>JAABUK010000176.1_pt1 | contig 154352 bp, 153 predicted proteins | sample 5559141 | NCBI WGS metagenome assembly JAABUK01 (sample SAMN10711869, study PRJNA513367) | rock metagenome | isolation source: Antarctica rocks | place: Antarctica: Victoria Land, Pudding Butte nord | collected 2016-01-03
TATCTATATTAAAATTATAGATACTCTTTTTATATTATAGTATTTATATCTTTATTTAAATTATTATAAATATATATATTATTATATTTTAGGATCTTAAAATATATTAAATATATTAATTATTATAATGAATATCTATATTAAAATTATAGATACTATTTTTATATTATAGTATTTATATATTTATTTAAATAATTATAAATATATATATATTTAGAGTTATTTTAATAATTATATTTTAATTTATATATTTATAGATATTAAAATATAACTATATATAATTATATTAAAATATAATATATATATTAAAGTATCTTTAAATATATTTATATTATAATATTTTTATAAATAATTATTAATAAATAATTTTTAGTTAGATAATTATTAATAAATATAAACAAAATTACTTAAATATATATAATAAATCTTTATTATAAAATCTTTGGATATATTTTTTCTATAGTTACGATTTAATATAAAGACTATACGAGTTAGAATAGAGTCGATATAGAAACTTAATTAATTATATTAATTAGTACGAGAAGTAATAATCCTATAAATACCCGTATAGGGTTTATACTTTATTATACTAATTTTTACTACCCCCCGTTATCCTATTATACTTAATTCGTATAGATATAATTCGTTACTATTTAATATAGAGTCCTAAGGTTATAATACGCGGCCGTAATCTTTTTATATAGATTATATATTTTAAGATTTTAAACTATATACCTCGATACCTTAATCTATATAGACTTCGGATTAATTATATTGATTAATATAATTTTATACTACGATATATATTTCTTTATTAAAAGGGTCTACCGCTTTATATTTCTTTACTTCTTTAACCTCTTTTATATAATATTAATAAGATTACTATACTAAATTATATAATATAAATTAGGAATAAACGAGCACTTTAACCCATTACTAAAGTATATATAATTAATATATACTTCGTTACGGTATTTAGATAAAGTTTTATAGAACTATATAATCCCGTTTCTTTTTATATAATAGGCGTAACGGTTTTTATTTAGGTATATAGTATTTATATAAAATTATAAAAGAATATCCTTAATATTAAACGGACGCGTAAAATTTTATATAGATTAATATAATTTAGTCCCGAATTTATATAATATAATAATATAATATATACGACGGTCCTACTTTTATATAAACCGATATTACGGATAACCTCTATATATATAAAAGTATAATACTATACGGGAGTATATAATTCGAGTATTTTCTCTTTAATCTTTAATACGTTTTCGTTTTTAATTTTACTACTCGGTAGTATTTTATATTTTAAATACTTTAAATTATATAAATTCGTACCGATTTCGTCTTTATCTTTAGTATTATTTATAGACATTATACCTACTATTATAAACTAGGTACGGATAGGTATAAAATATATATAAATTAATATAAATTAATAGAGAATAAAATTAAAGTAAATACCTATTTATATAGGGCTATATAGTTAGTTAGGGTTTAATATAGATAAAAATTTATCTATAATAAATAAAAAGGGGTTTTATAGATAGAGTATAAATTAATATAAAAAATTCTATACGGGTTCTATATATACGTACCCTAGGAGTAGTATAAATTAGAAGGTTTTTTTAAGAGGACTATAAATTATATAAATATTTATTCGGGGTCCTTTTATTTATTTTTAATTATATAATCCCGCGTATTTACTTCGTAAAACGTATATATCGTTACCGATATTTAATAATCTTAGTAGATTTATAAAATTTAATATTATATAATTTAGATCGTACTATATTATATATTATTTATATTTATTCCTACCGCCCCCGTAATCTCTTTACGGAGATAGCGACTCTTTGATAGTAATTACTACTTAATAAATTATATTAATATATAGGTAGAACTACTTTAATAGTATTATTAATAGATTAGACCTATTACGGAAAAGTAATTATAGAGTTAAATCTAGTTTAATTTATTAGAATATAGCCTAGCGCCTTAATATATCGTTAGATAACTCTTATAGTATAGATCTTTTAATATAAATAACTTATATTTATTTAAGATTTTAATAGGTTATAAGCCCGGGTTCTATACTTCTAGTAGAAATTTCAAACAATTTATTCCGTATATAATTACGATAAATTATAATATTATTATCGCTAGAATAATAAAATACTCGATTAATATAATTTCCTCCTACGCTCTACCTTTTACCGAAAAAAACTTTACCGACTAGTTAATCGATATACAAGTATACCTACGAAGTAGAAAGTTATAGAAATATAGGCGGGAGTAATACGACGGCGGTCTAGAGGCTAAAGAAGGCGAGACGGCGACAACGGGAAAAAAGAGGAAGGAATAGTAATTTAGGAAATAAACGAAGTTTACCGGCCGTAGAAAAGAGGAGGGTAGTATAGGATATTTTATATATAATAAACCGGGCTACGACGATAACTATTAGAAATTATATCCCGAAATTAATAAAACTAAACCCGGAGGAATTCCGGGAGTTAAAAGTATTTTAGAATAAAACGTACTAGCCTCTTTAAAAACGAGCTAGAGATATAAAGACTAGAAACGATCCTAGCGGGCTAGAAGGGTAGAAACTAAAAAGAAATAAAATAAAAATACGATAGAAACGAGGATATTTAGGTAATAATAATTAATTATCTCTAGAATAAAAAAGAAAACGTATAGTAAACCTAGTACGTTTAAAGAACGTGCGGTAAACCTAGTATATTAATTAATTAAATAATATACGGTAAACCTAGTATATTTAAAGGATATACGGTAAACCTAGTATATTAATAACTAAATAGAGAAGAACTACTAGTATATAGGCTAGAATAGCCCTGTTTCTCTATTTTAAAGGGAGCGATAGTATATATACGGTAGCAAGACCAAAAGGGAGTATTGGAATATGGCCTAGCGCCTTGGCATATCGCTAGATAGCTCCTATAGCATAGACCTTCTTAATGAACAACTTGCACCCATTCAGGATTCCAATATAGCTTATAAAACATCTAGAAATAAAACCTTGTACTGTTTCAATCCTTAAAAACAGCGTCCTTCCAGTCGTCGAATCCTTCTCCACCAACCTGGGAGCCGGTTGGTTGCAGTCCTTGTCCATCCCTACACCCTCATCAGATTGTTTCGTCACTACAAAATGTCCATCCATGTTCCAGAGCTGATCTTTTGGGATGTCTGCAGTATAATCGTGTCCGCACCAATCGAATGGTTTGATTGGTCTACTGTCCTGGACCTGACGTGTCACTTCATCCCGTGTCTTCCAATTCTTCGTCTGGACTTTGAGTTTCTTGTTCGACGACTCCAGATCAACAAGCGCCTCTTGGAGAATGGCAGTGATTTGCTTCTCCGCGTGCAGGTGGCTCTCTAATTGCTGGATGCGCGTGTACGGATCAAAGCGTTCTTTGACTATGCGGGAATCTGATATTTCCTAGTCAGCAAGCCTGCTTTGTTTAGAGCAGTAGGGGTTAAGTACCAGACTGACCTTCTTTGGGCGGAGCTATACTGATATCGCTGCCTTCGATACCTTCGATGAAAGTAGCCGGACGCTTGGGTTTGTGGCTGGGCCAGTCCATCCCGAGCCGAGTGGGTCGCGCACGCTCTTCGTGAACTTCAATGATCTCCGAATCAGCAGACCAGTCCATCTTACGCTCAGTTGGCCGCGTACGCCTTTCTTCAATCCGAACAATCCCGTCATCGTTATCATATCCGCAACGACGTCCAGTCCTCCTTGATCCTGTTGGCCGCCTCCAACCCTGCTGATTATCGATAACAGAGATAATCTCGTCATCGCTATCACCGTTGCGCCGCTCGTCATTCCTCCTAGGCTCAAGTTTACGCACGCGCTCTGAATCGATTAAGTTCCTCCCGTCGAATCTGGCTCTCTTCTCCTCAATCCTATCCTGGTTCATCGGCCACATATGCATACTAACCTCCCACCCTGGCTCAACAACCGCGTCCCAAACACTCGGCAGCACAACGCGCCCTTTCGGGTCGAGGACGTCGTAGTGTCCATCGTTTACGCGCGGACCAAGGAATTCGATAGGATCGAAGGCTTGGCGGATGACTTCTGCAAAACGCTTGGGACAGTGTCATCATTAACAACTGAAGTCACGTTCAACCACTATAGTGTCAAACGCAGTAGAACAAAACCAACCTTCTACCCCCTACACGCCTCAAACGGAAACACAAAACTCCTCACCACACAATCCTTCAACAACACCGGCTCCTCCTCTCAATTCTCCTTCTCCTTCTCCTCCAGCGCCATAAGCCGTATCGCTTCCACCAATTCCTCTCTTACTTAGCTCTTGCCTTGGCCATTTTCTCTGCAGCCGTGTCTCGCTCCGCTCGATCTTTCTTTATAGCCAAGATTATCGCTTCCAGAGTCGCTAGTCTATCATTTTGTTTGTCTATGCCATCGAGGACGAAGCTTTCAAGAGGGGTAAGGCGGTCGTCGACGGCGTCTTCGATGATATCGGTGAGGCGTGAGGGGTGGAGGGGTGAGGCTTGGGTATCCATGTTGAAACGAGTCTGCTGTCAATCGTCCAAGATCAGTGAAGGGGCTACGAAGTCGGGTTATTGTGTGGTTTAGTGTAGCTGAGGTGACAGCTGGAAGCGGGGTTCAGCCCACCTGGACAAGGCTGCGGCTGCGACGAGCGATTAGCTTGCATAAGCGTGTCCAGAAGCGGCCTGAGGCGGGAAGGCAGCATAAGTCTGTGTGTAAGCACCATTGGCAGGCTATCAAGAATATTTTTATTACCTAATACTCAAGCACTTTAGAGAAAGTTCATGTTACCGGTCAAGTGTAGAGTGCGAATCGCCCTTGGTGGAGGTAGATATGTCCCTGTCTATATTAATTCATTTTAACTGTACCATATATCTCAAGACAAGGGTATCGTCGCACTTCACCTTTCGCACTTAATTTCCTTCTCCACTTCACCAAAACCAATGATTCTTGAGTTCGTTACCTTCCCAACCGTTAAGCATACTATGTCATCTAACGCTGGATCCTCACCCCAGAGCCCATACTAATGATTAAAGACTGAGCCAATCGCACATTCCCAACTTCGATGGCGGTAAAGAAAGCGCTGTTGAAGATTATGTCGGTTGGACGAAGATTTGATCGCACTAAGAGGTGCTCGACAATCTTTATGTGTTATAACCCCGTTCCTAGAGACATTTCGCTCTTAGGACTGCTCTAAGGTAGAGTCGAGGTGGCCTTCGTTGATACAGTGCTTGGTGGGCTAGCTTTTTCAGCACCTTAGTGGAGGCCTGCCGTCCATGATGGAGGTGCCATACCTAGCTTTGATTGCGTCTGACTGTGAGCCCTCGGTGTGATACGGCGATATCGCGACCAGAGAGCAACAAGGAAAACCCGAGCAGCCGGAACGGTGGCCAGATGAAAGTACAGCAGTAGGGGGTAGGATGATGATTTTGTGTGCACAATTCAGCAGGCTGTGGCTAATCCATAGCGCGGTGCCATTGTACTGGTTTTGGCAAACGAAGAAGTGCACACTGGGAAGAACGTTGATGAGGGTGGCATGATATGATTTGAGAAATAAGATTAAGATTATAAGTTATAATAAAGCTCCTCTATCCGCTCTATAGGGCCGTATTGAAGTTGACTGCATTTATTGAAGGGCGATTTCATTGGGCAACCAAGCTGTACAGAAGCTGCCACAGTCTATCCCATGGTTCGGCGACCCTCGGCCTTGTTGACCTAACTCTAACTCTGAACGAGGCCCCTGCCGAACCATGGGATACTCATAGTCCTAACCTGGCCAGCTTTGGAGGCCCGTAGACGCTCCGCTTCTTCGAGGTCGAAGACCCAGCACCCACTGGTGGTGGATAAATGGCGCTACGTAGAAGGTAGTATTAGCAAAGTCCGGTGGGAACAAAATATGTAGTAACAGATGGAAGGCAAACTTACCCGTTATTGTTAGCAAAGGCACTAGCATTACTCGCCAATACTTGCCCAGTCAGATCTAGTGGGTTTCTCGTATTCGCTGCAGCATTTCCTTGGTAGTCCATGCCGTATTTCTTGCATGACTCGATTTGATCCCTTGGTATTGACAAGTTGCCAAGATGGTCAGGTGCTTCGATCATTGTCGCCATCAGACCAGAGGTGACGTGGTATTCTATATGGCAATGGAAGAGCCAGACACCGGGGTTGTCGGCACGGAAGCGCCAAACAGACCATGCGTTCTTATTCAGCATGACCGTGTCTCTGCGGATGGGTGTTGCTGAGTTATTGGCCATGTAGCTACCTGGGAAGACGCCGGTGTCGGGCAAGGAGCGCTCAAGCACTTGGAACTGATGGCCATGGAGATGCATCGGATGGAGGTTCTCGTGCCTGTTGTTAATGACTAGCTCGACGATCTCGCCGTACTTGAGGACGAAGGGGTTGGTTTGGACGCCGTAGACTAGCGGGTTAGTGCTGTAGTTACCTACGGTGAGTGCGGTGTAGAGAGACGGCACTTTTTGCGGCAAGTAAGTAATGTCGTTGATGGTGAATCGGGCGATGCCATCAATAGTAGCGCTTTGTAGGTCCATTTGTATGCGCCGGTCAACCGGCTCGAGAAGTGGCGCGCGATCGTAGGGTACCAAAGCGACGTCGTCGAAGAATTCGAAAGAGTAGAACGTCTTTTGCGGTGGGAGAGGCTTTGCATCATCGTAAACGAGCCAAGCAGTTGTGTTGCCGTTCCATCCTTTAATGGTCGGGATGCCGAGGGGTGGGAATAACATGTTGACGTCGAGCGTGGCAAAGATGACGAAGTTCTTGTTGGTGTCATTCTTGGTTGTGATCAGGACACTCCATCTTTGCGCAGGCGCGATACGTAGATTCTGGTCGCCCAGGAAATGTTGCTCAGTGTAAGTGCCATCGACCTCAACGGCAGTGAATGGATGACCGTCAAAATAGACCGCGACACCTGGAAGATTGGCCATGTCGATCATATGAATGAGGTACGTCTTGCCGGGCTTCACATGTATGGAGTTGTTTTGGCTGTCGTTGATGAGACCTGATTCAGGTATGGGCGGTTGGCCAGATTGGATCGTATTGTTGGTGACATCCGCAGTGGACTGGTAGTAATTGAGAAGCGTCGGCATCTGCTCGTGATACCAATCAGAGAAAGTCATCGTGATCTCTTCATCAAAGTGGTATGGGAAATTTGGATCATGGACAATGAGCGGTCCTCGTAGTCCATCTGGGTATTGGCCTTGGGTATGCGAATGGTACCAATATGTCCCCACTTGATTGATCTAGGCAAATTGTTAGATCTAGCTTCTTACTGGAATTTCAACAAACGTACAGGGAAATCATAGGTGAAGCTGCTGTTTGGAGGCACTGGACACTGTGCCACTCCAGCGGAACCATCCATGTCGGCATGGCCATATTGATTGATTCCGTGCCAATGGAGGCCGGTCGACTCATTGCCAAGGTTGTTGTGAATGGTAACAATGAGTCTGTCCCCCAGGTCGACGTCTACTTGAGGGCATGGCCACTGGCCATTGATGCCTATGACTGGGCGAGAAAAGCCGTCTGGACTTGCAGTAACCCAGTCGATGCTCCAGTCATAATATACGGTCTTTGACAGAGCGACCTGGCTGCACGCAAGCAGGAGAACATTAAGCAACAGCATCTTGACCAATCAAAAAAAATACAGAAGATAAAAGGTACATCACGTCGAGTTGGGAATCGCAGATGCATATAAGCAAGGTACGGCCACATGCACGAATCATCGTGCAGGTGGCACCGGTCGATTGATGAGGACCGAGATCGTTGAATCTTGCAGATGTAAGAAATTTGAAGGCCGGCAAAAATATGTTCAAGGACAAATTGGGCAAAAGGGCAAAAGAGCGAAATTGATAGGTACGTAGGTGACCGAAATTCGCATATACCATCACCCCCGGCTCGGCAATGCCCAAAGAGGCTCCTTCGTTGGAACTGACCTCGAAGAATACATGTCCGGTCCTTTCCAAACTTTTCTATATGACATCGTCATTGGACAAGATTTCGATGGACTGATCTAGATGGTTAGAGGGCAACAATTCTCAGCGAGAGTCCGCTCTAGGCCGAACAAATACACGCGACCGACATGCGCTTATAGCAAAACTTCGAAGCTTGTTCTGCATTTTTCTCGACAGCTCAGGAATCCGAGCAAGACACCCACCGTTGTTGAAAGATCGAAAACACGTGAGAATGTGAGGTGCATTTGACGAACACGCTCCCGGCGTGGCTTAAGAAGGCGCTACTGCGCATAGACTCATTCAGCGTTTTCCGGTTGCTCCATGCTGCCAGACCTCTCCAGAGCAAAACGTTGCTGTTAGAGGGCACAATAACACGCAGATGGATGTCCCAACAACGATGTTGAGATCTTGATAGATGCTGATGGAGAGTTGACAGAACTAGGCACCATGACCCCACAGCGGCGCCCAAACAAGCGCGCGGGATGGCTCCCAAACACCTGCCAGCTTTTGTTGTACTTGCACTATCAAACCATTCGCTCTCTTTTTTCAGCCATTCATGCGCTCAGCTTCCCGCAATCATTGTCTCACACCTACACCCTTTTTGCACTGCTCGTCTTCATAGTTCTCGTGGAGAGATGGCGTGTTGACCAGCAATGGCGCATTACGATTCGCTTTCGCAACGCCTTGCTGAGCTACAGTCGCTTGCTCGTACACCCAGCCGACGGCAGCACTTCACAGAGAAAGAAATTAATCCTCTGCTCTCAGATCTGTCGCCCTCATCTACCCTAGAAGCTCTAGCAGCTACAGACGCAGTATCCCTTGGAAAGCGAAATCACGGCCAATCCTTCATACAGCAGAGTGTTGAATCCGCATCAAGGTCAAAAAGAGCTTGGGGCATCAAGGCAGCTTTAGCGAGCAAGAAGCTGCAAGAATGGCACAAGGAGCTTTCTAGCTGGCCTTGGCACGGATACAGCGGGGGACAACACAGTCGGGCTCTTGAAGAGGATGGCTATAGTGGGGTTATGCCTGCAAGGCTATTCCGAGACTATGAAGAACGGATTGAGACCATTAAAGATGACATGGAAACTCTGGAAGTTGAGGACCTCAAAAACTACGTGCGAAGTACCCACGGTTCAAGACCGTCTACCTTCCACGGAGCGGCAAAGTATGCAACAAGCTATTATCACCTGGACGACTTCACTGCTATAATCACTGCTACAATAGTCCAAGCTCTACCGACCCTCTCGCGCTTGAATATACTGCTTAGTACTTGGTCAACGCGCTTGCTGATCTTAGGGCAAGTGCCCGCTTTCCTAAAAGAGTTGGCACACAGTCAAGAATCGATGCTTTCTGCCTGGATTGCGGTTGGGAAGCCCGATGTCTCCACGGCTAAACGAAAGCCCGACTTCTCGCGTAATACTTTCTCGGAGGTACAGGCCGTCCTACAAGACAAGATTTCGCAGTTGGGTCGAAGGCTGGACACTCTACTCGATCTTCTCGAGGGAAGCGAAGATACCCTGCCCGAGCCATGGATTGATAGAATGGACGATTTGGAGGATGAGTATAGTACATGGGTGGTAAAGGCTGAAGAGCTGGTATTGAACAACGAAATGGATGTTGGTAGCAATGAGGCTAGAGATGGGGGTTTCCGAGAAGACGCAAGCTATGACCTGGAAATGTCGTTGGAAACAGAGCTCGCTAAGCCTCTAATGGACGTTGATGCGCAATTTGATGATATTCGACAAAGAGCAGACAATGATTTCGACACCATGTTGGACCGTGTAGACGAAAGTGCACTTCCTGAAATCACAATCGATAATGGTTTCATTATGGGCTCAGACCGGGAGAACGTAAAATCAAGTCCTATCTTCGAACAGGAAGGGCAAGAGCATGTGCGCGATCCCGAGCAGACCACCAAAACCTCGCCGAAACCTGGTCGCAAGCCTCCACCTTTAGCATTCCAGACACAATCCAAGACTCATAGCATCGCATCTTCAGAGGCGGAATCTGACATCTCCTACTCTGGATCAGCAACCTCAGACTACTTCTCGGACAAGTCAAGCCCTGAGATCCTCGACGCGTCGATCGTGGAGTACGTAGGGTCGCCAGGCTTGAAGAGCCCGACTTGGACTTTCCTAGAACCGCGTACATCTCTAGACGTCAATCCTCGACGCTGGAGCGAACAAACCGAACGAGGGGAGTCGAGATCCCAAAATAGCCTTCCTTCTGGTTTTGCGTCGCCAAATAGTCAACGTAGCAGGGCCTCTACATTTGTTCCAGAAAATAGCGTTTCTAAAGATCAAGAGTTCTCAGATGGACGCGGGATAAATACTTCCCTTCCTAGCGGCCATGTAAGAACGAGGAGTGCTTCTATACAGTCGTTCGAAATTGTACCGAAGAGTGAGATCCGTCAAGTCTTAGTACGACGAAGTGAAAGCTATTCGTCTGCTTCCTCTGGCCTTCGGCACTCCGAGGGACCGCCTAGTCCACTTTCCCCTGTACCTAGTTCTTCGGGCAAAGACACGGCATCTGGCCCCTCGAATGTCGTCAAATGTCAATCGCCAACAATACTACCACACGACTCCGTTCATCAGCAAGCGGAGTCTCGAGAGAAAGACTCGAAACCCTTACCGCCACTTATCCCCCCTAAATCACGCCATCGATTTGAGCAGGTTTCGGATCTTGGCCCGGGCTCATCACCCGTCAAGATTCACCAGAAGAAAATCTCTGATCTATCTGGTGTAGTCTCTGTCGGGACTTCGGGGACTACGCCTGCGGTGACAGTATCAAAGAGCATGGATGACCAGCTCGAGGCCAGGATCAGCTCTATATTGGTCAACATCCCAGCTCACATCCGACTCACGAGCGCCCTTGGTCTCGATGCACCCGAGGTTGTTTCCTCCCATGCCCCTTCAACGCCTAGGAACCCTGCGGTTCGCTTGCCATCTCTTCGTATGACACGAGCGCAGACAACACCTACCCCAACTATGACGCTAGCACCAGCGCAAGCGAAGACTTCGAAACAAAAGTCACAAAATGGCGAACCGGAGATAAAGCTTTACCATTTGCATCAGCCAGGCAAAGATGCGCCAATCAAGCTATTTGTAAGGTTGGTTGGTGAAGCAGGCGAGCGGGTCATGGTCCGCATTGGCGGTGGATGGGCGGATTTGGGCGAGTACCTGCGGGAGTACGCAAATCACCATGGTCGAAGAACAGCATCAGATAGCCGCTTTGACATCCAAGGTCTTTCATCTTCTCCACTCTCCTCGCAAGCATCAAGCCGACCTACCACTCCTTCGTCATCAAAGGACGGCATCGGTCATGCGCTGAAGCGAGGGCAAACCACACCAGCGCAATTTGAAGCACCAAAAACGCCCATTTCAGATCCTTCACTTCGACCACCTTCTCGTCCTTCGACATCATGGTCAGGGATGGACGAGGACTCACCTTTTCTCGGCTTGGCTGGGCCTAAGACTAAGAAAGTAGACATCTCGCCTAGAGAGCAGCAGTGGGTGGATGAGATGTTGGACCAGGCGCGACAGGGCGGCGCTGAGAAGATGGGTGATTTGGGGAAGGTTGGTGGTACGAAGAGAGTATTCTTCAAGAGGAGAACGGAGGGCTAAGTAGAGCTTTGGATCTAGATGAGGTTTGGTTGGCTCAAACTTGCAAGGTGGAGGGAATCCCTCGCGTTTGACGCCGCTTTACAGGCGTTTTGGATTTACCATTGGTGTTTGGTGAAACTGGTTGATACCCATGATTGGAAAAGGGAGGCTATCAGTTTTTGCGTTTTCGTGCGTTATAAAGCTCGTTACCTATCATCGAAATAATTTGTAATGGCAACCTTCCCTTGAACGCTTCTTGCCCAGCATTCGAGGATTACTACTAAGAGAAGGAACCAAATTGATGTGTCAAGCATGACGATACTTCGTGACATTGCTGGTTTCAGACTTCAAGACAGTAATAGCGTACAGGTGTGTTATCGAACTTGATCTTTCCACCAGTACCCTACTTTTTTTGATCAGATAACTTGTCGGCGTTCCTTTTCTGTATATGGTCATACCGAGAGTTATTTCCGACTATCTCTCAGAGCTCAAGACGATCCACGATTAGGTAATTGGTGGCTCTAGAACCTGCTCCGCTCCACTCGCGAGTGGATTGTGTGGGGGTCTATGATATTGCTGTCTGTGACTGCCATTTCGGCTATCTTCTCAGGATATCTCTCACGCTCAGTACTATGATGAATGTCTCGAGCCATCGGAAGATGAGTCGTGATTTACACACAGCTACGTCGAGTCCTTCCAAATTTCGTATGCTGGCAGGGACGGTGTCGATGTAAGTGGTACACTTGGATGTCAGCACCATCGATTGGAGCATGAAACATTGTTAATTTGAGTGGCGAATGCGGCCTTTAAGGAACAGAGTGCAGGGAGATGTTGTTTGATTGGGAGTCAAATCCAGCGTATAAAAGCCCCTTGATATAGTGTCATTATTATTATTCCGACGTAATTCCTTTTAGGGCATTGATGGAGATTTGATATGGATCGATAAGGCTTGCCAGAGGTGAAAAGTCTGTCAACGATGATGGGGTCGGATCCTTAAGTGGCTTTGAAAATGAAACCTTCATTTTGATTCAGTAATTCTCCCATCCATGGGAAGTTGCAGAGGTGCGTACAATAGCCGAAGAGTATCGGATTTCTGACATGACGAGGCACTAGAAAGAGAGCTTCTATGGTGCTAAGGTTCTGGCGAACTTGATTCAGCGTTTATACCCATGGCTGGAAAAGGGATGCTATCTGTCACTAATAGTGCTTTCAAGAAGACAATCGATGTCTGAGTACATCCATGATGCACACCTAGTTCCTATCTACTCTCCTTCCCCAAAAATCGAAAGCACAAACAAAGCCAACTCCTCAAGATGCCATCCAACATGTCTCTCAAACTCCCCACACCCTACCACGACAGCAGCCTCATCCTCCGCACTATCCCTCGGCTCCTCTTCCCATTCACAGAAATGACACTCGGACGTGGTTTTCCTCTCCGGATTTACTTCCCACATGGTGAGCAACATGGCAATTTGAGCCTCATTGTAGTCGCTATGTCGTATATGCAGATGCGCCTCGAGCTCGACGGGCGAGACGAATGTCGGCCCTTCGAGGCAGGATTTGCAGCGCCATTGCTGCCAGTATGCGGTCAGTTCGTGGCAGGACCAGTCGTGGCGGCTGGAATAGGTGCACGAGGAACACTCGTCGAAGGTGCAGATGTAGGGTTCTAGATCGTTGAGGAGGTGTTTCCTTTGGAAATTAGTAGACGGTTCTCATTGGCTGGGGCGAGTCTTACCTCCAGTGTTTGGGATGCTTGATGGTTTGGATGGTGAGGCAATAGGGACATTCGAATGGTATGCCGCCTGCTGATTCCTTAGGTGGAGCGGGTATCTGCGTTTCATTTGGTATATTACTTGCGCCTATTGACGTGACGGATGAGGTGTCAGACCCGTTAGTCTCGGCTTCAAGCAGCGCGTCATCTGCATCGTTGGCTACGGAAGTTGGAGTTTTCGTCTTGGCAAGCTGGCTTTGGGAGCGCCCGAGTTCAGCATCTGAATCGACATCATGAGAGGCTTTCATGCCAGTCTCGTGCTCTTCCGTGGTCTTGTGTCCCGCTGGATATGGTAATTCGAGTGCCGTCGCGTTAGACAGCTTTTCATGGTGTTTTCTCTGGTAGCGGAGCCTCTCTCGCCTCCTTGTATTCGCTGTACCTTTTTTTTTCATCAATAGGGGTCTAAGTCGAAGTCTTGGAAATGTCTCCTGGACATGATTTATGTCGGAGGAGGTATCGATCGGTGTCAGCGAGGAAGCCTTCGCATATCTGTCCCTGGCGTAGGCTTTTTGAGTAGTATAGACATCTTGAACAGGCTGGTAATGGCCTGTTTAATGCCAATGAAGACCGCCTCTAGCTCGGAGGTAGGGTCATCTGTTCGACCATTTGCAGTCAGCGGCAAACTATGAGTAGGGTTTTTCCAAGCCAGAACAGCTGCAGAGGGGCAATCCCCTTTCTGCAATCCCATCGCAGCCTTGATTGTACAGGAAGAGCTCGGGAGAAACATACCCGCGTCTTCTTCAGAAGACCACTCTGAGGAGCCAACATCCAGTGTAATACTCGTAACATCCTGCCCAAAGTCGAAAGCAATATCATCTTCTCCAGAGTAGTGACATTGATGCCTTTCCCCGGATACGATGGAAAGACAATTCGTCAAGAACCCATGCAATTCTCCGACAATCTTCTCAACATGGCCTCTTAGTTTTGAAGCTTCGCGCAGTTTGTAGTCCAGGGAGGTTGAACCTAGTTCGAAAGCGCCAATATTGCCACCCCATACCTTGAATCTACCCAGCTCATCTCGGATACCTGATACGGAGATTTGAGGATATTTGTCGTGCGATTCTTGCAGATGCGAGGAGATGTTATCAAAGAGATGCACACATTCTAGGCTAAGCGACGAGAGAGCCATTTCTAAAGAGTTATGGAGAGCCGTATGCCCTTCGTCTGGGAAGATGGTGAACTAATCGCCATGCTCAGATGGACTGTCGAGGTTTGATGAAGGTTCGAAAGAATAGTCATCTGTGGAAAATGATTAGGTTTCGAGACGAAGGTGAGTCACCTGCACGAAGCGGGCATGGGTAGCCCTTGACGAGGTAGTACAGTGACTGTAACCCGGCTAGCTCAGCCACATTCCCTGCTCATCACCAGTGAGTTGAGAGGCGGACCGGCCTAATGCTTGCAGATGCGGAGGGGCCTATCGAAGAGATGCAAACATTCTGGGCCAAGGAAAGCGATATCCATATTCTATAGCCATTGTTCCAGAATGAATCGTATTTTGGACGCCAATGCAACAAAGTATGTCCTTGAATTGAAAGGTAAACTAGGTATTCAAGCCTATTCAGAAGCCGAAAATCACGCAACCACGACTTCTGTTGACATCTCATTGGATTTTCTTTTGTTTTTGTGTGCTCATGTGCTGCTAAGACCGATTCTTGTAGCAGTTGCCATTGCCACTTACTCTGATGCCAAGACTGCCTATCACTCCAAGTCCAACAAGTGTCAACGTTTGCAAATGATTCGATACTATCGTTGCGGTCGTGTACGGGATGTCCACGTTGATTGAAGGCTTGAAAGAGCTACTATCGGTACAAAATCAGTGGGACTCGAGTCCATGGTGAGTCACCTGCACGACGCCGTCAGGGCCGTAAGCCATGAAGAGGTGGCCTAGCATCTGCAATTCGCTTGGTTCAATCAAATCGTCAGCTCATCACCAGCAACTTCAACCGCTTAGGAGACTCGAAAAGGAAGGCGCAGCATCACTCTGCGCTCTATTACCGTGGGCAAAGGCTGTATCCCAGCTCATCCCAGACATGCGTCGTTTCAAAACTCCCGAATATCGAGTCCTCAAATTGGAGGAGAGCACTCGTTTGACTGATCTCGATACTAAGTCTGCTCCCAAACTCAGTTCCGTCCGTTGGTATCACGGGCACAATCATGATCACCGGCGTTGAAACAGCTGGTCTCATGTTGGCAATTTCCATCTGGTGATTTACGCGCTCGAGCACTACCGCGAAGGCTTCGGACCTTTGGAGACTTGGTGGGAATTCAAGCCCAATTTCTCCGGGTTTGAAAATGACATTCGTCTCCAATCTACATTTTTCGACGGGAACCTCGTCGAGTTAATATCGAAGATCATCAGCTCAGATGCAAAGGATGGCTGAGCTACTCAAAAACCCCACTTGTAAAGCCTGGGGAGACCCGAACAGGAAGCCTCTCTCCGAGAAACCTACCGAAGTCCTAAGATATCTATCAGAGTATCACCAATGATATCAAGATATATGTAGAGTCTTTGCAGAAATTGATGGGCATTGTTGATGGCAAGGTCAGTGGTAGGGCCTTAGCAGGTACTCCCAAAGATGCTCATGATATTTAGTAAGTGCCCTGGCTAAACGAAGATTTCACAATCAACACATCTGAAGCGGACTCGGAATATGAACTCCGAAGGATGATTTCGCTTTTATTAGGAAGAAGGCAGAAAAATTGATCGGCAAACTTACCGTATGTAATGGAGACCTGCGCCAGTTGTTCCCTTCTAGCGAGAGACACGTGCAGCACAGAAAACGACGAAGGGCTTCAAATACTTACACTCAGTAAGAGTTCACCATTGTGCGCTGTACAACCTCCTGTCGACGGGATGGAGATGTCAATGCCCGGAACCTGTGCCGTCTCACCAAGCGAGCCTATCACAGGAGAAGAGAATCGGTGGTTCCTATTCGAAGCCTCGCTCAAATAGTACGTACTATTTTCGCGGGACAGATTTCAAAATGCAACGACTGTATGCAGCCAGGCCTAGCGAGGGTTGAGCGGGCACGCCTCTGGACCCGATGTGCGCCCATTACGGTAGAAATCGCCTGGCAGACTTGCAGTGCTGACTTCGGGACGTGTGCAGGGTGGGTAAGCCTGAAAATAGTCTAGAGGTTCTTTTGATGCATAGAGCGGGGACACACAGACCGATAAGCTGGTATGGGACAGATTTCAGCCTTGTTGAAGCTGAGCAACGACAAATGCCGCAGCTTTCAAGAGCAGTAAATGTCCGAGAGTATCGCTCAAGGCTTCGATGCCACTGTTTTAAAGTACGAGCGCCTCAAGAGACAGCCCAAGAGAGTGTCTTTCGGCCTTTCCTTGACTATGTCAACAGCTATAGTGGAAGCTGGTGGGTAAGCTTTTCCTCTTCGCCACGATCGAGGTGCGTAATAGAGAATCGAGTACGGGTGCGCTAAGGTCGGTAGATGCCTTGCCTCCTGGCCCAGACTTGGTCGAGATAGCTGATTGGTGTAAAGTGGTGAAAAACGCTTACGACCAAGGTAAACTCCCTGCGTTCCCACTTGGGTACCTCCAGGACGCGCAGAACCGCCGGCACACTTTTACACGTCAGTAAAGCACACCGAGTTCGCCAAGGGTGCCGGGACCGTGACGCTTGGGATGCTCCTCTCCAAGAATGGCAAAGATGTTCCTCTCGATGGAACAATGATGACATTGTCTCGATCTTGGAGATATTCCCTGGCGCTGACGCTAGCATCGTCGCTCTTGTAGCTGTACAGTTCTCCGTGGATCAAGAAGTTTTGGAGCAAGCACGAGGTACATTTCTTCAAGAGCGCCGAGGGGTCCACACAGCCTGTAATTTTCGACAAGCTCTATCTGGTACAGAAGTTCAGTCGTGATGCGCCTCGAGCAACGAACCCGTCAGACCATAGTCACAACTCCAGGTTTAGTGCCAGAAACACCGAAAGCCTGTGTGGCGTGTTGCTCGAGCTATGCTTTGGGGAGGTTGTGGAAGATGAGCCAATCCGATGGAATTGCCTTGGCGTTCTTGGTCAGCTTAACGGCATGACTGATCTTTATACTACTCGACGATGGTGGGACAAACCGTGCACTGGGTAAGACAGCGCCTGATCCTGCCGAAGCGATTCGTATATGCCTCAATTGTGCCTCTGAGCCGAAGACAGCGGATCTTGAAGACGCTGGCCTGCGTGCTGCTATTCATGGCGATGTTGTTAAGCCACTTGAGGATGTTTTCGAGCTTTTCAACACCTAAGCTGATTTGTATAGGGAGCCAGGCTTTAGCACTATTTTGGGATACATATTGAAAATTCATGAGTGCCTTGGGCCAATGTTTATGTTGACCTAAAGGCTAAATGAGGCGAAGTTGAGTATCAAGCGCTGTAAGATGCGATGTAGTACTATCCATGCCAGCGTTAGCAGGGAGTGGTAGATCAGATGTGCAAGCTTACCGTAAGCACAGATTCCATATCATCATGAGAAAGATACACGTAGAGTATCAGGGCGTGCTCGTGGCAGAAACCTACCAAAGATCATCAGCTCCATTACGAGAACCCAACCATAGAGAATCCAGTTTCTCAACTGCACTCGCGTCGTCAATGGCAGCATAACCTTCCAGACTTACAAGCGATAACCCTCCCACCCAATCTCCCCACCCCTAGCACCCTCCCCCAATCCCTCCCCTCAACCCTAACAGTACTCCACGCCTCCTCGCCCTCCCTCTCTTTCATCCTCGTACTGGCATGCCCTCTAACACCCTCCTCCCCACCCTCGACCTGCCCGGGATCCAATTCCGGATTCGTCAACCCCTCCCACTTGCTCTCGATCTTCAACTGTGACGTCTCGACACCAATTCGTAGCTCGCCATGAGCATTTGCTGAGAGTATGAGACGAGAGGATGTTGTATTGTTGGGGTTGTTGGTGGTGGTGGAGAGCGCAAGCTTTGTGAAGCGCTCGGATATGGCTTTCAACTGTACGAGGGATGGGAGCATGATGTGAACATCGGGTTGGGGACATTGCGGTTCGTGAATTGAAGCTACCGTCGCGGCAGCTAGTACAATCACGGGTATATCTTGTGTGATGGTCGTCTCGCGGTCGTGGGGAAAGAAGCCCTGCGCGTTGGGCTCGCCGAAGGATTCATCTGCAGTGGTGTCTTCGGGGAAAGGTGGGGCATCCGGGCCGAGAGTTGTAGTTGTGATCGATGTGGGCGGGCGCGTGGACGGCAGGTTATTGGTTATGATCGTCAAAGAGAGCAGCGGGATGTTGTCTTTCTTCGTCAAGCGAATCGAGGCGCTAGATGCTGTGGCTGCGGAGCGAAGGGCGCGGAGGAGTGGCGGGAGAGGGATGCGGAGGTTTATGGTATTATTCTCTACGGCCGATTGGATCGTGTATGCCTCGAAGATCGTATCCTGTAGGATCAGCAAAAACCGCGCTTTGGGGAAGGGGAGTGGATTTGCTCACTATAGCGAGTACCCTGCCCATATATTAGGCAAGCGTAAGCCAAATGGAAGAACGTAGCACATACGCCCACACTTGACTGCCCTGCTCTGGCACCACGGTAAATCGTAGCTGCTCATTGTTGAGTTGGAGCCACACATCTTTGCCCAGCGATGAGAGGGATGCGGTCAATCCTAGAAACAACGCATCAGTACGCTTCACCGGAGCATTAGTAAGTCTGACAGACTTGTAAAGGTATTAATGTTCCTGATCGACGCCTTGAATCTCATGGTGCACGACGCGTTGTGAGACAATCAGCGTGGTAATCGACATAGTGGACTTTCGAGATCGCTTCTTGGTTCTAACCCTAACCCTAAAGCTATATGCCTACAGTTGCCGTCAGGCTGTCAAAATCCAAGTTTACTTGACTCAAGCTCCCAACAGGTCTCTTTGATCTACTCTAGAGTCAGTCAAAACCTGATTACAACTTGTTTGATAGTCGTACATTCGCTTCTTCGCTCTACCACATAAGCCTGGAGGGTTCTGTGACCCTTATGCTCCCACCTCTTTTGACAGTTTGCCTGCTGTTGCATTCCAAAACGGCCTACCTCGTTCTATTTTGGGTATCATTGCCATCCACGAGCTTGCAAGCGTGTTCTCGCTCTAGGACACTTACTACAAGTCTTACATATCGATTCAACTACGAGTGCCGCAGGATAAGAATGCTGATTGGTTTCCAACCACCCCAGATCCCTCCCACCTCATCTAAAACCCATCCCTCCTAAACCATACCTTCACGTCCCCATTATCTAAACATCGAATTCTCTACCCACACCCTGGACACCCAACCTTAAGATGAGCGCTCCCCATCCCCTGCGGGATCCTAGAACAGTAATCCTGACAATTATCTCCCGCCCCAGATGCATTACAGGCCGCCAAGCATGATGGTGAAGCTGGGTGAGACGAAGCGGTCGGAGAGGGCGTGGTGGAAGTACTGGTCGGGGTTGTAGTTGTGGAGGGTTGGTGGGGGGAGGGTTTGGTAGGGGCTATAGTTGTTGTATAGATGGTGACAGTCGATATGTAGTGGAGGCTTTCTGTGGTAGCCGTTTTTCCGGGTGCGGCGAGGGTTTGGGCTGCTAGGAGAGCGAGGGTGAGGGCGAGGAGGGAGATGAAAGAGCACGTTTCTGTAGATAGTATTAGTAGTCAAGTTAGTCAGAAATTCTCCTTGTTTCAACATGGCAAGGTCCTGTATGAAGCCTTGTGTCGCTCCTTTGGTGGTGCTTTGGTGAAATGATCCTGAGCAAAGCTGTTCTGCATCTTTATTATCAATCATAACCCACCCACCCTATGGTATGTCTCTAGCCTGCCATCTCTCAATGGCATCGAAGAGGAAGAGAGTAGCCTCCGCGTTGGGAAATTGAAGCATATCTCAGATTCCGAAAAAGGACGATGCACCACTTTCACGAGCGCATCCACGGGCCTCTCATCAGACAAGAAATTTAACACACCCCGGCAGCTTTACCAGGACGTCGATGTTTCCGCGTCATAATAGGCGTAGACCGAAGCTTGGCCGTACCTTCCGCGCGTGAGAATGCGGGCCGTGCAATCTCAATCCGTGAGGCTTTTGTGGCGTGAGTGTTGTTCTCGCTGTCTGGAGCCTGCAAGAATGGTCTGATGTGAGTGAGTAAATCCGTCGACGGAACGTTCGGGTTAGCGCGTGACGCAACTAAGGGTTCAAGGAGAATTAGGTACGTGCAGATATCTTATCGCAAGACTGAAAGCATCAGGGGTGAAGTGTGACGACAAGCACATGCGAGCAGATATAGGTTGGACGTGTTTCATACAAGGGACTGATGAGAATGTATCGAGAATGTGAGATGCTCGTATCTGGCAATAGTAAAAGATATGGAGAACAAAAGTGGCATAGTCCTTCTAAAAAGGACATTCACTAGGCAAGGGGAACGACATTGATGCATGTTTTCGATTAAAGTAAATACATTAGAAACAAGCTATTAATCCGACTGTAGAGTATTGTACAAGGCGGCTTAGAGTGCACTGCTCTCTGGAGCAAGAGGGCACTAAGTTTCCAACCATGTGCCGTTCGAACAGCCGAAAAGAGCATAAAGTATGCATCTATAGCTGCTCGCGACAAGGGTCTGACAAAGACTTTATGGTGTGGATTTTGGGGAGTAGTAAGAGGTCGTGGTCATTATTCTGGTGTGGTAGGTGTACGTTTGGAGGATTGTGTGCGGTTCGTGAAGTGGATCGTATTGCTGCTTGTGATCTCCCGCAGACGGCCGAGGAGCAGCTTCACAGCTTCTCCTTCAGCCCACCCATCCTGTCCAGATCCAGAGACTGAAACCTCTCCGCGTTCAATTTCTGATACGGTGGAAGATGATCGTCGTTGTACGGCTCCAATCCCACACCGCCAGTCTCACTAATCCTCACAATCACCTGGCGCCCAGCCTTGCGCGTTCCCGCTTCATCCTCCTCTTCCGGGAACGTGATACGGATTTCAGGCAGAGGACTGGAGGGCGAGCTAGGTCGCGAGGTGTGTTCGACCATAATCTCCTTCTCTCCATAAATACTGATAGGACTGGAGTGTCGGCCGTATGGCGAAGCGGTGACTGTGAGCCGGCGGTGATTGGAGATCTTGGAGGATGGGCGGTTGGCTTGGAAGGGGAGGTCGCCGAATTTCTGCACTTGGCGGGCCTTTCGGCGGCAGCGGAGGATGAGCAGACAGGCTATTAGAAAGAGACCGAAGGCTAGAAGGCAGACAAGGGCGATGAGAAGGTTCATCATTGCTGGGGTGATGGAAGTAGAGGCCGTAGTGGTTGTGGAGGTGTTAGTGCCGTCACGGACGGCAAGAAGAGGAAGGACGGCCATTATTTGGTTTTGTGGTGGCTTCTGGGTGCGTGATCGAGTTTCAATGAGTGTAGGTGATCTTGGAGTATCGTAATGAGTGTAATATGGTGCTTTGGTTGTTCTGAAGCGAGCACCTCTTAAGTCAGTGACGGGCAAATTGCGGCTGTTGTTGACGTCTGTACTCGTACATACCTTTGACTTTGGCTAATTAGCGGGACAAAGAGAACGTGAAAGGCACCGAATGTAATATGAGGAAGGAGCGAACGGCAAAGTAACAGCTAAATGAGTGAAGCTGTTACCTGCACAATTCAAGAGCTGATTGACCGTGGGAGGAGGTTGTCGAAATGGTGAGGAAAAAGGAGTCAGAGGTGAGGTTGTCAGCGAGATTGGGCATGTTGACGCCAAGACTTCAATTTCGGTCCCGTCGGCGCTTAAAACAGGGGATTCGTACTTCAGCTCGTGAAGCGCTCTTCAACGTGTCCATTTCTGCAAGTAAGTTCTACTGCGCCATCATCCTGATCGTGGATAGACATTCGTATGTCGCTTGCTTCTGCCTTCGATTAGCCACCTCGCAAAGACCTGTCTTTGTTTTTCAAGCAAGATGCAGGGCATTGCGTCCTTAGTCTACGGAGTACAATTATACCACGATACCATTCGCATGCCTCACGATCTAGAATGTGAAATAAACAACGACAATGATCAAAATACGTCCGTATGCTTGCTGAATGATGAGAAGGATTGGAATGCGGATTAGTGACGATGATTATCCCGCATTAAGCCCACTGGCTGTGAAATGCTTTATGGGTCGCGAGCTGGAAAAAAATTGGGAATGCTCTGGATTTGAGCGCAAATGTTGGCAACTGTTGAGGCTCTGTCGAACTTCAACCGTTTTCGCGGACCACGGAAGTCGGCCTATTTGAACGGAAATGTGCAGCATGATGTTTGCTGTGTTATGCGATCCGCCAAAGGCATGGATTGAATGTCCCGCTTTACAAATCGTCTGATGCTCCTGGCCCATTTCGAAGGAGGCAATAACAAATCAATGACAGCATCTCCGAGCGATTGATGGACCATGAACATGACTCGTGTGAGCAAGCCAAAACCCGACGTGTCACAAATCCTTTGTTCTGGAGATCTCTCTCTTCCCCTCGCCTTTGGCTGAAGCCTGAAATACGAAGCACATCAGCGGAAGGTTCGGAGTTTATGATTGGAAAGTACAGTAATCGCGGAATCGATGCGAATCATAATCAGACCATATGTTCACTATCTAGAACTATCTATCTTTCGGCTTAAAACGAGCGAAAGGAGCGATAATGTACCTCTTGGCACTCAGCCTTAATTCGAGGGCGGCCAACAGTTGACGAGAAAGGTTACCTGTCATCTTCGAACTTGTTGCTCCTTGGCTTGAGAACAAAGCTTTCAATTATTGAGAGAGCACCTGAACCGCTACATCTGTAACCTTTATAGAAGAGCATGGAGAAGAGAGAAAAAAGTAGACAGTTGATGAGAAATCAATCTTTCCAGATGCACCCCGCGATTACCTATTTTTAAGTACAGATACGAGTATAGCCCCTAAGAGTGGTAGCGGCCGTCACCATAGATGGTTTCGATGTTCCCCGGACCCTTTATTTGGGGATCCCTGGGCAGTGGCTTGTTCACCTTAGGGCGACACTCTAAGGTATTGACTGGTCAATCACAAACCTTGCAACATCTATCGTTTTCTTTGTTCACTGTTTCCACCCCCCAACTGATGATACATGACTCTTGGTTTGAAGCCTGCCTCTCCTTCACATAGCAATAGTCGCCCGACAATACTACCAGCCATTGCCCTCACCTAAAGTCAAAGCCGATCCTTTTCCCGATACGACAGGAGCCCCAAATCTGCTAAACATTCCTCACGCGCACAGCCTGCAGGCCCCTTGCCTTGCTCCGACTGTCATCATCGCTGTTCCATACAAACATTCACCCATTCCAGAGTCCATATGTGGGACTGGCGGTGAAACCCTCTGGACGCCTTGTGCGGGGACTGATTGTACTGCGTCCAATTACTGCACGGCTGCCTGCTGAATCAAAGACATCCAATTGAACGGCCGACCCCTTCCTTGAGCCTCGATACCTTACATATCATCCTTATCATATAACTTTCTTCCTTCATTCCAATCTTCCCTTGGTTTGGATTCTTTTGTACATGGAATTGCTGTCGACATATTTAGACCGAGGATCTCCTGTGTAGGTTTCCTTTCTTCTTAATCGCCAAAGTGTGCAACCCTCATATCGAAGACGTCAGGCTGACCAGACTTGCACTTTCCCGCAGCCATACTCCTCCGAACTCTACGCCCTATACATAGTGGAATCTCCCCAGTACAAAGCTCTGGTCGACACGAATGCACGAATGCTGGCAGCACAAATATACACACACGCTCAATACACCCTATACGGCTTACGAACATACACTTAGTGGATTGCAAAGATGACTTCAATGGTGAGGTCTCCTATATGTGGTCAGGCTTTGAGAGAGTTTGGGAAGGCTGATACCTCTTGCAGCAGACTAGAAATCGCAATGGACCATTTGGATTGGGATCAGGCTCCTCAAACAAAGAGAACACGCGACCTGCAAATACAGGATTCGGGTCAGGGTTTGGGACAGGAAATGGTGCTTGGAGTGGTGGCATATGGTCAAGCACGGTTATTGGAAGTGGCATGAAGAGCAACATACAGGAAAACGGTCGTTCACAAAGTCAGTCACTTGGTTCACACTTCGTGTACGACGCATACTGACATTCGCGCGTAGATGAGTCAAGCAATCCAGAAGCCATGACGGGCTCAGGATCCCTGCTATCGTCTTCAGAGTCAGACAGCTACAACCTTCGCCATGGATCATGGAAATCCGTCGACGACACATCGCCTGGCCTGTCGCGTGTGTGCACCAATCACTCGAACACCTCGCCTGTGCTTCGTCAACATGGCAACCAGCTGGTTTCTCAACCGCTCGACTCCGCCAACTCCACATACTTCTCCTTAACTCCAGCCTCTACAAATATTTCAAGCCGGTCATCACAGAAGGACTTTCTGGACCCGACATCAGGCAGCTTCATAGCTCCGGGTGCATTCGACCTAAACAATACAAGTCGCTCCTCGCGGCACAACAGTGATGAAGAGAACCGTTATGCCGCTAGAAAGATGGCTTTTGAAGGCAGTGATGCTGGACTTCCCATGCAGTCGGGGCGCCCCACTTTGAATACTAATATTTCTGGGTATAATAGCAGCGTAGCTTCACGGAGCGGCAGCCAGCCGCCTTCACGCAGTGACGTTGAGCACTCTTCCCGTCGACAAAGTGACATGCAAAACAATCAACACTCACGATTTCCCACATCAGTAAGCTCATCATATAGGCCAAGTCTGTCAGCGCAAGCTCCATCATACACGATGCCATCTCAACAACAGAGATCTGCCGAGCAGCTTAGCCAAACGCACCTGAGTCAACTGCTTGGAGACTTTGGAAATCTCAATGTTGGAAGAGAAAACCAGAATCCCTACACCACATACAGAGAGGCACCGTATACGAATTCATCCAGCTTTGGAAATGGCTTTCCTCAGGAGCTGATGGCCAATGGCAATGAGGTCTGGAATAGAGAGGACAACGGTTACCAGGGTCAACAAGCGCAATTTTCTCCTACTGGAAGCGCGTCAGGATCTCTCCCCTCAAATCAAAACAGCCATCGAGCCATGCCTTTCGTCAGCCAATACGCGCACTCTCCAAGCAACAGCGACGCACGTGCCAGTCACCACAGTCCATACTACTCCACCGCCGGAACACCTCCCACGTACCAACAGCGAGGACCATCACGTGGTGGCTATCATGGTGGACTTCCTACTGGACAGGCGGCTTTGCTGGATCACAAGCTACGAGGGTTACAGCAAGAACAGCAAGCGTACATGGTGCCACCAAACCAGATGCGCTACAGGAACCAATACCCACATCAGAATCCCTACGACTTCCCCCCTCAAAATAATCTAAGATTAAATCAAATCAACCAATACTACCCAATGCCTCCTAATGCCAACCTCCTCACTGGCCCACAGATACCCAGAGGACCTGCCAGGGACCATGACCAAGCGCAAGCAGTACGTAGTCCGCTGCTTGAAGAGTTTAGGAATAACAGCAAGACCAACAAGAGATACGAGCTCAAGGTTGGTGCACTCTCCATGCTCCACTGCAATACAACGCTAACATGTTGAAGGAAATCTACGATCACATTGTCGAATTTAGTGGCGATCAGCATGGCTCGCGTTTCATTCAACAGAAGCTCGAGACTGCCAATAGCGATGAGAAGGACCAGGTCTTCCGAGAGCTCTATCCAAACGCCATTCAATTGATGACTGATGTCTTTGGCAACTACGTAATTCAGAAGTTCTTCGAGCATGGCAATCAGTCTCAGAAGAAGGTCCTGGCGAACCAGATGAGAAATCACATCCTCAGTTTATCGAAACAGATGTACGGCTGTCGGGTAGTACAGAAGGTCGCTCACCCATTACACATTGTTGACTACTCTTGCTAATACTCTCAGGCTCTTGAGCACATTCTGACCGACCAGCAAGCACAACTGATCAAGGAGCTCGAGAACGACGTAATCAACTGCGTGAAGGATCAGAATGGCAATCACGTGGTGCAAAAAGCTATCGAGAGAGTGCCTGCCGAACACATTCAATTCATCATCAACGCGTTCACTGGCCAAGTTCAGGTTCTGGCGACCCACTCCTACGGCTGTAGAGTTGTACAGCGCATGCTGGAGCACTGTGAGGAGCCTACTCGAAGCGCCATACTTGCGGAGCTTCACGCGTGCGCTGCTTCACTCATTGTCGATCAATTCGGCAACTATGTCACCCAGCATGTTATTGAACATGGCGCAGATGACGACCGTGGCAAGCTCGTCTCGTTGGTGACCAGCCAGCTTTCCAACTTCTCGAAGCACAAATTTGCCAGCAACGTTGTCGAGAAGAGCATTGAGTTCGGTTCGAACGAAGAAAGGCAGAAAATCGTGGCCACCGTGACTGCGGTTAATGAGAAAGGCGAAAGCCCGTCGCTGTCGCTGATCCGTGATCAATATGGCAACTACGTGATCCAAAAGCTTCTCAACACATTGAAAGGCTCTGAACGGGAAGTGTTCGTTGAGCTGATCAAAGCCCAAATCGCCCTCCTGAAGCGCTTTTCATACGGCAAGCAAATCGCCGCTATCGAAAAGCTCATCTACACGTCGCCTTTTCCTCTTCATCCAATGCAACATGGCGGTCTCCAGCTTCCTAACATCGACACATCCGCAGCGCCTACTCCGCCTCTCTCGACTGGAGCTGCCCAGTCGCCTCAAAGCTCGCTACCAAGCACTCACGCCAACTCGATTGATGAGCCCACTGACGGCTCTCGGAAGTCGAGCGGCAGCAACGCTGTTGGTGTGCTGACACCAACTTCTACATGATCACAAGGACCTTTCACGACATTTGCGAACGACGAAATGCCCTCTCACATAATCTACAGCACGCAAAAAAAGTTACACCTAGTACAGCTCTGCTATGGCCACCAGGCGCCGGCAACAGCATTCTTACTTGAGCATTCTTACAAGCACTTATTCCACTCTTTGTAGTACTGAGTCACCTACCAAAACTTCGATCTACAGTTCATGAGCAAAGCAAGGTGCTAGGGACGCGATCGGACTGACTTCTGAGATACCAAGATACATTTACTAGGGAAGGGATATCGATGGTTTTTTCATTATTCAATTGAGCGATTGAGAGGGGAAGACATGTGGTGGTGATGGATATGTTTGATGTGATGTTGTTGGCTTCGGCTTCATATACTTAATGCCTTTTCGGATATGTTTTGAGCGATTGTCATATGATGGGTGGATATCGAATGGATGCCAAAGGTGGCATACTTAGAGGATAAATAGCTTGTACATATAGGTATTCAAGAAAGGCTTATGCTTGACAACATTCTGCTACCCCAAGGATCTACATACTCTAAACACCAAGCCATTACGGAGCCAAGTCCGTAATACCCTCCCTCCCCCTCCTCTTCAATCTGCAACAACACCCACCACCATGCCCAATTGAACATACCCAATTGCCCGCCAACGGGGCCGGGCTATCTTCCCATCATTCCGCCTCTCAACCTCTCACACAATGGCCGCCTCCCCATCCACCACTTTCGCCACTTACAACCCCAAGCTCCAACTCCCGTTGACCTGCGATCCACCAGGGCCGCAGAATCCAAGTAGGCAGCGAGTATGGGTCGTCTTTGGCGCTACAGGCCATATGGGAAGAAGTGTTGTCAAAGCTGCGCTGGCGCATAATGATTTGGTTACAGCGGTTGGGAGGACGTCTGAGGATACGGTCGAGAGTATGGGGAGTTTGCACCCGGCGAGTGAGAGGCCTGCATCTTCTGTTGCACCAGCAGCGACCTCGCCGCCTACGACAGAGGAGGCATCGACATATTATCTTCCCCTCCTTTGTGACGTCCGCGTCCGTTCTACAGTGGATGAAGTATTCAAGAAAAGCCTCAAGCATTGGGGAAGGATGGATATCATAGCCAATTGCTCAGGCTACGGTGTGATTGGCGCGTGTGAAGACCAGGATGAGTACGAGATACGGAATCAATTCGAGACGAACTTTTGGGGGGTTTTGAATATACTGCAGCTTAGTTTGCCTTATTTTCGGGAAAGGGGCGCTGGACTGCATGGGCGTGGGGATGATCATGGACATGGACATGGAGAACAGCAAGGAGGGAGATATCTAATCTTCAGCTCTACAAGCGGCTCCCTAGGCGTCCCAGGCCTGGGCCCCTTCTGCGCTACGAAGTATGCAGTAGAAGGCCTCATCGAATCCATGCTCTACGAAACCGACGCCTTCAACATACGCGCTACATTGGTCGAGCTAGGCCATGTGCGAAGAGACGATCCCCCTTCGGTGGGCTCCGCAGCGTCCCCTCTCCCCACCTTCGGCCACTTCTTCATCAAGCCTACATCCGCTCCTTATGCTAGTCCGACGGCGCCGGCGGGGCATGCGAAAAGAATGGTGCAGTGGCTCGGGGAACGGCAGCCTACGAGTGCGATTAAGGCGGGGGAGTTGGTGTGGCAATTGGGGCATTGCTCGTTTCCGCCGTTGAGGTTGTTGTTGGGGAGTTTTGCTGTGGTATGTATATACTGGAGTTGCGGTACGCAAGGCAAAAACAACGCTGACGCTGGAGTCTGCGTAGGAAAGTGTGAGGGATCGGTTGAGGTGTGTTACCGAAGAGATCGAAGACTGGAAATGGCTGGCCTTCAAAAGAGAAGACGGGGAGGGTGGTGAGGGAAGTCGAAGGGGTAGTCATAGGGAAGGTGACGAAGATGGCGAAGAAGACGGAGAGGGCGAGGATGTCAAGATGGAGGATGGAGAGAGGGGAAGAGAGGATGAGGGTGACGAATGAGCGTTTGCCTACCATGAAAGTTTATACCTTGGAAGCTTCGGAAGCCCTTTGGAGCCAAGTCGGAAGGTCAAGGAACCTAACTCCTGGCGACTGAAATTTGGCACTCTCTACCTTGAGCAACCAATCGCATCCTCCTTCCTGTGCACCCTTTTCATGCCAATCCCCCGCTCAAGATGGACCACAATGCGCCAATAGCAATAATTGCTTACCCCTCGCCACGGTCTTCATCTTGACAAGTTCTTTGGATTCGATAAGCAGGTTGGGCAAGTCTAAATTGAGACGCGTTAGGCCTACGAATGTAGGAGAGATAGCCCTTCCACATGGTCATGGTGGGGCTTTAGCGCCGGGTAACGCGGTAAACACAACTGCATTTTCTACCGTCAGTAATTTGAAACCTCTCAGTTTCCACAATCACCGGCTACTCCTATTCTCCGAATTTTGTTCGTTCAACACTCAAGATGAGTCATGATGCGCTATTTGCAGAGTCAACAAGTCTTAGCAACTCCGTTCGGGGCATGCAGATCAGCGGAGATTTGTCACACAGTGACAGACAAGCTAGGCCGAGTGGAATAGGAATCTGGAATCTTCCTCGAGAACTACGCGATCAGATATACGAACACCTCCTTGCCAAAACCTACTGCGTCCGGTTACATTCTCTTGATGTACCTGAAGGATGGCTCCAAAGACGACCAGCTCCACGACCTGGAGCCCAGGGATCTACACGGACAGTCCCAAGTACAGTCGCAAGGCCGTTTGCTCATCCACAACATCCTAATTTTCTTCCTGCCGAGCCTCGCGCTTGGCAACCCTACTCTTACAATGGAGACACTGTCGCTCCTTGGTCCACGCTACCTTCTCGCAACAACCGCGAAGATCGGTGGCATCCACGTAAGGTATCACAAGACACGCAAAATCTGTCAATGTCTCACCTACCGCCTCTTCATATGCGAGAGCAGTGGAACTTGGCAAAAGGCTCCGATACTATTTCGATCCTCCGTACCTCGAAGGATCTCAACACGGAGGCAGCTCCAATCCTCTGTAACAAAAGCAATTTCCTCTTTTATCTGAGCTCGCCGAAGGTCTCCAAACTTGCGCCAGCATCAAAAAAAGTCATGCAAAATATCGAAATCTACATCGACCTCCTCTCCGCCTATCGATATTGCCACGATCTTCGCGACCAAGCCCTAACCCTCGACGCAGGCAGTGCACTCATTCAAAGCTTTGCCGCGGACAGAGTCGAACGAAAGCTGTGCCTGGTCAATGTCGATTATTGCGAGACTCTCGATTTCGTCAGAAGTACCATATTCGCCGTCACTGTGGAAATGCTCACGAACTTTGAGACTGTGGCTTTAAGCTTCACTCCGGCTTACAAGCAGAAGCAGCATCGGCGCCTTTATAGCACCGGCAAGTATAAGATTTTGGCAGGGCAATTGCATGAAGGATGTATGGCGTCGCTGGAGACGTTGCAGTGGGCGTTGGGGGAGCGCTTGGGACCTTGTGAGGTGCAATTTGATGAGGACTTCTACCGGCTCGTTTTTCATCCGCGAGCTCATGTGGCCGCGAAATTTATACCAAAACCCGATATTGACTGTCAGTATGGCACTCCTGATCGGGTAAGAAGCCCTAGAGGCGACGAATGAGGCTCGCCAGGGACACTGGATCGCATCAGAGGCTCGTGACCATGTATGGAAGAAGGCGTGATGATGATGAATCAGGAGCGGGGATTGACCACTGTCGTGCGTATCCAGCCACAATAAGTTCACGGGAACGACATCCTGGGAGCTGCTGGAGGGGTCGGAATCTCTTTTCTTCTTCGATACTGGACGTCTTCGGCCGGGTAGAGAGTAGTACAAAATCCCTGCATTATACGCCTTCCAAAATCAGCTTCGATGTGTTCTCAAGTAGATTTGATGTCATTTTGGATTGCGGTCACTCATATCATGCCCCGCTTGGAAAAATTGATGATGCGCATGTGGCAATATCAACGGTGCTCTGGTTTTCTGTGCTCAATTGTCCAGAGGCATTTTCCCTTAATCTCCTAATGTTCTCCTTTCTTTACTCTTCTTTGGCATTTTAGAATGACCCCAATCAACATGGATAGGCCTGATACTGCGAAAACAGCTCCGTCTGAGAGTAGTCTTGGCTCAGACCGTGCACCAAGTCGACCGCGATCAGATACGTCTCTAGTGCGCAAACAAAGACCTCCGGATCATGCCGCTCTGCTCTCTGATTTACTTGATGTGCTTGCTCGAAAGATCAAATATTAGGATACACATCCCTGATTACTATGTCTACACACCAGCATCATTATACGAAGCCTGACTCTGATAGGGGAATGCGGAGATCCTGAAGAGCGAGAATAGTGATGATCTACTGCATAAGACAGGAATGCCAAGATTGTCAATACTAGTAGGTGAAATAGCTGTGGAATAGAATATTTCTTTCATTAAGTGCACACGCGTAATGCTTAACTCGCCTCGCATAACCCTAGCTAAACCTCTTGGGAGGGGAAGTGGGGAGGGGCCGGTAGGAGGTTTGTGTTGCCGGTCGTTGCTGTGCTAGAGGATAAAGTCTCTCTCAGGGACACTTAAGGTCCAACACTCCGTTATATCACGAAATGCAACACAAGATATGGCACACGATCCCGTCAGCCAAACACCTCAATCTGTCTTACTTCTAAGCACCCTCTTTTCCTTCACTCAACGAATTCACTTAGTCACACCTCCAAAACCATCAGCCATGGCACATCATAGCGCTGTTAATCATCATAGCCTTGAGTGCAGCGCTGCCGAGATGAAAGCAGAAACAATTCCCAGCCTCGCAGCGATCCTCACCCTACCGCAAGAAATACGTGACCAAATCTATAGTCATCTTCTGACTTCGACCTATCGCGTTAATCTGACGCCGATAAAGACTACCAAAGAGACAGTAACGGACCTGTTCAGAGATTCTGCTCGCAAATCCTTTGCTCTTCAACACTACGGACAGTGCATCAAACCCGAGCATCATAGTCCTCAACGAGACACGACGTTTGGAGCCGCACAATCCCTAGATGGGAAAGATGCGCTCGCGCAACGGTTGCCTATCGCTCCCATCTACAGCTTTCCGCCGACCAGCTCCAGACCTCGGGAGCAGCAGGCCTCGATAGCTACAACGCGTCAGCTTCGCAATACAAGCAAACCGATCTCAAACCGTCTCAGCATCCTCCTCACCTCAAAAGGCGTCCGTCAGGACGCCATAGCTATCCTATTCAAGGAGGGTTTCTTCCGCTACGTCATCGCCTCTCCGGGCCAAGATACCACGCCCACCGAGATTAAAAATCAAATGCAAAATATCGAACTTTGTTTCAGTATCACCTTCCCTGTTATGGGGTTCCCGGAAACAGCGCATGGGCTTTAGACTCAATCAACTTCGAAGCGGCAAAGCCGATGCAAAAGTTCTTGATCCATCTGAATCTACTTGTCCTTGCGGGATATCCTATCCGACCATCTGAAGCACAGCTAGCTGCGGAAGCTTCAAATCGACTAATCTCAAACATTGCCACGGCTGGCCACAACATGATAAGCTGCGTAATCAGAATGTGTCACTACGGCCCCTCATGGGCCTGTCCCGAGCAAGCCGAGTTTCTTCTCGGAGAGATAGCTGCTGCCGTTATCAAACTAACGAGGTCCAAGACGGTAGTGTTGAGATTGCTTCATGAGAATGGGCTGCGTTCGACTGACACTGTTGGCCTTCCTCGCCTCCAGGCTGTCAGTGTGCGAGAGCATGGAAGGACGGAGTCAAAGTACGCGGCCCCCCAAGTCTATGGCAGGCTGGATGAGTTGCTATCGTCTGTGCTAGGGCCCAGCGAGACAGTGACTAACGATGGAGGTTATTACACTTTGACGTATCATCCACAAAGCCATCTTGACATAGTCAATTCACATACTGCCCTTGGCGATAGAGGTATTGGTACCGCTGAGGGATCCGAGGAGTCCGGAGTTTCCAAAGAAGCACTGGGAGACTCATCACTCATTCTCGTCTTCGAGATTCCGAAAGAGTAACATTGTGGTACACTATAGAAGGGAATGGGCGCTAAGGCGACCTGAGTGAGTTTTATGCTTGCACATTTTCATGCGATTGGTAATGGGGGAGGTAGCTTTGCCATGCGTGCCAGTATGAGAAAATACTACAATGCGTTCAACAGAGTCGGAAGGAGTAGTCTTTGTCTCGAGCAATACATCTGAGAATAAGATGTTGCAGGTATTTGGATTCGTATTCATTGCTAATTTGTGAAATCTCTAACCATCAAAGGTGTTTTCCAATTTTTTGGTTGCGATGCCCAGGAGGGACTGCTGACTTTGCTAATCAAGGCTCATATCCAAAACCGTCAAGTATATCATCGAGAGCGTAGAGGTCTAGATTGTGAAGATGATTCATTTTGATTTGCCCCTCCCACTATCACTCGGACATTTGTGGGAACTCTTCTCTCGGATCGGGTATAACCTCTAGAAACCATGTCCTTCGCAGTATCACAATTCGGCGCGGTTTGGCCGTTTTAGGTAGCAGTCCCAAAATCTTAGATCGGCACTGACGATGATAGGTGCAGCTCCTCAAAGTCCCCACATGTATGTACAACTCCTCTCGGCTTCTGTGTCTACAGCCTTGGCCAGTCTGCCGCTTCCCATTATGTGCCCCTCGGATGTCTTTCTGTCATCACATTCCCCGCTAACAACTCAAGATGTAGCAATCTAGGAAGTAGCCGTCGAATTGCTACTATCGCTGCCACCTGTATCACTCACCTCCGCTCTCCCAATCGCCACTCGAATTTGATTCCTAATCCCCACATACATGACTCCTCCCGACTGCCCAAGCGGATACTGTCCCGTCGAGCAAATCGCCCCCATCTGACTCGCCGCATACGAGATGTGGTCCCAAGAACTTCGGTCGAAATTCGTTCCCGTCATACTCACGAGTATCTGGCACGACTCGTAAGTCTTCGCTACCGGAAGCTGCAAGCCGTCGGATGGGTTGCCAGTGTGAAAGATGCCAGGATCGGCTCCATCGGGCAAGAGTAACGCGACTTGTAAACAGTCTCGCGTCGATGCGTAGCGAGATCCCCGGATGTCGAGGGGCCAGCAATTCACGCCGGTTTTGACGGCGGTCAGTTCGGAGTTTGGGTCCGTCGTGTTGAGTGATAATGTTGGCAAGGCGTGAGCATAGATGGTAAATAAGGTGAACGTGGTGAGGAGTATATCCAAGGATCGAGGTATCATTTTGGTATGGACGTTTGTGTATGTGCTCGTCTCGTATCGGAAAGTCGATTGGGTTGCCCTGTGGCTGGAATTTTGACGCGGTAGGAAGTGATTTGGGTTTCGTCAAGGTCTAGATTTGGATCTCAAAAACTCTTCAACGGCAGTAGTCTGACAGGTGGCGGAGATGTCTTGGGTCAAATCATGGTTTTCCCAGGTCATGCACAGACAGAAGCGGCTGACGGGTGTGAATTTTCATCGGCTGTCGCCAAGAAGACCTTTTTGCTCATTTGTCGCGTGTACAAGTTGGAATGGATTAGCGCTGAGGTATGCCAGCCAGTCGCAGCTGAATCGGAGAATATGCTCCGTTCAAGGCCTGACCGGTACTATTCTAGTCTTTAGCATTGTATCTCTTGTAAGCTTGGAGACCAAGCTCGCGGTGGGACGGGTGATAGCATTGACGACAAAGACTTCGTGTACAATCAACTGGCCGCCAGATGTCGCGTATGAGTAATGGTCCGAGGGTGATAACGAATGAGCAGCACCGCGCGATACGTGGTAACAGAGCAAGCCCTGAGCGTCAAAGCTTTATGATTATGCGCTCTTCCATAGCTATCATTCACGAAGGATTGATCAAAGGATGCTTGACTCAAGATAAGTTTCTCTAGTCTTATACGCCCATCAATGAAAAGTAGGGCAACTCTGTGCCCTTCCGATCGGAGGGCCTAAGGGCGCCAGCCTCAAAGCTGAGTCCGACGCTTGAGCGAGTTGACCCTCCATGGCTACCAACTCAGTCTCCTGCCGACAAGGTCCTTCCACAGTAGGAGCACCGTTTGCTAGGTACACCATCCCTCTCAAAAAGGCTGTCCACACCCCCCCTATCCAACTTTCCCAGTCATTATACCTTCCCCGGATTTGTCGATAGGCGATAATATCAAGACCGAGGACCACGGCAGCCCCTCCCATAGCTCCTGCTGCAAGTTGATACCAATCAGCGTGAAATCTGTTGCTGATCTCTTGGACTGCCAGCCCACAGACGAACCCCAAAACGGTCTTTTTCAACATAGCAACCTTGAACCCGGCGGCTGAGTCTCCATTATCACGGATGAGAAGATCCCGACGTTTGGTTGGAGATGTCGAATTGCCTTTGCATAGCACGGATTCCTCTAGATAATCTCGGCCTTCATTGTGAGCCAGAATGTCGTTGCTTAACAACCGAGCGGCAGATCTTGCTGGACTTCCGTAATCCGTCCCAATACCAAGGTCGGCCATGATCTCCCCTAGAGAGGCGTTGTACTTCCTGCTGCCATCCTCAAAATCCCAGACGCCGACCGCATCCCCCAGGCGTATACACTTGTCAATGCTGATGTTGTAATGATTGGTAGCGTCACCGAAGGTCCATTGAAAAAGACCGTCCAGATTGACTACGCGAGATTGTTGTCCGAAAGATATATCTCGTTCTTCTAGCGATGGGACAGATTCGTACAAGACCTGTTCTGAGTCGTTGTCACGGAACGCTAGATCCTCAATTCCGTCGAATATACTCTGAATCGTCTGTGACATTGGGTATGCGAATGGGCCGGCAGAAGCCGGCTGCAAATCCGGTATGGTGGAACCAGAAGCGATAGTAATGAGGCTGAGGAGGGTGAGGTGCGTGGACAACATCATGGCGCAACCTTCCAAGTAGGTCCGTGCGGCTGACTAGAGTTGGTCGGAGGTTTCGACTGAGATTGTAAATCTCCGATCTTCACATGGGCGGAGGTCCGAGATATATGACTTGAAATGCTGCGTAGCCTTCATGTAACCTTCAGGAGGCGGCAACTGATCTAAAAAAAGGGAAAAGTGCTTTGAGTACGTAAAAATGTGAGGCACGGCTGGCAAAGCTGAAACGGGTGCAGAATACGTGACTAGCATTGATTTCGTAGTGAATGAACCAACGGATATTCTCCGCGTGGGGAAAAGAAGTAGACATCATGACAATGACAAATCCACGTTTCGACTCAAGCCTCAAATGAATAACCACTCCATCCAAGCCTCAATTCTTGGATATGGCGCAACTACGATCAACATGAAGGAGGGGAAAGCCAATAAGACTAAAGTTTTGAGAAAGACTGAAACGGGGCGGATGCAAGATATACGCGATACATCCGCTACGGCACTAGTGTGCTTACGCCATAATAAACACTAGGGTTCCTCTCTTGAAACCACACATTACTTGCGACCGCTTCTATGCTCTCCTTCATCCTCACTGCTATTCTGCATTTCATACCACTAACTTGATCTTACACACCCAGCGTGACAACGACGAGTGTGGGTCTGATAAATATATGGTCGTTCCAATATTTTGTATTTGTAATTTATCCTCGGTCAAATACTTTACTTAAGGACTGAGGGGTACACTCTCGAAAATTTGTTGGTCAACAGGCATTCAAGGCCAAAAGAAAGCTATTGGCAGCAGACGAACGTATGCCTGAGCCAGACACAAGAGCACAGGTTGCGTGACCGCGGAAAGTACGGTACTAAGGAGAGCAGCACTTCCACAACGATATGTAGAGGAGGGTTCAATAGTTTTACAAGCAACAAATATGTTAAGGCGATAGATCAATGCTTCTGACCACCCCATGAAAGCACAAGGACTATTCCTTACCAGCCTATAGGCTAAGGGTTTGCTCATTGAGCTCACCTTCGCTTCGTAATTACCAACGCAGGGGATAGCATAGATACTTCCACGTTCTTACGTCAGCTTTTGTTCATCGTAATTTTACGACGCTTTTCGTAATATGTGTTGAACTCGATCGTCAATCTTGCCAGAGTACACTTGTTGTAACACTTCTTCTACGTCAACACTTGGTCACCCGCATTGAGAATTCGAGTAGTCCTTGGTTCTCTCTTCTCTCCCTTCCGCAGCATCTTGAATTCTTTCTTCCCTCACGCCTGACCGCATCTAGGCATTTCTTAAACATGGAAAACGTCGAACATGGCAAGATGGGTATCATGGTCTAACCTCGAGAGCTACGTAACCAGATCTATGGCTATTTGCGTTTGATCAGATCTATGCCGTCGGCGTGCGAATCCCCTCCTTGTATACCCTCTACGCGGGATAAACTGGAGCGATCTTGAGATGCGGATGCCAAATTATACCGATCCAGCCTTGGAGGGACTACACGAAGCTCCGGCTCAAGCGCTTGGACCGTGCGAGAAAGAATACAAAGCCAGTGTTAATCTGATAGTCTGACCATCTTCCGCGGAGCTACTTGGCTAAGCAGACCTCATCGAGTGCCGCCCAGACTGATACTTCCAACGTTGTTGATGGATCGGAGTCTATATTCTGAATGGTCGTGAGCCATCGTCATCGCTCATTACTCGAAACATGATCTCGCAACCGGTGTGCTTGATGAGCCTAGCCTATTCGATCAGTAGCCAGAATAGTGTATGCTTCTCCTGCTGTATTGAGATTTAGAAAAACCAAGCCAACAGCTTCCATGAACACATTCGGTGCGGTTGGAACCCCTGTATCTAATCACAATGTCGACATGTTCTTTGCAAGTCATAGTTAAAGGTTCCATTGTGAAAAAAACACCCTATAATCAATGCTATGATAAATGTGAACAGAGTCTCTTGGTGAGGTCTAAACGGTACGCTTCGACATGCAGCTCATAATCTCATTCAGCATCGGCCATGAAATTTACCCTTCGATTACGATGCGTCACGAAGACCCTCAAGCGTCTCCTCTGAAGTTCCCAGCGAGCTTACTTACCATTTTAGATTTAACGGCGTTTTAATGCAATAACTAGAAGTAGACCTGCCGGCTTGAATCTACCCCGTACCATCAGTGAGAGATGCATTATTACGTGGATTTGGAAGCAAGCGAAAAAGCGTGAGAAAGTGACGTGAGCAAAAGCTTAATAGATTGACTGGCTCTTCTGGCTTATTTTGAAGAACTGGTTGTCATTCAATCCTGATTCTCATCGCTATGCTGCATGCCCTTGATCACCAGCATGAAGCTCATCTCTCATCTCCTCAAAAAACTAGTACCCTCTTGATATCTTGATAGACACCTGCACCCTCAATCCTCGGCTAGGATACAGAGTTTCACTCGATCACCCACGACGGCTTTGATGCTCTCGAGGGCGGAACCCGAGATAGTGCTGTCCTTCCTCGACGCCATCGTGCCACATTGCAGGACCCAGACGCATCTTCACCCGAGCTTCCGCCATCTTATAAAATGCTTCGCTCTTAGCTCGTGGCGAGTCGTGAGTTGTTCCATCGTGATATCCTTCGGACCAATATGTTTGAAGCGCTGGAGCGTCCTTTGTGTTGAAGGTTAGAAACACTCTCTCCCAATCCGTCATCTTCTCCATCAAGCCCAGGGTGCACTGGAATGTAATGCACCGGTCCATAGAGCCCTTGCTGAATCTCACACCTTGGAGCACGATGGAACAATCCTTCTTTGTCTCGAGAGGTTTGATCAATGAACTTAGAGCGTCAATCAGATAGATTAAGCTCAAGTGGAGGTCTGAAGTGAAGTCTGGAGTTTTTGTGAAGTCGATGAGTATTTCCATTTGTTGGATCTTGCTCGATAGCCGCATAGTTTCCAGATCCGGAGGTTCAACACGCAATACATAGCGAGAAACGCTAGTTGTACTCTTGATGTTGATCCTAAATTTTCCCTCGCTTGCTATCAGGTGCAGAGCTTCGTCCATGATTTTGTGCGATGTACAGATCACTTGGGGGCTTCCTGAAGAGATAGAGTAAACATAGACCATTGTTCGTACTTCTAGTGGGAGATCCATGAGACGGAATGCGGGCGGCGGATCGAGCACCAGGATATGTTCAGGATTCGGACGATATTCGGTCGTCTCCGTGGTAGGTGGAGGGGGCGTTTCCGAACCATGTTGTTTTATTGATAAGTCTGTGTCCGCGGGGAACGATGTAGCTATGTCGGCGCGTTCAGGGTCCGCTGAAGGTGAGGCGGACATTGTCTGCGGCAGTTGATGATACAGAGATTTCTGATGAGCTCTAGCACTCCTACTGTGATATTGGAGGGGATTACTTCAGGAAGGAAGTAGGAATGAATAGAAAGGGTTGAGGTAGTAACATAGGTATCGGACTAAGGAGTGTTATCTCATTCACTGCTACTGTGCTTACGTCAGCTAGCCGCTCAACAACTCAACCGAGGGCAACACCGGAGGTGACCGTTACCACTAGACCCAACAAGAAAAGTCGTCTTAGAGTGTTACTGCTAAGAGTAGTACTAGCTCAACTCAAGTGTCCAGATTAATCGTAGAAGATTATGACAACGCCTTATTGTTCTGAGTCGTGTTGCATTATCATGGAACAAAGAGAGGCACAGACCCGGGGGTCACTGCGAACTATAGGCCTCTGGTCTGAAAGTCGAAGAGTCGAAATTCAAGGTAACGCTTCTCCTGAGCCTCGCCATCATACCAAATTGGAGGGCATAGTCTACTCTTTAGATATCGTCTAGCCTCATCATACATAATCTTATTCCCGCGCGTACAACCTCGTCACGAATTCGCAAAGGATGTTTTTATTGAGAAGAAGAGGAAAAGGTGCGAGAACTTTTTGTGAGGTAACGACAACTAAGAGCACCCTCTGCCAATCCCTTAGATCATTGAGCAGGCGGAACAGACTAAATGGCTCAGCGGAACATCCGCGTTGGTTTACCATGTCTGATGGTGATTTTGCAGAGGTTCTTCTTCACAATGGCTTCCAGGAATGTAGCGATAGGTACCAATTCGGCAAAGCGCGCATGTAGTCAAGGTTGACACGTAATTCGACTCTCTGTATGACGGCTGCTGGCGCCATGTTGAGATCCGAGGGGATGATTAGTGCTTTCCGATGTTGTCCGGTACCGGCATCTCGTACACTGATTCTGAATAAGCCGTCCTTCGAGACTAAATCAGTAGCTTCCTGTTTTACGACTCGAGACTCGCAAATGATTTGAGGTGTTCCGATGGCGAAGGAAGCTCGGTAGATCAATTCTCGCAGCTACTGCTTCCTCTTCTCCTCTTCATAGAGCTTCTTCATAGTCGGCAGCACCAAAGCCTCGAAGAAAGAGACGGGCATAACATCGATCAAAGCCTTCTGAACCGCATGCCCAAAATACCCAACGACAACCGCCCTTCCACAACCCACCCTCTGCAGCGCAGCTCTCGCCATCGTTCTCGCTGTTGGATTGAAGAACGTCGCTGGCTCCTTCATGTGGGCCGTCTCCACCACCTTGCCAATTGGGATTGCAATGACCTCGATATCTGTCTTTCCTTCCACTCGCAATTCTGCAGACAAACAGCTACTCATGGATACATTGAACGCTTTGCAGGCATCATATACAACAACGTAGGGCGCGCCTAGGTCGGCAAGGGAACCGATGTTCATGATCAACTTCGGCCCAGGCGAGCCGGTAAGCTTGGGAAGCATGGCTCTGGTGATTTGTGCTGGGAAGCGCGCGTTGACGTTCATGGCAGAGTCGACCTCTTCTGCTGAGCTTTCTTCCAGAGTCTGTACCTTTACCCCAGCACCCACATTGTTGATCAAGACTGTGATATCAATATCGGAGAAAGTGGCTACCAGTTCTTCGATTTTCTTGTTGGTCACGGAGGAGGCATCAGCAACAGCAATACGGAATCGGGCATTTGGATAATCGGCGGTCAGTTGCCGTTTCACGTTCTCCAGTTTTGTGGGATTCCGTCCGTGAATGATCACGTTGAAGCCGTTCTGGGCGAGTTCTTGAGCGAAACCGCGACCTATACCGTCGCTGGCGCCTGTTACAAGTGCCCAATGGGTGTCACCGTAGAGGTACCGCTTCAAGGAGGAGGGTCTTGTGTAGAGACGAACGAATCGAAGAAACTTGAAGACGAGGTATGATGCTGTTGCAACTCCCAGTCCGGAGAGCAATTTTGATTCCATTGTATATACTACCGTTGATAGTATACGGCAAGTACTTAGGGAAATCTGGAGTCACTGGTGCCCATGTACTAACTTCACTGAGTACAGATGCGTGCAGAGACTCTCTCGTTGCGGCGCAGGATAGCGCTATATGTATCAGGCACGTCATGGACAAATTAATTCGCAAAGCGGGCCCTGGAGCTGCCCCGGAGTCGACCCGAAAGATCTCCCAACTAGCGCCTAAGTCCACTCCCGGGATTCTTTAACGGCTCGCTTGGCGGCACGCTTAGGAGCCCCCTCATTTTTGTCCAAGACGTGACAGGGGACCCTTCCACCTAAGATTTTCCCGAGACGCCGATCCCGGCTCGGCCCGGAAAGCAAGTAAGACTGCCGAGACTGCCACTTTTCTAGACAATGCTCTCTGTTGCATACCACTCATGGAAAGGAGAATCCTGAGCCAATAGATACTCAGTCTTCTCATAAGCCATTGGGAACGGCTAGTCATTGTCTATCACCAGCATTCCAACTCGGGAGTATAACGCGCGAAGACACTGCCGATGAGCCAACATAGCGATTATCAAACAAAGGCTTAGAATGATATTGAGACAATACTCTCGTGGATGTTCCCCAGAGCTTGGCAAATCCGTTGACTTACGCCCAGACTAGCGGAAGCAAGCACCGCTAATCCTAAGAATCGACGATTCACACAGGGTCTGGACCATCCAAAGATCTTTGTTGACTGGGACAAACACCCATATTCTGATAACAAATATACTGCAAATCTTGGGCCAGCCAGGCAAACTATCAACCTTGCTTCTCGTAGGCACTTTGGCGGAGGTACGTAGGTCCACTTTTCAACACTATCGCAGATATACCTAGCAAGACGATGGCTTCGTGGCGTAAAATGCCGACAAAGTTGGCCTAAGACCAGGACGGTGCTATGTACTACGGCGCCAAGCTACCGATCAGTCAAAAAGTCGTCTTCAAAAATCTATTTGTTCTGCTAACAATAAGTTACGATATAGTACCCCTTTGAAGCTAATGATCCGACGCTCGTAGGTAAAGTAATGTAAAATGAAGACTGGAGGGAAGCTTCAGGTTTACCACTTTGGGTAGATGAGTTCATTTGCTCCGCCTCAACGCAACCTGGATCTCGATTCCTGAACGAGTTTTCCTCTTCGATACTAGTGGTGGGCTGCAGGTGTTACCCGGTAGCGAGTCCAACTCAAATCAAACATCCATATTTCCCGCCTCTGGTTGGCTGATGTTGAAGGGCACCGTAATCTCCGAGGAATAGGATATCACAGTTCTCATACGCTGAATCTATGGCCTCTGTTCTCATGTGGGGCCATGTGATATGTCAAATGAAGACCCACCGAAGGGTTCGTTTTCTGTTTAGGAATTCATGGCAGAATGATTTTGTGTTACCTCTGACCATCACTTTGCGCCAGAAACACATTGAACCTTAACCTCCTACTTCTGCGCTTAATCGCCCAAGGTTCTTCCCTTCCCAACAACATCAACATCAACAACAAGAGCATCCTAGCCAACGCCAACAAATCAAAACCATCACGCAATCCATAAAGGCACTTGAGGACATAACAACAAGTCCCCACCCCAGGAACAGATCTACCGATCCAATTAACCAAATATAGAAGGAACACAAGAGTTTCATACACCCCACTCTCATAAGACAAAGTCGAGTGTACCTAAGGTTGCTTTCAAGAAGCTGTCAATTATGTTGACCAACCCTTCCGACGGTGTTGAGACTGCATACCCTGCTGCCACCAAGATCAGCGATACTTACAACCAATCCAGAGACTGCACTTTGTTCATTTTGCCCCGCGAGCTACGGGACCAGATCTACGACAATCTCATAGAGTCTGGCCGCATCAGTATATTCAGAACATCCAAGATACTGCATTGGGAAGCCAAAGAGCGCCTTCCTACACACGGCGTTTGCCGCATCAACGTCGATCCTTCAAGACCTACACTAGAATTCTACTTGCCAGAGGATAGCGTCCATATCGTTGACAAAGTCAGGCTTCGTATATTACTCATTGGGCAGATGAGTATACGAGGGCTATATCGCGACCTTCAGCCAATTCGTCGGCTCGCCAGATCCAACAAGATTGTACGAAAAAGCTGCCATATCATTGTTGAAGACCATTTGGACGGAGCCCCAGATTGCAGCTCCGAGACCAGACATCAACCGACCCGAGGAGCTCAAATGATATCCTCTTGGCACTACCATTACCTGGAGACTCTAATCCATTTCAATATTGTGACTTTGGAGATCCGCCAAAACGGCCACGATTCCGCAATCAGGCCGTCAAAAAATGCCGATATCGGATCACTACTACAGTCGTCCCCTCCACACAATGAAGTGCGTCTCTCGCATATGTACCAATCAACCCTGGACCAGTTACAACCATGCCTAGGCCCCGGAGAATGGCAACCAAGGACGGACTCCTTGCATTCATCGCTGACATTTCATCCACAAGAGTACGCTGATACCAGATCATTGGAAGCTTCATCGCGGGTTGAATTTCGTCTTGATAATTGGGCCGCCCCGACCGAGGCCGACGAAGATAGTCTCGAGAGGAGATGAAGAAGGACGGGAAGCTCCTAAAAAGAGCGCGGATCGTATCAGAAAGAGCGTGGGATACGTAGAGGGGGGGCTCAAACACTGATAGGGAACTCAAGATGAAGACACAGAACCTACGATGAATATAGAAGGAATGAAACTATCAGATCGCTTTAATGAAATCACGATGCTAGTCTTTGACTGTGTAAATAAACGTACATTATGATGATTCATCTCGATCGAGAAGTTGAGAACACTTTTCAAATATGCCACTTAGACAAACAGCGAACTTACCAAGGCGCTAACGCTCATTATTACCATATGCTGTTATATCCACATGGATAACGACCTCTCGTATACGATCTAACAGTACGATCTAACAGTACTATCGCCAAACCCTCCTCGTCCTGCAGCGGTCGATCAATCTCAAATGCCGTCGCCAGAAAGGTCATCGACCTGACCAGCGATTCCAACGAGAAGTCTGAGGGAGTAGAAGAACGTTCCTGGGGAGTGAGCGCTGAAGGCATTAAGGGAGACCCGGAAAAGAAGAATCAGGAAGCTGAGGACGCAAAATTAAAGGCAGTGTTCATCCGAGATCGACGGATGAATCTTGACGAGCAGTCAAACACAGGAGCCCAGAGAGCAACACATACTCCAAGATCAGCGCTCGTTGCAGGACCTAGTCAAAGTGTTAGAACTCAACCACAGGCCCGAAGACATCAGACGGAGTACACCATTGTCGAAAGCTTTGTTGTTACTAGGTCACATCATCGGCCCTAGGATGGTGGAGACAATCACGCTACACTTGCAGTCTTTCACAGCGAGAAAGAAGCTAGGATTCCTGGATATGATGAGTATATGAAATCCTATTGTTGTCAGGCTGATGGATGGGAATACTACTGGCGCCGAATTCCGGGTCTGTTGAGCCTACATGCTTTGATGATGGAGGGGAGAAGGATACAGAGACATACAAGGTCCTTATTAAGATATTTGAACAGAAGCAACAGCGCACTACTCAACGCGTCGATTTCGTCTCCAAGCCCGATCTTGGGAACCCCTACTACGTCTACTTGGTTAAGGAAGAGCAGAGGAGTACTTGGATGGATGGTTCGAATCTGAGGTGAATGGGGGACCTTATGATAGCTTCAACTTCCATGGGCAGAAGAGAGGTGTGCCTCTTGTAGCAGGTTTTCTCGAGACTGCAGACAAATTCGACGAGGTGTGTGGTAGTATGTGCAAGGAGAAAGTCGGTGGAATGGATATGCTTGAAGATGAGGCTTGGAGGAAGGGGGTGGCGGATCCGTTTGGTGTGGGAGGGAAGGGGTTTCGATGGAGTCATATGGCGAGTCCCACGTATATCGACGATATGTGTGATGATTGCGCTTAGAGGGAAATGGCACTGGACGAGGACTCCGGGCGGTGTATCTGGGATAGAAATCGTTGAGTAATCCATAGCTTGGTAATTGTGGCAGAAGTCACCTTATGGATGGTAACGTGCCAGTCCTCTTAGAACACCAGCCTCTTCTTCTCGCCTGTGTTGTTCGCATGACCTTTTTTTCATTGAATAGAATTGCTATGAGAGACGCATCCACGACAAGGGTTAGTTGAATTGGTCGCAAGGCAAGATGTTTGCCTCAGTCCCTCAGACGTGGTGTCACACCAAGCCCCTTCGGGTTGGTTAATGCTTAGTCATGGAACGAGCATTACCACGTCTGAGCGCAGAATCTATACTTTCGCCAGATTTTCCTTATTTCGATTTTCTAACCTCTTAAATTTTCGAACGTCGAGGTTTATAAATCTACGAATATTTAATATTTCTTCTCTATTCTTTCGCTCGGGGCGAGATAAAATATAAATCTCGTACCGAGTAAATAAAAAATTAGGAAAAATAAATTCTTTTATAGTAAATTACACGAAAAGGAAAAATACGAGAGAAATCGTATTTTTTAAAATCGACGTAGGTCGAGAGATAATAAAGAATTACTATAAAAAATTCTAATTTTATTTTCAAAAAATCTAATAATTTATCGATATATCTCGCGACGAGAATTAAAAAATAAATTAATTTAGTTTATTAATTATTCTTAAGTATATCGTTATAAATAAGGGTTACCTGATAAAAATATAGGATTCTGCGCTCAGACCTGCCGCCGTTTAGCTGCGAAGTCAGCATTTCTAACCCGAAGGGGCATAGTGAACGGGAGCTAACCCGAAGGGGCTTAGCGGTGGCTCGGCAGGTCTGAGGGACTGAGGCAACAAGATGTTTCTGCGTCAAGTATAATGACTAAGCACAGAAAGCCGAAGTTCTACCGACTAGCTTACCTCTGAAGCATCCTATTCTACCATGACATTAATAATGTGTTCATCTGCTTAACAGAGCGGAGAAATTCGGACACTGTGGGATCTGCAATTAAGTGACAATGAAACGCTATTGTCGAGATGTATATGGTCCAGGTCCCTCCTAGCGATCCCCAATGGTCTCCCGCCAGTCACTGTTTCGGAGGTTTACAGTGGCTACAGCACTTGCTCAAATAGATTCACTTCCCATACCGAATCGAAGCTCCCATCAGATGACCTGACAACACCGGGAAACATCATTCTCTCTTGCCTTCGCTTGAGGTAGCATAATTCGATTGATGATATCGTCATACGTGTACGTTCGCAAGCCTACGATAGACACTTTCTTGGTTCTGCTAGGAGCAACAAGACGATTATCCAGGTTCCTCTACTCATAAAGAACACAATTTTCTTTGACACATCAAGAAGTGCTCTCCGTAGTTCGAACACGTCTCATGCTACAATGCTGGCAGCGACCACATGCGGGGACCTGTTGAAGGATCCGCCAGAACTTCGTTTTCAGATCTACGAGATCTTAGGTACACCCGAAAAGCTTAAGATGATGGAGACATGCCGCCTAATATGCAAAGAAATGATACCAGTGATCGACAGAGAAGCTACTTACCACTTGTTCGTCAACTACCCCGCAGGCAAAGGACGTCGCTCCAAACTACCTTTCCGAGAGCATCATGGAGAAGAGATTCGAAATGTGGAGATTATATGGAGTCTTCCGGATGTAAGGACCACATGGGACTACAACAATGTCCAGAGCATGCTCGCATGCCGATGGGTCCCGAGTCTTTGCCGCAAACACTGCTCTATGACCTTTGAGTGCGATCCAAGCAAGGCAACCTTCATGAAGCAATTCATCTTCGAAGCATTGAGAACGCTCGCGATGTTCGAAACGATTATAGTACGTGTTGTGCCACACGAATGGAGCGAGGCAGCTGGGGGGGGGGCGACACCTTCTCGTGCAATGCTATTGCTAGGGCTTTCAGAGGGTTGGTCTTTGCTTTGCGGGAGCAAGTCGTGTCCATCCTCGGGCCCTTGGTGGAGGCATCCGACAAGATAGGTCAATTTGCAAGATACAAACCATGCAGCAACAACGGAGATCGCCAGAATATTGTGACTCCGTCCCCTGTGTATGCCATTGACACGAAATGCGAAGTGGCCCTGCTTCAAAAGAGCTCACCGTTCTGCGCAACATATATTGGTAATTGGGAGAGGTTAATGGCGTACTCAGTCTCACTTAAAATTGTAAATGATGGACAACCCGTCGTCTTATCTGGCGTGAAAGTCTCGTTCTGATAATGGCTGGCATTCCTAGCGGAATATCAGCTAGCAAGATGCTGCACAGATATAAGGTACAGCGATGGTTAGCTTAGCTTGCGACTATTGGCACATCGGCCTTGCTCGTCTTTCCACAGCCCAGAATCTAGCGATCTCTATCACCCTCTCGAGGCAACCATCAGCAATTACCGCGCCCTCTTTGTACTTACTCGATCGCTTCCAAAAGAGGATAATTCCGACTCTTCGGAAAGTGCGTTATACTTCAAGAGCCTCTCGCCTACATCTAGTGTCACATTTATACGGGGTCTTAGTTCCGCGAGAAAGGCTTGGTAATGTTGAAAATTCTTCCGATCTGCAAAGGCGGTATCAGTGACACCGAGGTTTGATCTTCAAGCAGATTGCTGCTTGCTTTGCGGCATGTTAAATGCTGCAAATGCCCAATGCTTTGTTCACATACCCGTATTCCGAGTTTAACAGCCTTGCCAGATTTGCTTTATGGTTTACAAATGGTATAACAGGGACCCTCCCATCCATACTACCAAGCTACAGTACATATATTTCCCACTCGTCCGCCCTTCATAGCCTGCATTGACCAAATCTGTCACAATGGCAAACAATCTCTTTTTCCAGTACTCGTCCACCGAGGAGCCCAGCGATCTTTGTCGGAATATTCGTTTCAACACTTTGTTGTAGACGCTTGCGCAGTCACTGTCACAAAATGAGAGCCCCGACACTTTGTGCAACTCATTTACAATATATATCTCATGATATTATCGTTTCTTCTTCCTCTTCATTCGTCCACTAGCCTCCTACAGACAAGCTCCCCCATCCCCAACGCCCATCTCACGCACCTATCGATATATTCAAAACTGAATATCTATCACGATTTCGCGTATACATCAATAAACCGTCGACATGCTGCAATCGGAGAGATTGATCAACATGGACTATTTTAAGCAAGAAATCCAGCAAGGACTATGCGACATACTCGACAGTATTGACAACTCTCTTGCCGCTTCCGAGCTTCCTTTGGCCATCAATCGCGAACTGCTAGTTTCAAGGCCGAGCGAGATGATACCAAATGAGACTTACCATTTGTTGTCGAATAACACGGAAGTTGCCAACTTATAACTCGAGAAGGCAGAGACCAAGCTGCTCAGAGGGCTTGGCTCCCTCATTCGCTTGCCGCGGGAGCTCCGCGATATGATCTATCCCAAGCTGATAGCTTTAGGATATACCGAAGTCTTGCGAGCATCACCAGCTCTGATGATGGAAGGTGCAAAGTTCCTGCCGATGGATGGTATCTGCCGTATGAACTTTGGTGATGGTCAGAAGATACCAACGATGAACCCAAGCCAGAGTATCGCCGACAACATTCAAAACATCAGTATCAACGTCAGCACACACTGCGGCCGCATCCTTGGAGGCCTTCCCGAAGTAGAAATCCTGGAGAAATTTGGAGGATCACAGGTCCTCCGCAACAACTGCACCGTTACGTTCGAATGCTGGCCAACCTCGAGTAGAATGGTTGCATCCGGGGTTCTGAATAAATTGAAGACATATACCGGATTTGAAAATATCGTTGTGACCATCAAGCTCGAATGGCAAGGGGAGCCTTGGAAAGGTCTGGCTGACTTTCAGGAGGTGCAAATTAGCTCAACGCTGATCTGGGCCATCAATGACGTCAAGGAATACCTGGAACCTACTCTAGGCAATGCTTACCGTGACTGGAACTTCGACGATCCTACAATGGTCTTCTTTCCAAGGAATGCAACGATGGCTGTTGTGGAGGAAGGAGTGGGGAGGATGTCAGAAGCGGAGGAGTAGGAAGAGTGAATGCCAAATGTTGGGATCAGAGTTCTGTTCATACAGATATGTTAGCCACAGGAATAGTGGCAAAATCGTGATCGGTCGATCTGTTCTATCTTTGATTAAGTAGGTACTAGATTCAGGAAACCTCCATGCTTTTGCATTGGGGTATGGTCTTCGTTCTAGAGAACAATATCTTCGCACAATAGATGAGATCGGGACTTTTGCTGAGAGCCGCGCCAAGAGCCTTGCTCTGTTGAACCATTCAATTCCCAACATTCTTGACACAGGCTCTTCGTGCGAGACGATACGAGCATCACACAAAATGAAAGTGACAAAGAGCAAGGAATATGACGCAAGCTCTCTGTACAAAATACTCTTTGTGATACAACCTCGACACATATCGCGAGACAATCGTTATGGCGAGTCACTTCTGAATGCGGGACACGGCCTATATCGTTCTCAAGAGTTTGTTCATCCTTTCTTGATCCAGAAGAAGTATCACCTCAGCTCCCGTACCTCGCAGACTCTCCAAAGGAAGAAAGGCACTAAGGGAAGCACCATAGCCACAAGGATGATTACCACCATCTCCAATAGTAGTAGATGTTTCTTCGACTTCCCCCCAGAGGTTCGCAACATGACATACGATTTTCTGGATCCCTCATGCGACTGTGCCGTTTCCGGTACCTGCAAGTCCGTACGGAAAGAGGGACTTTCAACCAAAGTCAGGATCGAAGTCGGCTACGATGTCGACATACACGGCGTCTATCAAGTTCCACAGTGTCTAAGAGCTACTAGCGCAATCCGAGACGTACACCTCAGATTTCTGGTGGGTGGCGATAATTACGGACTCACGGATTACGGCCTCATCAGATATTTTGGCGGCTCAGGCATCATCCGTGAGAGTTGCTAGATCCGCCTTGACCTCACCTATCATCTCGTATCCTTGAGGAACCTGTCTAACTATCTCCTTTTCGGGTCACTTCGGATGTTGACGGGTTTTAAGAGGCTGGAAGTGAAGTTGTTCACTACGGATAAGCTGGACTCCTTATCGGAGGACACTCGGATGAGTTTTGTTCTGGGAGCGAGGGGCAGAAGGTTCAGGAGGAGCTGGAGCGAGGACTTGGGCCGGTTGTTCGTTCCCACGACACTTCTTATTGCCTCCTCAAACTCCGCCCGCTGGGGTTTGTACGCGCACAGAATGTTGTATGAGACGCCGAGGGAGGCCCACTGACTGTTATAATCGAGGAGGTGAAGAGGATATATTTGAAGGGCTTCAGCATGCATTAGTCCTTCGGTAATTCTTTGGCTGCATGTAATTAGCAACTTCTAGCACTTGTATGCCACCACATGACGTAGACTTGGAGGTAGTAACGTCAACGAAACCAAGGTTTAAACCAATCGGCGCTCCAAGTCCCTGGGAATAGAACACGTGCATGTAGCCCAGCTTCACTGCAGCAAAAAGTCTTATTCTCATTACCCGTATAGACGTGGGATTCCTTGATACTACCATCTAATGAGTATGCTGATTGTGCAAAAAGGCCTGATTGGCCAGGTCCGTTATTTTGCTGAAATCTTCGAATAATGTCTTTGTGCTGATGATATTCTATGAGCTTTGAGCGGAAACAATGGGAAAAGCGTGGTGTGAAAAAATGAGTTTGGCCATTGATAGACCTTGAATAACATAATGTCCTACGCTTAGCTTGTTGTGTTACCTTTCACCCTTCTCGAAAGACATCCCTAAGTTCGCCGAGAACAGCGAGAAAGTTCCACCCTCAAAGTTCAAGTACTCTAATCAAAGAGTAGATGACCGACCTCTCCCAAACTCGACGAAGGGAAAAGCTTCCTCGACCTCCCACCCGAGATACGCCTGATCATCTACCATGAACTCCTCCTAGACCTAAACTATCATGCGCTCTTTGCAACCTCGAACTTCATCCGCAGTGAGGGATTACCCATTTCCATTTGGGGCAGCCGAAGAAAATCAGAGAAAGCAGACATCATCATGTACTTCGGTGGCTCCGAGGTCTTACGCGAGTGTTCTAGTGTGGTGCTCGATGTCAGCTGGATGTACAATTTTTGGGAGAACGCCGCAGATGATAGAGTCTTTGACGCTCTACATACACTTACCCAGAAGTTGACTGTGAAGGTCATCCGGAGATTTGGGGGTTCCCAGGAGGATCGCCACACCATCAGAGTCTATGAGAAGTTGCGACGGCGTTTGGAGGCCCTGCGATCTTCTATAAAGACGACGCGGTCCTTCACCTGGATTTCCATCCACACGACTATGTGCAGCTGGAATGATTTGACATATTCAAGATCGTAATTGGGCAAGAAGGCATGTGGAGAATGTTCCGCTGTCACCTTTTCATTGTTCTGTTTGCTAGCATTTATGATTTTGGTGATGTCGAATCTATGATGATGCGTCCAAGAAGTAGAACACCTTCAAGTACTCGCCACTTCATGGCCTTATAGAGTATACTACCCAATCAAAGTAAGTGAAGGGCTAGCCTTGATTACGTAAACACTTCTATCAAGACAATCACTTTCCCAGACAGAGCCAAGTGACACAATCCAAAATTCCCACTCTTCGAATTAATATCACCTTCGAGTCTGACTCCATACTTAACGAGTATTGAGACAACTCAAGCAGGGTATTCAACGGTCTCGCGGTACAAGTCCTTCTCAACTCTGGTAAATCTCGAATCACATCGCTTTGACTAAGCTATGCTGACTTCCGCGTCATTTCCTCAGACTCGCATTCTTTAGCTTATCATGACTGAGGTGAAGCCTGGAGGTCGCCTCTACGCCCTGCCTCAAGAGCTTGTGGAAGAGATCTACCGCAATGTCTTCTTCGAGAAATATGTCCTTCACTACCCTGCCTATACCAGGCCCATGGAAACACCTATCGAAGAGCTGGCAATTCTCAGAGCATCCAAGACCATCAGCACAGATGCCATGATGGCCTTTTACTCAAAGAGCACTTTTCGCTACGCAATCAACATGAACTCGTCAACGACCCAATTGCTTCAAGCACGCAAGGCTACTGAAAAGATGAAGAAGGTACAATTTGACGTTTCTGCTTATCATCCACGACTCAGCCTCGCTGACTTCGGGTATGAAATGTCTTGTTTCAAATACGAGAACGTTGCTAATTCGGAAATCTACAGAGGCGTTTTGGATCAGTTCGGGGGCACTCATATCATTCGCGATACTATGACATTCAAAATAGAAATCATGGACTATAATATTGCCACCTTCCTCGAAACTCCGGTTCTCCAGACCTTGAAAGGTTTCCAAGGGTTCAAAATAATTACCATCGAAGTCCGGTCCCGGTACTTTTGGGCGCTTATGGACGCGTTCATACTAGAAAAAGCCCGGCAATACTGCGAGAACGCCATGCAAGACATTCAGCGGCAGTTGGAGGCAGAACTAGGTCCAAGCGTTAATCGAGATGTGGAGACTGATGACACTTTCTATGCTGGAGACTTGATATTCCACCCACAAGACTACATGGAACAGCGCAATAGGGTCAAAAAGACGTGATCTAGATTGGATAGCTAGGGGGGCTGGAGCGCGGATACTTTCGTCTAAATGGATTGGAATCAGTACCACATATAACACCGACCACGAGCAGATAGATGCTGATTTGATAGAAAACAAATTGTGAATTGATTTATGCACGAAATGACACTTGGTGTCACCCAAGAGATCTGCAGACTCCCTTCTCGGCCTCGGCATTGGAGGCGTGACTCATTCATTTTCTTGTGACACAAATCAAGGTAACACTAACAGCATCAATCATTTTCCCGTGACATCTCACCAGATCTCTTAATCTGTCCTACTCCATCTTCCTTGACTTTTTCTCTTGACAAACACCACGATCTTTCAAACACTCAACAGAGTTCATCTGGATATCCTTCATGAACGTAGTGGGACTACCGCTAGGCAAACATCGATCGAAGGTTACTTTTTCGCAGAAAATTCCTCGACATGACAGACACACTCCAGCAGCGCAAGACGCTCCCTCTCCCAAGAGAATTACGAGACAGGGTCTACCGCCACCTGTTCAACCAACGAGGTGACATCGTCTTGGGAAATGGCCCGTTTGTTTCTCCCAGATCTAATAGATCACATCCAGCAATCTTCCGTGTGTCCAAGTCCACTGGTGAAGAGGCGCTCAGCGGGTTCTATAAAGAAACTACCTTTCGCTATTGTATAACATTTGGCAAGAAATACAAGGATGGTAAGCAAAGCAGTGAGGAACTTACAAAATCGCTCGACCTTTGTGAATTCGTGTTCTTATTTCAATCACTACCTGTTCACAGATCGAACCATTGAGTCCGACTCTTACTGTCCCAACACATCCCGAATCAGGCATGTGGAAATGGAACCTTCCTTTGACGGGTTTGGTAGAGTTTCTGAGCACATTCAGCAACAGCTATGCGATAGATCTGTCAACCTCTTCAGCGGCAACTATGTCATACGCCACTCTTTGCTGGTCAATTATCAACACGTTGACACGTTCGATAAATATTATTTGAGCCTTGATGCTTATTTCAGCATGCATGTTGATGCCCACAAAACATTCTTCGAAGCTCTGAAGAACATGACAGGATTCCGCGTCGTCACTATCGAGATCAGATCATCATCTCCAAAAGGGATGAATTTTATCAGCATGCCAGAGCCTACGACCGAATATAGACTCATGAGCTGCGTGCGGGCTAAAGAGCAAATTCGAAAGGATTTGGAGCCTACACTAGGTCCTGCAATCGAACGGGACGAGAAGAATCTTTCCAAATACCCCTACACTCGCTACCTAGAGTTTCATCCGCAAGATTTCTTGGAGCCGCGCAATGGAGTGGAAGATGTTGTAATGGGAGGAACGACTGGTTGATTACCCATGGTGGGTGCGTTCTATACATACTTGCTCGGCTCATCCTTAAGGCCGAAGTGTTGATTCCAACAGAAGAGGTCAAAATCGACGAGAGCTAGCACGATACGAAGGCGCAGGCAGAAGGGTTCTTTCATAGATTGGCATTGCTTGCGGCTTAAATCAAACAAGGAAACAATGAAGGGCAGTGGTGGTCAGGGGGAAAAAACAGACTTGCTTGCGTGAGAAGTACGAAGCTATGAATACGGTGTAGACGAGACTACAGGGAGCAGTGGAGAACAAGTGAAATAAGAATCAAGTATACAATCACCGTCCGGTTCCAGTCGCCCTTAAAGCAGGCTTAGAGTCGGAGCGAACCATATTTGCGAGCGCACTGAGCCGAGTAGGTGCGATTATGTAGACAGGACGGTAGGCTGGGGCCGCCAGCACTCTTGAGGACCTGCTCTAAGTCAGATGATGTCGTTCAAATAGGCTACCAATCCAAATTGCTGGTCACCGAGTATATCCAATAGTCTACTAAGTCTTTTTGCCTCGAGCTTGAAAGCCGGTACTTTCCGCCCATATCCTTGTTGATTTCGGCTAGTGTCATTTTCTACGATGAGTCATTGGTCTTCGGACTACAATTTGCTCTTGCTTTCCTTGTCTTGGATTCAATACCTCTACCATATTCTACGTTGGAAGCTATAAGCACCATTGTATACGTTTGTCGCTCCATTTGTTCTGCGGGATGTTATCAACCCGCAGATCAGGCTACGCTCAGCGTTTCGAAACAATTCCACGAAGAAGCTGAAGAGATCCCCTACGCATGTGAAGAATTCCGCTATACACCCGATCTACAAATGGCCCTCGGCCATAGACCCCGGAGATGCCCCAAAAAACAACTGCTCCGCCCAATCCTTCTCCATTACTATCCGATGCGCTGAAGAGTTGAGATGTTGGCCAGCTACTGCGCTCCAAGCTTCGAACATATCACAAGTTCCGGGCCATATCTCATCCATTAGGTATCATTGCAGCACATTATCTGCGACTAGGCACAATGCTCGACCAAAAGTAATCTCCGTTCTGCATTGAATGTCCCTACGCTGAGTATCCCTCCTCTTCGCCCAGTTGTTCGCTCTCTCAGTCTCCTTCTTCCATTCTTTAGAACGGCCTTTCCCACCTATTTACTTCAGCCCCCCCCACCCCTCTTCACCTCGTACTCGCGTGGCGCGAATTCAAGATTACGTGAGTAGGCACAATTAAACAGGTCAGGGGTATCACTCTCGATACTCGAACCCAGCGTAGGCTCCAGCTGCTTACGAAATAGATCAGGGATAGGAGTAGACCAATCCCCTCCAAAAAAATTATTCAATTCGCCGCACGGTATGGGCTCGATTTCCACGGCCCCGGGTGGAATCTGACCACATAGCGCAGATTTCCGCTTGGTCTGATACTGGTAGCGCGATTCGACAACCACTTTGAGCTTCTTGAAACCCATCAATTGCATAATCGACTCAAAAAGCTCCGTCCGTACGATCTTCCTAGTGTGGCCATCCGAGCATGACCAGAATTAACGAGGCGGCTGTTTCGTATGAGTTTGTTGCTGTTGGCGAATCTACCCATAGTCGCGGCTGCAAGGCTGGTGGTTCTCCTTTTGATCGGCAACTGTGGGTCATGGCATGTGCGCTCCCAGGTCGGCACGTCTAGGATGAAGTGTACGTTGCGCATGCGGTCGATTTGGCTTTGGCTAAGTATCCTTTTGACTCCACTTCATCATCTTCGTTGAAGTTGACAGCACAGCAGAAAGTTCCGTCCGTGCTTGTGGAACGCCTCCTCTGCCTCACTTTTGATCATATTCGACAAACGTAGGATTTCGAGATTCATTGGCTGGCGAACCATTTGTACGAGTAGATCGTTTGGGATTGATCGGCGGAATAAGAGATATGTGTTGGACAAGAGCTCGCTGTAGATCTGATTTCGAATCTCGCGTGGGAATGTGAAGAATGTTCTGGGTGGGTGAGTCGGATCTGTAGTGAGAATGGCAGTTGTATTCGGAGTTAGGCAGCACGTGGAGAAGCTGGAAGAGGAGACCGATATAGATAGAAATGTTGGGGGCGGTGGCGGTGATGTTGAAAGGTGAAGCAAGTGTCAAGAAGAAGGTGGTGGAGTATGTGTTGCGCGAATTTGCCACACCAGGTTAGCTTTGGATCGTCTCCCATCACAGCGGTATAAGCATGGACTGGCGAAGGATAGCCATGAAATCAGAAGTCTGCACCCACACTACACCCTTGGTTCCTGGCCTTTGAACATAAATTATATCCCTAAATGTTGCACTCCAAAAACGCTGCGCATACCGAATTCCTTTCCCCCAGACACCAACATCCTAAAAATCTCAAACCCACACCCAACGCACCCCGTTCACTGCTGCTTCTTCCCAGGCTTATACCTAACCCCATGACTAATCCACAGATACTTCTTAAACAAGTCCTCCGCAAAATCATCAAACCGCTCGTACTCCGCCCCCAACCTGTACGCAGCTGCAATCCCACTCACACAAGCCATTTCATGCATATTGACCAGCGTCCAACTCCCGGCAAAGAACGTATTATTCTTCCCATTCAAAAACATCATTCCCGGTACAACCCTTACATAATGCTGCCATCGGTGGCCCAACTGGTGCCACCATTTACGCTCGATGATCTTGGGTTCGTCGATTTGGTCGATAGTCCAGAGGTCGGAGTGGGTTTTGTCGAGGAAGATGGATTGGAAGATATGTTGGTCGTATTCGATGGGTGCTTTGTCTGCGCCGTGGTCCTCTCGAAATTGGTGCTGGTAGTTAGTGCAGTCGAAAGCCATTTCGATCTTGTGCATATCTTCGGGGTAGGAATGCGTGTAATACATTGGTCTATAGCCGCTGGGTTCGCCATCTTGCCCTTTCTGTTCATTCTTGGCGAAAGAGATTTGCTCTTCTTGTTGTTTGTTCTTTGGTTTGGCGCAGAGATCGGGGTTAAAGCGGGTCTCGTAGTTTTCTTGGAAATATTTACTGTCGGAGTGGGTGATGGTGATGTCGTCGAAGAAGCGGGCGCCACCGAGGACGAAGCGCTCTTTCCAGGATGCTGTCTTGCCTAGGATCTTGAGTGCGTCGTCGGCGAGGACGCACATGACTAGGTCGTCGAACTTTTCTGTTGTGCTTTCTGAGCCTGTGTTGCGGCCTTCGCGCTGGCCGGAGTCAGTCTTCCCTTTCTCCGGATCGAAGGGTGCGGTGGACAGGAAAACGCCGTCTTTCTTGCTCCGACTCTTGATTGCTGTAACGTCTGTGTTGATTCGGATGTCGACGCCTTTGGACTTGAGATCGTTGGCCCAGTCGCCGTAAAATCGCTCAAGATGTGGGAAGGTGACCATCTGGGGAAGGTTGGGAAGGAGTGTTTCAGGATCGTAATCCCACAGTTTCATGTTTGGGTCGTCGAAGAGGCGTTCGAGGATTGCGCAGGAGACGTTCGCTGTTTGGTTGCCTGTGCATTTTCAGTAAACGATTTTTGCAGCAAATGGGAAAGAAAGCATACCAGTGCCAAGGAAAAGAGCTATGAGAGGGAAGACCATTTTGTCACCGAAATCCTTCGAGAAGAAGAACATCCTCAGCATGATCCTGATTGGCACTAAACCCAGGATTGGCAAAGTGTATTTGATAATCTTCAGAACTCTCCCAAACTTCCTGATATCCCCACTGAATTGATCCACCAGTGGACTTGGGAAACAATTCGTCCAGAACCCATCTTTCCCTTTCCCAAATGCGACCTGTAACTTCACATCTTTTGGCTCGTGCCCATATCTGCGAAAGAAATTGAAGGTATGTTTGAAGGCTGGAGAGCCGCCCTGGACGCCATCGTTCATCCAGCTAGTGCCGTAGAGGTCTTTATTGAGACTGATGGAGGTCGCTTGGCCACCGACGACGGACATACGCTCGATTATGGTAACCTGGAATTTGTCTGGATGTTGGGCGAGAGTTGCTGCGCAGGACTGAGAGGATTATTAGCACTAGTGATGAGAAGAATGGAGTAGAGAGCGGACCATTCCAGCAGCACCTCCACCAACAATGACCACCTTCTTCTTGCCATCTTTGAGGAGACCTTCAGACGACATAGTCACGCTTGTTCACGTGGACATGGGTAATTGCTATGAACGCAGAATATTAGGAAAGGCGAACGGCTTCTTATGAAGCTATTCAGTACGCGAACGCGCGAAGTATCATGACATAAAGAATATTGTGTTGACATGTCGCCCTGAAGGAATGCGATCTTTTGACTGGCTGAACGCGAAGTGATGATGCAAGGACACGGAACCTTGTAGCACCGAGATTAGCGGGCCTTGGCGAGAGATTAGGTTCGAGATTGGGTTCTGACAGGTACTAAACCACACGGGGTAAGGCGTTTCTTGGAGATGTCATTCCTGAACAACTTCACACACTATTAGGATTATCTGCGAAGCGTTTCTTGCGATCTCGCAGCCTTTATGTCCTGCTCGTTACGTTGATGATGCTGTCTGCAGCCTTGACCAATAGCATGAGAGGTCACCCCAACATCATGCAGACGGGTGCGGAACCCAGGCCAACCAGAAGGAGGCTCAAGCGCTGCATAAGTTGGAGTCGCTGTGTAGCCAATTCATGTAGACACCCTACTTAACAACAGTTCGGGCAGATGGATTGTGGTACAATCTGTCGGGGCATGGGTGACCTCCCAGACCTTTCTCTCATGTTCTACGGTGAACGCTCAAGTAGGCACAATCCTCATCGGTACCATACCCAGTTGTAGACGAGTGGGATAGACAACCACCTCTAGTTTTCCCACGCGGCTTTGTATTACCGTTAGAAGATCCACTATCACAACCGGCAGCAACTACGGCAGAAACCAGCGCTGTGGAGGGTCCAGGATGAACGCTGCTACACAATCCGAGCGTCCACAGTATCATCACTTCATACCACGCCTTCTCTCAAGAAAGTTTGCTGTGTTTAAGAATCCTGGGCTGGTGAAGTTCAACTGATCCGGAAGGACCAAAGATCTGTTGCATCGATTCAGCTGGATCATGCACTATCGCAACAGGACTGCTGCAGGTCGCTACAAGAAGTCGGCTGAAGATTACGACGAGAATGATCGAGGAGCGATCCTGGCGTACATGAAAGCCAAAGCATTTGCGAAACCTCAAGATGTCTGGTTCAGCAACATCCGCGCTTTCCTCGACATTAACCTGAGTAAAGAGCCTCTAGAATGGAAAGAGGAAATCGGGCGCCGAGCTTACATATTTAACGCCCAATGGTTTTTCGAGAACATGCAGGGGTTTTTTCTAGCCCTATGTACAGTTCAAGATGATGCCGATGGACTTATGCTTACAGAGAATGCCTACAGTGTCTTCGAAGGTCCCATGGAGCGCGGTATCTGGAGCGATTATTACGTCTTCGCTCCCGTAACCCACAGATCATTATAATGATGCGGAGCGCAATACTTCCTGGCAGCAGCGGCCAAGACGAGAAAGATAGGAAGGCACTACTTGAAGCCTGCATATCACGGTACTCGAGCCCTGGAACCGTAACCTTATTTCTCGAAGATCTTCCCATCGTAGCTGCTCGGAAAAACTACAGTCATATGGTCAATGGAGAATTGGTACCTTTACCAACGAAGATTTCCAGGGAAAAGCATATCTTCTACGTCCGATTTTCCCCTCTCCTGAGTCAGCACGTACACAACATTAATACAGTCTTTCTTGAGGAGGCCTGGCATAAAGACGCTAGTCTACCAATCGTCGTTGGGATCGCGCCGAGCTCTAGAGTATTACTTAGGGGAAGACCTTCCAATATTCAAAACGGTCTTCCGCTTTAAGAGGACTTGTGCTCTCAGAATCTACTGGTGGAGTCAGATGGTCGACTCATGGAGCAGAGGAAGCAAAACAGCCCCGAAGCCTATCTCAAGATACTGGAGAAGATTGTGAGAGAATTAGGCAGTACCTTCACTGCCAAGTAAATTGTAAGATACATTTTGAAGTCCTTTCCTTTGTTTCCATATCTTTTCCGGACTCTCAAGAAACGATATCTGTGTGAAATCAGGGTTTCATACCTAAGAACGACTCCCTAAACATGTTTTGTCACTCAACTCTCGTCTTTGAGGACTAGTACTGACCCCAAAATGTGCCAGGTGGTTGATCCAATGAGTATCATGGAGCGACCCAGCTTGATTCAGCAACATCAAGAAATCTACATAAACTTGGTCAGAGACGCTCCACTCCAGCTCATTCCACGTAGACTTCAACCAGCAAATTCCCCTTCTGGCCAGCCGCAGCCGAGCTTTCTGTCCGTCTTTCTTGTGCCTTCTTGGAAGCAAACTCCCGTAGGTGGAACTCAATAAAATGAGTAGTACCTTCCATGCAATATACAGTACCTTCATTAAAAACTGTGCCAGGCCCTAAAGCGCATTCCAATCCTTCTCTAATGTCCCCATAGAATCTTCCATATATCCTAGATCTGCGAACGGGGAACTCTCGGAAATCGCATTGCATAGCTTGCAATAGCCACGACTCCAGACTCCAACAGTATTGTTGCTGCATACAATTCTCAACGTCGCTGTCTTGAGCCCGGCAAACCCTATCGAAGACTTAAATCACAAGCTTCCCTGATCGATTGATTCGTAATGTGGCCCGGGTTTCCGTCAGCGGTAGTGTGGTATCCATTCCTCAAAAATGATGCTGCAGCTGTCACGCTTGGCAGTTGACCGACCGAACTCTCTCAAGTCGTCGAACTGTTGGCATGGTTGGGGGATCCTAGCGCAGTATCCCCGGTTGCCCAATTTTTACTTGAATACGAATCCTCCCTTCTTCACCTGGTCGATTGATTCGCTGGGTAGGTTCCGCCGGCCGTGACTTAGTTTGCGTCGAAATGCTCCTTTTGAGTACAGCATTTCGGTAGCTTCCTTGTTGATGGTCTTACAGATGCGAAGGATCGAGAAACTGTCGGATAAGTCCTTCTTGCGGAGCTTCTTGATGTAGGTCCGTGGTAGCAGGTAGCCGTAGATCATGTCACAAATTTCGCAAAGACATTGTAGAGGTAGAGATCCTGAGTGAGATGGGCTTCCCTGCTTCGGTAAGGATTCAGAGCCTAGCTATGGCACTAAGTTTTGACCATCACCTCGTCGAAACCTCTCAGAAGCTCGGCGATTAGGGTCCAGATGACGTGCGAATCGAAGGGTACCTGAGTGTGAATGTAGTTCAGGATCGTAATGGAGCAGTTGCGCTTCGCAGGGACTTCGGTCTCGGAATGCTCGAAAAGACTTCTGAAACCCGGCACCGGGGTATCTGCCATACGCCGACGACTGCAAAAGTCTTGAAACTGCCAATCAAGGCACACGTCAAGATTTCTGAATAGGTGAAGTGATCAAAGCACTGGATTTTGCGGCATTTGGAGCATAGGAGCAATCAAGAATCCCTTCGCGTAGAAGACATCCGTAGCTTCTTCCTTGGTTCTCTTTGGGACTTGAAAAATTGCTAACCATGGGTGGTCGGGTTGTTTAGCTTTCCTGGGAGTGTATGTTGGTTCCTTCATGTTGCCCATGTATTGTCCGTAGCATCTATATTCGAATCGTGTCGGCAGGTGTGTTCCATGTCGCGGATCTCGCGAGAGAAATCGAAGAAGTCGATACTCTTCGCTGTCTCGGCCATGTTTTCACACTGTAGATTGTAGGGTAGGCGAGGACGATGGATGTGGTATGCTTTATTGCATGTGCTATGATATGCGATGTCCTGCAGCAGTGTTGTTGTAGAAAGTCTTGTAGAAAATGTGTCAGAGGTATAGCGAGGTCAAAAGTGTAGTCTATATAGAGGAGGAGAATATGCACCATTTTATAAGGCCTCTTGGTCGCACGCCAGGCGCAGGGTAGCACAGTGGAAATTAGTATTACCAAGACCTCCCCAGAATCTTCGATGATTGCCATCTCTGTGTGAGACAGACTTTGTAGTCCAATCAAGGACGCTAAGAAACCGGGGTATAAAATTTGAGAATCACGCACGTCAGGCAATACGAACAAGACCAAAGGAGGTTCACGAATGTAGGGGTAAGCTACCGATTTAGTGATTCACCTCGATTGTAGTCAAAGCTGAGGGTCTGCTTTTCCTTCACGACGCGGCTCCAGATCTTGTCCACCCTACCTATCTGCCCTACTCTGAAGGTTTTCGTATGGCCGAAATTCAAGGTAGCCAACCTTCTCTTTCGAGCCAACAGCAACTCTAGATCCACGGGTAGCAGGACCTAGCGCGAGCTCGAGCTCTCTTTGGAGGGTGTTCAGTGATATGTCAAACAGTTTCACCTTATTAGCGATAATTCTCTCGCGTATCGTTGAAGAGCCGGAATGTGCTCTCTGCGCAGGCCTAGGAACAGGGAACTCCAACACCACCAGCTTGAAACCCGTTACTTTCTTCAGAGTTTGTATGAACAGATACGACCCGGCCCGAGGATTGGTTATCTTCTCATGGTCCTGGAAGAATATGGAGAGCTTGTTGCCTAGAGCTCTCGGACCTGAGAAATCTCCAAGTCAGCATGCCTGTCTAGAACGGGGTCCCCAAAGATCTACATACCAGTAAAATTGTGAATAGTCCGGCGGCAGATATGGACCATTCCGTTAATTAAGGTTCCCATACCAGAAATGGCAACCTCATCGATCGTAAATCTCACATTCTTGAATCTCTCCGCAATTTCAAGCGGTGGAACGATGCTGGAGCGAATAGAACCATATTCTAAGAAGCTGATGTCATACCGAAATGTACTTTCGGCATAAAGCAGAGCGGATGCTTCGACGTTGATGCTGTTGAGCATTCCAGGATTAGTAATCCATTTCCGTGACCAATCGATTGGAAATAAACCCAAACCAACATACCTTTTCGAAGTGCGGAGGATAGCAAGATCAGCCGGCTGACTGCCAGGATATATAGGTGCGGTGGACTTCTCATCCTCGTATTCATAGTCGAGCTCACTAAACAATGTGCGGCAGACCAGATAGGACTTGCAGAAGAGAAGACGATATATCTCGTCGCGTATCTCGCGCGGTAGTCTAGTCAGAGTAGCATGGGTTTTGTGAGTGGTTGCCATTGTGGGCTGCCTAAGAAGAGGGTTTAGCTGATGAGGTTACACAGCCAACGGCTGTCTTACCTTCCTACTTTTGCTCAAGAGGACGCAACAGTCGGAGATGTAGAAGACAATCGAGGGTATCTAGCCGAGCTAGGGGAAGTGGATGATGCAGGAAATCATTGGTGTTCTCAACAATCGCGGGAAAAGGATGGTAGGTTGTCAGCATGGCAAGCGCGTCGAAGCAGCAACGCCCACGTGACGCCGGACGCTACGGTTTAAACGCCGAAGATTATCCATCGTATATATTGCCCGCCAGCTGTGCCAGTCATGGGGGTTTGACCACGAAGAGTTCAGATCAAGTCGCCGCGAGGATGCTCCTAGTCCTAGCAACGGTTGGAGCACCATTATTGGTGATAAAGTTGGCTAACAATATCACACAATAGTGCCACTGTTCGATACTAAGCCTGGCGCATGGCCTGAACCAGCTTTTTAGAATGTTCGCAGCGTCACGATACTACCTTCCTTGTCCTCTTCTAACGTGATCTATACTCTTGCTAATGCGTGAGCTTGCTTTGTTTGATGCTTCCGGGGATGGAACATGACGCGGCAGCTGTACCCGACTTCTCCTGGATTACCAAATATTCCCACCGCCTCCGTAGACCATTGGCCAATGCCTAGTCCATCGAAGCAGCCTGCCCCTATCTCGAGACAGGTCTCTTCTCATTCGTCGGTATCCCATATAATCGAGAATCCTGCGATTAGAGTCTCAAAAGCCGTGAGTCTGTCAATACCAGCCACGAAGAGAATGAGCATGGCAGGGCCTCTGACATTAAAAATCTTGCTCATTTGTACAGGTAGTTCGACATACTCGTTGTGTAATCCCTCCATCACAGGATTCGCCAACCAAAATACGGAGAAGAAGCCCACGGTCATGTCCGCCTACTGGGCAGCGCAAGTACAGTGACGACCGTCACATTTGCTTGGTTCAATGCAAACTTCCATGTTTTGTATGCGTTTAAATAGATCGTCGGCTGGAAGTCCCGAGCAGATTGTTAGATCGAAATTGGAATAGTCGCGATTTGTGCGGGCTTTGAGCATGAAGGTTGTGTGATGAAAAAGCGAGACTTCCGCTTCGCAGCTGATACACTCTGGAAGTCGATAAAAATCGGATCCAACGGACCTCTTGGTCAATTCATACGACACAAATATCTCCGTGTGGTCCAAGTGAGGTATCTCGTACGTACGCGGGGAATATTGGAGATAAATTTCATACCGGAGCTCTCGAGGTAGGTCAAAGGATCCCTTCGCCATTGGAGTTGGGGCTTGATAAGTGCCATGATAAGCTCGGATTTCTTTTGGATTGAGGCTTGCATGTGGTGCGTGGATGGATGCCAGCCACGTCCAAGCCTTTTCGGAGTCTAAGCGGATGAATGTCCTGCAATTCACCAAGTCAGACCGACGACACTTTCTTGGCCCTCGGATAGAGAGAACGTGCCCGGAAATTACTTAACAAGATCAAGATCTGTTGCATGGTAGCTAACATTCAGGCTCGCAGTCGAGCTAAATGGCAGCCTTGGATGCCACTGCAACCAATTTGACCCAGGACATCCTCGATTATGGTCGTGAACCAGACATCCTGCCTTGACCTCGGGGTGTCAATTAGGTGATCAATTTTCAGCTTGAGCGCTGACAGGCAAAGTTTCTGCTCTCTTGGGTTCACCGTCTGCGAGTTTCGGCTCTGCAGCCACCGCGACAGCCACTCATTTTGCTAGCTTGCCTGTGCTCCACTGGGAATATTGCCATGATGAATTCTACAAGGGTAGTCTCTCAGAGAGTTTTCCTCGTTCAACGAAGAGGTAGCTTGTTGGACAATACACAGTTCCATATACGACTACATCCATCAATACTTCTTCTCATATTCCTTCAAGCGATTGCGAAAGAGCATTAAAAGGCTACTTAGGAATCGACTTTTCATCTACCTTCGAGGTTTGGAAGCTTGTGCGGGCATTGTACGCCTTACTGATTCCGCCCCTCTCCTGTCGGCCGCATGTCGCGATTACAAACAGGACTCGTGACAGCATTCCAAGAGATCTCATTGAGTGGTACATTATCTCCTTATGAGTAGTAATTGACTGCTCTTTGGAATAGACTCATGGTGGCCGGCGGTGTGGCTCTTCGGGCTTCCAGGAGAAATTCGAGACAAGCTTCATCCACAACTTTTCTCGGAGAACCAAATTATCACTTGTATGTTGAGATTATAAGCATCATCATTGGAGAAATGTTTAATTCATCAAATGCCTTAGCTTGTGAGATTCTGACCGTGGTGTTACTAGCAGCACCATTTCCGATCACCAGAGTAGTACTGGAGGAGGCCTCCTTTTCATCGGACTTTCGATGTTCTTTCAGGGCTGATTAGAGTATCTTTGGAATCATGTCATATGTCTGGAGGTGTTAGAACAATCATGTATTCAAAAATAGTCATATTTGACAGGAGCACATCTATTGTGTCCTGTTCAACACTAACCAATGGTATGATTGATGCAAAACAGGGCAAATTAGGATCTCAGCTACGCCATATCGCTACTCGAGCGCTCTGAGCTACGTACTTCTGGCCCTCTTTCATCCTCGATCGATGGCCAGGCTCCCTCCGCGCGAGGTATTCCTAGCTCAAAGTGCTGAACCATCCTTCGGATCACTCCGAGACCAGAGGAGATTCTGAGTTTTCTGACCCACTGAAGATTCGTCCGCACCGATTCCTCCAAGCTTGCCCAAGTGCTCTTGAGGGTGAAAGCTTATGTAGCAGAGACGTTCTGCCACCACTTCAGGACCGCCAGGTCCCAAGGTAGGTTCCAAAATGTAGCGAAGTGCCGTAGCTATCTCATCTTCCGGCACAGAAACCCAGTCTGACCGTCGCCCTTCTCGGACTTCAGAGACAGGCGTCGAACGACTCCCATCACCGCCATCCCTGTCAAAACCCAAACTGAAATAGTCATCACGTAGGCTGTGGCCCTCCACTTCCACCATGACCGTTTTGAACATAGTCAATGCTTGAATGTCGTCCAGTACCGCTTGCTTCAGCCTATATTTTCCCATCCATTTGCCGATCTTGAGGAGGACGTGGCAAATATCCTTAGCAACGCCCGAGCTGCAAATGCTAGCGAAAGATGCTCGTGTTGCGGCGCCGAGGTAGAGGGTTGTGCCGACGAATCCTTCTGGATACCTGAAGGCTTCGATGTGGAGGTTGATTGTCTTGAGGAAGGCTGCTGCTGGATGCGATTGTGAAAGTCGAAGGTGTCTTCTCCCGAGACTCTCGGTGTGGAAATTAAAGATGTGCTTTCCGTAGAAGACTTCCAGGGCTTCTTCGCTAACGGATATTGATACGCGTAGTATGGCCAAATCGGCGGCCTTGGTAGTCTTGGAGTAGGAGAAGCCTTTCTCTGGAGCAGGTATGTGGTGATATGGGCCAGAGAACAGAAGGCCGTAGACCTCGATTCTGACCTCAAGTGGAATGCGTGACAAGGCCCCCATAGGTTGGCGCTTCGCCATAGTGTTCATGTGAGTTTATGATCGGTGTCGACGGAGGATTGAGGTGTCACAGCTATGTTGAATATTGGCGTGGGGGAGGACTTTGATACGGCCCGAGAGAAGGACCCGAGGTCGTTATCAAGTATGGACCGTGAATGTGGCGGTATGTGTTGGAATTCGATGAGGAACAGCCAATAGAAAGTGAATGTCGTAACCGCCAGTGAACATCGCAACTGCCAAAGACTCCAAGAATTTCGTAAGAAGTTGTTGGGGAGAGGAGTTTTAAGGGATAGATTCAATGTCAGACCGCGTCTTACCGACCCTCTATCACTTCCTAGTGATCACGACAGATTTATGCAACATCTTCTCTCTTCAAATGACCAGGTGTTGACTAGCAAGCCTTTTTAGTTTTGTTAAAACTTACCGTCGCTCGCTAGGAGTTGGAAGAGTGGCGCAAGATAATGAAGGGTTAACGATATTCATGGTTGTTTCTTACACATTGCTTGCGATTTTGGCTTCTAGATTGGCACAAACATCACTGCAACCCAAAAACAATTTCAATGTCCATCTCTTGTCACGCTTTTTACCGCGCCGCCTGCGTCGGCGGGGCCGAGAGGACGAGAGATGCGGATGCGCCGTCCGACGTGGAACTGGAATTTGCTTCGCTTGTGTAGACTTGGTAAAGCCTCTGCACTCACAAGTTTAGACGCGAGGAGGATGTTAACTCAATGGAAAGCAGGCGGGTCGCATGTTGCATCGCACTGGTGTTTTGGATGGTCGTAAGTCGAGATTGGCTCTCTCCGCAAGTTGATATCGAGGTGCCGCGCCCCTTTTGCGTAATCTGCGGTCAGAGCATGGTCATATGTCATATCCATAAAGTCGAAAGGAAGTGTGAAGAAGTTTGATTCTTTGCCATTTGGGGGTAAGAACCCGAAGTACTGTTGTATCGAGTGACAAATCTGTGATTTGATCTCCTAGATTGCTTGCGATGGCATAGGGTTTGGACATAGTGGGCACCATGGTTGGGGTTTGAATTAAATATGATGGGGCTTCCAGTCTATGTTCTTCTGTGTGGTTTCCTTCCTCATTCAGATGCATCTTGACTCATATGTTACCGAGCTTCTCGGCTCGCACAACTGTGAACACCCATGATGAGTGCTAGAGGTGGGGGTACGCCCTGCGCCAACGACCTCTTCCAATGCCTGCCCGTGCCCCAAAGCTAGTTGCCGGCTCTGCTAGCAGAACACGCCCCTGCATTCGCGTACCTCGAATGCCAGGCTCTGTATTACCAGATTCCTGCTCAGCACGGGTGTTCCAAACGTAGATTCCAGCTTCTCCATGAAATACTCGCGCGGCTCCCTGTTTTGTATTTTCCACCTACCACTGTAGATTCGTGGTTGAGTGGAGTACTTCAAAGTCAAGATACGGAAACCTCTGATCGATTTGATATCGTCAATCAAACGATCAATTGTTGCAAGATTGCAATCGATGTCAGGCACTAGTCGGATAGTGCATGATTGCCTTCGACTCAATGGGTCTGAAAGGTCGGAGAGGATGCCACAGGTGTGACAATTCGAGTCAGGACGATCGTCACAAAGGCGAGACCATGCGCACCAGCACTGGTCGAGGCTACTACGGTCCCCAAGCCGCCAGCGTAACTCAACTTTCTGGATCCGACTATCCATCGTTGGTGGCAGAGCAAGTGCATCCCCTGTCGAACCTCCAATTGGGAACCGAAAGGTAGCTTCCTTGTGTAGAACTTCGGATGCTTCTTTGTAGACAGTACGACAAGTGAGAATGATGTTCAGACGACGGGGACCGGAGGATTGTTGTTCGCGAGGATGATTGTATGCGCGCCTCCTTGTTGCGCGTCTGGCTGGCAGATATGGAGTGTAAGTAGAGATCAGAAGGTGACTATAGATCATGTCGCGTAACTCCCTCGGGAGCTGGAGGAACGCTCGAGGGGCTATGTGAGACATATGCGGTCGTTCAGAACAGTGTGGCGATTGCTGATTAGCCATTGCTATAGGCGTTGCGTCAAGCGTGTTCAGAGGCGGAAGAGCTGATCAGCGAGGAGGATAGTATATTGAAAAAATACAATCTATGGGAGTAGAGCTGACTCCTCCTTTATAGCGAAATCTCAGTAAAGTTTAGAGTGTAGAGCGTAATCTATTTATGGCTTCCGGCGTGCTCCGTGGGCAACAGCCACGCCCAGCACCGGCTCATACCTCACCCACATATGCTTGACCTCAATTTCCCTTCTCTCCACCCCTTTCAACTCAAACTCATTTATATAATCAATGGGGTGAAATACCATGCGATGTCCCATCGGCAACTCCTCCAGAGATAGGGGACCCAACACAGACTCGAGTTCTTTCTCCAGCCATTGTGGCCACTCCAAAGCATGAATAATACCGCAGCAGCCGCAGTACTGCGTCATACTCATCGTGAGTACCTTGAACGCATTGAGGTACTTTAGGCCTTCCGCTAGTATGCCGAATGGTGCGTACCCATTTCTCTTGTCGTGAATTGCGACGTGGCATCTGTTCTTGACAATCTCTGATCCTAGCCAGGAGAAGTGCTCTAGGAAGTACGCCTCCGGGCCCGGGCTACCCCGATATACATCACATTCAGCGCAACAGCGCCTGTATTCATGTTGTAATTTCCATTCTATTTCGACATTTTGCAGTCTGTCCACGAGACCTTTTTCGGGGGATGGGAGCGGAGGAAGGTGTGACGGATCTATCGTTAATCGGAATGTTCGGGTCTTGTAGAGCGTCTCTAACGCCTCTTCGTAGGTTCTTCGAGAGACGAGGAGGATGTTGAGGTCGTAGGGCTGGCATTTATCGTCCAGCGGTCTCATGTTGTATCTCGTGGCCAGATGAGAATCGTAGATGACATCACGCAGCTCTCTTGGGAGATCGAAGAAATCTCGTCGAGGCCTGCTGTTTGCTAGCTTGGAGGGTATCATAGCTGTGGTGCCTTGTGCAATGTCATTGTCTGCCATTTTGTCAAGACTGGAGGCAACCTCAGATTAAGGATGAACGATTTTGAGGAATGACGAATGCTCCAAACCTGCGATGATCGGTGAAGAATCTAAAATAAGCCGGAGGCTGCCGACTTTCTTCAAGTACAATCTTTGCTGATTTCTCCACCAAACCCACCACTCGAAGGTGCCTGCAATGGGCCCTTCCATACCCCTCCATGCCTCCCGGTAGGCGCGAGGCTTGAACACTAATAGACTGAGTCTCCTCTAGTTCCTTCCCCAGGTACTCATAAACGAATATCTGGGAGTCATGATCTATTCGTGGATCCTGCAAGGGGTATACACGGAAGTGTACAAAGCAGAAGAATCAGTCGAATTAACGAACATCCGGATGGAAAATCCAAAGGTCGGAAACGGGTCGGACCGATTGGGCATCTTACGAGTCTCGCGACAAGCTCACACAGAAACAGTTGCAATCCTGTACTCCGAAAATCAATCTTGTTTCATATGGACCGCCGCATACCGAATTCGCCGTTGCAATACAAGAGGACCGCTAGCTCCATTCAGCATGTAGCAATTAGCACTGAGTTTCGATGCCATTTCAAGCAAAGGAGGAGTTGCTATGTCGTGATAAGAGGTTACTTGGGGTCCAGTACAGGATACCAAAGCTCAATTCTAGCCCGTGAAAGACTCCTGTCAATGTTCCAGGCCGTGACCATAGGCTTGTTTGCCGCGCCTCACGGCATATCTAGCTTCAGGGATCTGTCAGAGATCTAGCCTTCCGAGGTCATGCATGAAATAGTGCAACGCAGTGGCTCATTCCTACATTTCGTTTGTAGGTCTCACTATGGTACATAATGGACTGTAGAGACCAATGCATCGAATGGCATGACAAACCTTATGCGCGAATTGAGACACATCAAGCAAGAGGAAGGTGAGGAATTCGAGGAACCAATAATGATATCCTCTCCAATTACATATCTCGAAATCGTGAACGTTGCATTGGCCACCTTCTTTGCCAGGTCTATATCTTTTAACAGGAGGAACTCGGGGTCTTTCTGACTCAACGATGGCGTACAAACCTTCATGCATCTCCAGCAAGAGTGGGAGACAGCATATGCAGAGCTGTTCAGCGTGGCACTGGTGGCATCGACGTCAACAGATTCCAAAAATGAGAGGGAGAATTACTTTGGGGCGGTATTAGGCGATCTTCTCAAGCTAGCCGCTTTAGGCTTGTAAGCCCTCCAAGCGCCAAGGCCTAGACCGTGCCTCCAAAGCTGTAACAAAATGTCTCAATATACCATCTCCTATTCGACAATGCCCACGGAACGATTCTAAAGCACATGAGAGGATAGAGCAGAAGGAAAGTTGACGCGTTTGCCTTAGGGCGACGCAGATTTAGCAACGATACAAGATGGATACTCCCCCTTAGCCACCAGGTTTTATACTGTTCCAAAAACACTCACAGTCTTTCCTGTCTCAGTACAAACCGTTGAATATGCGTGATGTTTCGTTGAGCTCTATCAGATTTGCTCCTGGCTACTACTTATTGTCTCATTCGCCTCGCGCTATTGCCGCTACCCTTCCAAGTCCGACGCCATGAACAGCCCCCTCTTCCTGCTCCTCCCAACGCTCCTTACGCTCTTGCCCCGCTCCTTTGCAGCAGCCGGCATTGACGGGCCTATCTTGGATAAAGCATTCGCAGATCCATGCGTAATCAACACTGACAATGGCCAGTACTACGCCTTCGTCACAAACCACTACAATGACGAAAACAAGATCAATGTTCCTGTGGCGAATTCAGATGGCCTGGGAGGCACTTGGACGGACATCGATAATTTTTGATGCATTACCAAAGACTGGCAATTGAGTCGAGAAGCCCGACGGGCATGTTTGGGATCTTGATGTCAACCATTTGGTAGCGTCCCCTTCCCATTTTTAAGGGTGATCCAAGCTGACTGGCACCCAAGGCCGATGGCTCCTTCATAATGTACTACTCCGCCGTCATCAGGGACAAATATTCGCTAAAGACTTGATCACCATATCAATGCATGCTGCGCACGAAATTCCAATGCTGAACGATGTGGGTGCCCTCTTTGTCACATCACATTGCAAGCTCGATAGGTCTGAGAATATGGCACGTAGCTTTGTTTTGGTGAGCTAGGAACAGATCCAGAGGATTTTGAACCGGCTCTTTGACCAGCGAAGCTGCTTACAGGTTCCGAGCACCTTTGTCTTGACTTCTGTCCGTCAAGCTTCAGATATGGAGTTCAGAATCTAGCAGGATTAGCAACAAAGTATGTAAGACGATGTCCACAGATTGACAAGCAATGCAGAGAAGTCGAGTGATGAAGCTCGAGGAATTTAGAGAACGAGCAGAGTTGTAGGACGAGAGACTGGATAATTCTTCGAGGGAATGAGCAGTGAACGTCTTCACCGGAGAAGTGGCTGACACTTGCTTGAATAGTACTCCGATGTTAACAACGAAGAAAAGCACAAAGCCATTATTCGATAAATTGGCCACCAACGTGGGACCCTCCGTGTCATTGTCACCGTTCGGGAAGCTGTGCACCATCTCTTCACAGTCTCTAATCGTCGTATATCCATTCGCCTCCACTCTTTGAAGAGCAATATGTGCTGTTTGTTCAGGATCGAGGGCACTGCCATTATCGAAGACGATATAGCCTTCATTTCCCTGCATGAAGCCATCAGTACCAATGGCACACGGATCCATGGCCATCTGGTAGGCAGATCATAGGTGTATCATGGGGCGTGTAGGGGCCTGTCACATTGGGAGAGGTAGCGGCGCCGATGTAGTGTTTCCCAGTTGAGGCTGTCGCGGTTGGCAGCCGGAAATATAGCCTGAGTCAATAACCAATTTCCATCCAGCGCCGTGCAAGCCTTTGTTTGCATGTCCAAATTGGTCGAACTCGATGCACAGTAATTCTAGTAAATAGCACAGAATCCGCCCAATCCATCAGCGATCACGCAAAGATCCATTCGCCTCGGACAGCTTTCCCATCCCCAGCTCACGCTCCAAAGCGCTCCGAGCAGTCCTATATCGAAACCCAGGCCCGTACTTGAAGGAGTGAAGACCCTCTGGAGATCCCCTGAGCTCCAGAATCGCAGTGAACACGGTATCCTCTGCATATTCTCTAGCAGAAGATATATCAATAGTGACCTTGTTGAGTCCATTCAGAGTTGGAAGTGTCTTTACCATTATACTCCCCTCAGCCATACTCTTGGCGAACGTATCACCACCGAATTTGAGCGTGAGGTGGCAAGACTCTCTGACAATGTCGGAGCCACCGAAGTACTCGATATTATCGTTCAAAGCCCAATAGGCGTCATGTAAAGGCTGGGGCTGAATTCCTGCTGATCGAATGTAGAGGGTCAGAGCTAGATGCTGAATCATCTCCGTTTACTTTCCATGCTTGAAAATCTGAGACTGCTTCCCCCAATTACCGAGGCGTACGTGAAAGACTTTGTCGTCTGTGATAGCTGCGACCGCTGCATGGTGCATCAGCTTCGAGGCGCATAGGGCATCTATATCGCCGGCGACGGCAGCTTCTCATAGATGATATTTCGAATCTCGGTGGCGAGGTAGAAGACGCTTCATTTTGATGGATATGTATTCAGGTTGCTGTAAGCAATGATGGCATCCGGGACGTGATTGTTAAGAGCAAGTTTGGAGAGATAACTCCGCTTTAGTAGGGTTGCAACCCAGCTGTCTTGAGCAAGCACTGGTTTAGAGGTATCGTTAGCAACATCAAGGAGAGGCAGCAAGTTCCGTTTCGCTACTAGACACATGGCTTTCGGAGGCGTTGGCGGCTTCAGAGCTAGGACCAGAAGCCTCAAGGAGACTATGGTTAGCCTCAGACTCGGGACAGGTGTCTGCAACCTGCATAATTCTCCGTTGAAGTTGTCGTGAAAGTAGATGGATTAGTATTCGGAATCAAGTGGAGTACTGGAAGAATCTGGGAGAGGCTGGTGCAGAGAAAAAAAGCAAGAAACGGAGACATGGAGGTTCTGATGCAATAGCCATGACAAGGATATGTGTCAAGTCAAAACAGCAATGTTGAAACAATTTTTTCATCATGGGATTCGTGCATCATAATTGATAAATATCAGGTATCTGCAAATTTCATTGACTCCAGAATACAAAGAGTAACTTTTTTCTGTTTGCTATAGAGCGGAAGAATACTTGGACTGTCTGAAAGCCATGAGTAGTTGACCCTAACATATCTAGCGTACGTTCTCACGATGTAAGTGCGTTGGCCGCAGTTGAGAGTAATAAAGCATAACTGGCGACGGGTAGAAGCACCACCGAAGTATTGAATAGCCCCAGCATTGGACAGATAGGGTGCATGCCCCTGCTGTGTTCCAGCAAGATTTATCCTTAGATCCAGATGCTGTACATGTCCTGTAGTTTTCGAATGTATAAGGAAACTTGGTGCCTCCCAGATCTCGTCGCCAAGCTCGAGCCATATGATTTTCTGCTGTGCGACTACTCCGACTGCCTCATAGTGGACGGCTTTGAAAGCAGAGAGAATACGTATGCGTTGAGGTCCGCGCTAGAGACGATGTGGGAGTGGATAATGTTTCATATCTCGGCCGGGGGTTCAAACAGGCCATGCTTTGAGGGGGATGGTGCGGGGGTCATGCTAAAGGCTTCATGGACTTGAGGGGTGATTAAAGTCAGATCAGATCGTTAGTGTGGAATGTTGCCGAAGCTACTGTGTAGGGGAGGGTCTGGGGAGTGGTATGCTGAGCTAGTGAAGGGGGGTGGGTATTCGTGGTAGGCAACGAGTGTGATGTATTGAGGAAGTGTTGATTGTCAATCGTTCGTCGGTTGTGTAAGTTGTTACAGCATGGGCGGTGAATTTAAGCAATATTGTAAAGTCACTGTTTGCGTTGAGATTAGTCTGCACAATAAGTTTCATAATGAAAGACTCAATCCTCGTATGCAAGGGCTCGCTCTTTGCTGATTGACGGTGTCAGCGGTCTCAAGTAAGAGTCCGCATTCATAGTAAGGCTGTATCTGCCATCGTTCAAAGAAGTAGAGACTATGGGCTGATGGAAGACCATGTTGATGAGTGCGATCTTTGGGCCTTCTGGGTGAGAAAGGACGGCAAGATAAAGGATAATTATGAGTGGAAAGGCTTTGCGACATATCATTTACGCTTCCTCGATACTGAAATGCTTCGTTGTTCAGTTTCTAATATACATACACCCACTTCAGCATTAATGATTTTCTTAAGAATTAGTTATTCATCTATGCCTCTCACATTTTGATTGGTAAGGAGTCTCCCACATCTTCCTCCTCGGATAGCACCTCTTCCCCGTTTCCCCATCTTTGCCCTCCTAAGCTGACACGGAGTTGACCCGAGCGCTGAATGTAGAAGGCTGGAATTCGATGAAGTGCAGTCCCGCTCCCTGGAACCTGGAATACGTTGCTGGTCCAAATGCTGGCTCCAACGCCCCAAGTAGCAGCGCGTACGGGAAAAGGCGGGCCTGGACGTCGGTTAAGCTGTGTAGAATCATGACCCTCACCTTCCAAAACCCAGTGAGTCCTCGTAATGCCTGGAAAAGAGCAGGGAATTCGGGAATGAAAGGTCCAAAGCCATCGTAATGACCACGGTAGTCAAGAGCAACGTGGCAGAATTGTCTGGCGATGGAGGAGCCCCCGAAATACTGGACGATGTTGGAATCGATGGATTGGCGATTGGGTCCCAGGTTGATCATTAGGACTAGATTCTGCACCATTGCTGTGGCCACTTGACCCAGTGGTGCCGGAGTAGAGGTGTATGGATATGCGATGCGTAGACGGAAGAATTTGTAGGGTGCTATGAAAGGAGCAATCTATGGGAGAATTCAGGATCAGCATTACTACTCTAGGATACGAAAGAGTCTTGAGGCATGTATGGGAAGTCATTGGTGAGCTGGTATTCCTAATATATGTCTTATGGCTCCTGGCGAGATACAATGTGGCAGATTCTACTCAAGAAACAGCCTTACGTCGTCATGGATAGTGTTGGTGACTTGGCTGAGATTGAAGTCTGCGGAAATTGGGAGTCAGTTCTAGTGTCTTTAAAATGATCTCGAGTGGGAAGAGCTATTCGGACAACTCCAAGAGGTCACATACCACCGTTTGCGAGAGCTTGGTCGTACACCATGGTGCGTATCTCTGCGGGGAGCTTGAAGGCGTGCCTAATTCTGTCAGAAGCCATGGCAATGGGATTGGTGTTTGGTTCCTCGCAATTCGTGGCAAGGAAAACGAGGATTGATTGTGGAGGTGCAAGAAAACTTACAGTAGCGCAAATTTATTTTTCCGGCACTAGGCGCAGAACATCTACAATTTCAAATTCTCTCAAAAGTCCTGTTTCCATTCTTCTTTCCTTGGAACTCCAAATTCTTGCGGTCCTCCACATCAACCGTTCCCAAGCTGCACAACAAGACTCTGTTTCACGCCTATAGTCAATCAGCCATATTACAGATAGAATTTCGCAGCCTCATCATGAAAATCCCAGGGTCAAGTGCTGCCTCCAAGCGGGGTTGCATTTTCCCATAGTCGCTGATAGGGTAGCTATCTTCAAGGACTCCACTGCGAAACCAGGCGGGTAGAAGACAATCGCATGCGAGACGTGCGATTTATGTTCGACATGCATGCCTAGGATCATCAATGAAGGTGGAAAGCCATAGATGCAGATGGAAAGTTCTTCGTGGTAGATTAGAGGGGCAAACGCTCTAGGCAGGGGACGTATATTAAGCCTGTAGATCCTCATTGTTTGCAAACGAACGGAATGCAACCCGTCTCGGGTGTTCCTTCACCAGACCAACTTGTCGGGTTCCCAGGTTGATCTTCGCTTCTTTTCGACAGGAGACCTCCGCTTTTCAACACAACTCCCAACAAGCAAGAAGTCTTGTTCCCTAAGCTTGATCTAAATCGCGTCGTTAGTCATCAAGGACTTGCCTGAGAATGTCTGACGTATCTGCAACGTCCAAAGCTCTGTCAGGCGCCGCACTCGTCACAATACCCCGCGAGCTACGAGATCAAATCTACTTCGAACTGTTTTCCAAGACATACACAGTCCTTCCAATAGATCACTGTGATCGCATGGCCTATTGGGCATTCATCAGTATGTATTCCGGCACCTGGCTTGTTGCCCAGTGGTCCATTCATTTGCCATCTACTCAATGTTGAGATCCAGAAATCGCATCTGGAGGATGACATTGCTGATGTGTAAATGTTATATAGGAAAACCTTGTGTCCCCGCCGACCTGAACATCCTTCAGGTATCAAAGCTCATCAAAACAGAAGCAGAAGAAATCTTATACCGCAAGGCCACCTTTCGCTTTGAAGTCACTTACGAGGACGCATGGCTGGGAGACGAGGCATTCTTTGCTGCGGCGCCGAGCCAGGAAGAGGTGGACCGAATGAGGAACATTGAGATTGTGCTATGGGGATATTTCTGGAGGAATTGTGGTCCAGCGTCGGCGCAGCGCGCAATGCAGGAGAAAATGATACAGGATATCGTCATTGGCAAGTTTGCCGGCAAGGATGGCATGGTTCGAGACACTTGCTGCGTAAAAATAGAGGGATGCAATGACAAGGAGGATCTCAGCATCATTCAGACAGGAATCTTCCAGGAGTTGAAGAAATTCGTCGGATTCAAGACCATAACGCTAGAAGTCACTTCCCACGTCGCACATCAGACAGAATTGATAAAAATCGTGCAGGAAGCTGCAGCTCTCAACCCGACTTTCCCTAGAGCGGTCCTCGATGACCTGATTGTGGAATGTTCCGAAGGTCAGCTTGCGCCGATTCCCTCGGCAAAATTGCGTCACATATCCGAGGAATTCCCTTACGAATTCCCGGACGATATGGCGGTCATTCTCTCCACGATCAAGCGGGAGCTGGAGCCATACCTGGGTCCAGGCACTGAAGGAGATGTACCTGGGGCAGTCAATGTTTTCTATTCGAGATATGTCAGGTTCCAGCCGCAAATATTCTGCAGCAAAACGCTTGCAGCTGAGGCAGAAGAATTGGAGATGGAGTCCAATACTGTGGGGAGCAAGACGAATTTCTGAAAAGATCGAGTCAAGGGAAACTGCCAGGAGTGATGAAACTGGACAAGCAATCGGTACCGCTGGTAGATACAATGCAAGTCCGTGAACACACTTTTCCAACCAAAAATCTTTTCTTCATACAACCACATTCTTGCAAGCATGGCATCTCAAGGTCGGCGTTGCGGGCCAGTTGGACTTTTTCTCTCAGCTCAAGTAATTGGATATGAGCCTGAGCGAAATGGCTATCAACATTTTCAGATTCATTTCGTGTATTCGCTTCTAGTTTATTAGCATGCCCGTGCGGCGCTCGCTTCGTTGACGGCTCCTGTGGATGGCCTTCATATCGCTGGGTCAGCAACCCTATCGCTAGGTACTTCGGAGGTTCTGGGGTCGGTTGACGTGTACAAGATTTGCATCATAGAGGACCTTGTCGTGGCTGGTAGATAGTAGTGGAGGGTTGTCTGTCCAGCGCTTGCTGAGCAAAAGGCTTGCTTGCAATTCGATCCTCAGCCATAATCATTAGCTTTAATTTAATACGAAAATCTTTCGACACACTCTAATACGCGAGACCATACAGTAGGGGTATTCCGGACTGTTCTATGGTAACTGAGTGAAGCATTGCATTGCCGTACCTCAGCTTCGATGGCATGACGCTTGAATCGAATGAAGTCTTGATTTCTTGAGTACGAGGAAGTGCTAAAAGCGAGCGCTTAGACGTGTCATTGAGACACCATGCAAAAATAAAATTAAAGACGACGATTTGGGGATGTGCGATAAACCCAAGGAAGGCTAGGACTGCATTGTTCAAATAGAATGATAAAGAATAAGCCCGAAGCTCCTACAACGTTGAAATAAGGTCCGGGATCTAGAGATAGTACCCGTTCTCTAACCGGAATAGGCACTTTTGCATCTCCATGGTCAGCTTGTCCAAATTCCATTCTACTCTTTTCATTTGGTCATCACGTCTGAGACTCAGCATATAATGTTTTTGCTGTCATTATTCTTGGTACAAAAGACAATGGACTGGGTTAGAACCGGGCGCATAAATGCTGAACCGTGCTTAAACTTTATTTTCTACAAGTTAAAAGCCTTTTCGTATCGCATTCACGCCGAAAGTCTACATGTCCAAAATCTTTCTCTGGCATACCATCCCACTTATAGATAGACCCTCTCAGATCTACATGCTCATGTAGCGCCTCGACCTCGATCCCAGAAAGAACCCTCTTAGACCAAGCATGCACTGGTTGGGTGGAGTCTAAATCTATGCTCACAGAAACCCAAGGCCGTAAACTTAGAGACAAAAAAGAAATGGTCCACTCAAAGAGATAGTCTTGGTTCCTCCTTGGCTACAGTACATCAGCGAAGTATCTAAGTCGCTCCTCCTGAAGTTTATCCGCTCTGATGAACACATCCAAAGCACGAGGACAAAGGGGCTACAAACGGATCGGAGCTGAACGTCCTTCTCGTTGAAAGCTTATGGAAGCGCTTTTTGAAAATGTGTACAGTGCATTCCGGGGGGACGAAATTCTTTGAAAGGCAACTCATACATCATGCAACTGGTCAGGATTCACTCTCAAGAGTCTGTCAGCTCAGCTCCCCGAAACATTCAAAACGATCAGTGGTGTTGCGAGTTGAGTCCTTGAAAGTCATGGACTTGTCTTCTTAGTTTTGGCGGAGGCGTTTGGATCTGACAGAGGGATTAGTGATGACAGGAACTAGAGGTTCATGATAAAGAAGAATGTGCGCGTTACTTCGAATTTCATACATGAAATTATCTGGCCATGGCTATGGATTAGAGAGCTACCAGATATAGGATGAGCTTAGGTAGGCGGAGGGGTCACAAGGCTCGTGGAGCATGGAGAGGGTTGCTGTAAATGCTGGGTATAGTAGCTGAGAACAAGGCGCTGAGCGCACGAAAGGTGATGGAGACGATCGGCATTTGTACTTAGATTCTGTAAGATAGAGGGATAACCCATTACATAAAACTCGGCCTGCATCAAACCGCTCTGTGACTTGAATGTCCCACTTAACTTCCCGCGCAGACCGCTTAGGACTTTGTGAAACCCAAAGTCTTCTAGTAGACCCCTGATCTCAATCCCCTTTGAGCCTGGAACACACGATCATCCGCTCCTGCATACGCTCCCAGTCTCCCAATCGTGGACTTCAAGTTCCTTGACGAAAATTATCGCATCCGAACCACAATATCAAAGAAAGACCCGGAAATACGCCGCAAGAATTTCGTAGCCTCCCTCGCACCACCTCTCCTCTCCTTGATCACCCGATCAGATTCACAGCGCGTCTGGCATCCCAAGCTTCTAAGGACCTCCTCCTTACGCCGGTGATCCTCCGTTTCTACAGCACCACGGCTTACTACGACCCTAGACCTTATCGTGGTCTTCTGACACGCGGGCTTTAGGACGATCAAAGTTGTGGCGGCTTGCCTACGACAGAGGATAATACATAGGAGTGACATACTGCTTTGTTCTCAAAGATCGCGTCTCATCACTAGTTGCGACTGCTTTTGATCAACAGAAGCATATCGATACAGCGGGCTCTACAGACACAGCAAACACTTCCGCGATTTCGCACACTGTCTCAATGCGCAAATCATGAGTCTTTCATATCCTACTACTCGATCTTGATCAATGCTCCAACGACAAACCATGATCTCAATGCCGTGAGTATCCCTTCAATTCTGGATTTTCTAACCGAAGCTCACCACATCTCTCATTCAAGATTTATGTAAATCAAGATACCCCAAAGTGGACCCTCGAATTAGAAAAAAAAGAAGATGGAGAAGAACATCGAGCCACCAGAAGTGCTTCCTTTGCCTTCAGAGCTACGCAATCAGGTGTACCGCCTACTTCTCAGCAGCACCTATCGACTGCCTCTCTTCGATACTACAACTACACCTACTACAAGCAAGGCCGACCTTGCTATTCTCCGAGTCTCAAAGACCACACACGAGGAAGCTATGAGTGTCCTGTATGCGGAGAGCACTTTCAAGTTCGGAATTGATAGCAAAGATACCAGTGAACCCACAACGCTTTTACCAAAGCCAGCAGATATGATACAGAAAGTCGTGGTGGAGATCTCAGCGAGCTTTAGAGAGCTTGAAGAGGAGGGCATGCGACAGATGATCCGCTCTACTATCGGCGTTTTTCGTGGCGTGGACAGGAAGCGAGAGTCCATGCTTGTGAAGATTGATGCTGCCCACACAGTGTTGTTTGGCAATCCTCCCGAATATCTGCTCAAGGTGCTAGGGAACCTACTGGGCTTCCGCGTCCTAGTTGTCGAGCTCTCACTCTCGCCACTGACAAACGCGCCTATTCTACCACTGGAGTGTACAAAGAGTAATGGTGAGATGGTTGTTAGGTCTATACACAGCATTGTTGGGAATCGGTGCGGACTAGCGGAGGTGCGCAATGCAGAGTGTAAGGAAGACTTCAGCTACGCCCAATCTCTTGAGTTCCGCCCGCTTGAGCGCGCAGCTGACAATCTCATGATGAAAGCAATGGGCATGAAGGAGCTCGCGAAAGACACAATCAGGAGAGCGGAAGAGATGGAACGGGATGCGAAGATGCTGAAGGCGCTGGTATGAAAATGCGCTGGTGGAATGTCCCCCCTTCTGTGCTGAATTGGCCTTATGTAGTAGGGGTCAATTCGCTCATCAGTGACGCCCTTAATCAATGATTATGCAATAGTTGCTGCATGAAGGAACGGACCTACTAAGGTCAGGTAGCATCTTGACCGTGTACCGTATCACCACAGTCCAGAAGCCCTCCTCGCCAGGAGATCGCTTAGCGCTGTCTTCGATGGGCAGTACTCAACCACAAGATCTCGCGCAGTCTTTCCAAGGTGATTTCTGGCCATTGGGTCGGCACCATAATCAAGTAAGATCTTGGCAGTGTCATAGAAACCTTTCATGGCAGCAAAGTGTAGCGCCGTCTTGCATTTCCTTTGTTCCCATACTGTGGTAAACTCAACGGTAAATCGCGCATGAACATCTGCTCGCCGTTTCAACAGAAGTTCAACAATCGCCGTGTTTTCAGTATCTACGTCACAAGCGTGATGCAAAGGTCGCATCCCGAGCGGATACGTCGCTTCGATCTTTGCGCGTCGATCTAGGAGCATTTCGACAACTGCTATGCGGCCGTTCTTGACAGCCATGATGAGCGGTGTCCCCAAAAACCCATGCGAAGCCTCTATATCTGCACGATATTCGAGTAGAACCTTGATAACCTCGGTATGACCTTTAGAAGCTGCGAGTCCAATTGGAGATTGACCGTTAATCAATTTCTGATGCACATCGACTCGGTATTGTAGAAGCACCCGTACTGTTTTGGCATGGCCATTTATAACAGCTCTTATCAGTGGTGAAGTACTCTCACGGTAAAGCCCAGTGTGCAGGTTCGCTTTGTGAGAGGCTAGAGCCTCAACGATTGTCGATCGACCCCAGCGTGCAGCCAAGAACAGTGGTGTCGAGCCGTCGTCGGCCCTAGCCTCTAGCTTTGCTCCATGCCGGACTAGAGGATCTATCAACGATTTTTTCGTACACTTGTGCAAAGGCGTTTGCCCGCTCTTGTTACAAGCGTTTGGATTTGCCCCGGCTTTCAGAAGACATTCCACTGCTTCAACACATCCAGATTCAACGGCTAAATGAAGTGTTGTCAGACCGTCGTTTTTGGATTTGATCTCAATGTATGCTCCACTTTCAAGAATCGCCACTAGCACGGCCGGCTTGTTTTCTTTTGCGGCAAAATGGAGCGGCCTCCATCCATCGACACAAGGGGAATTTATGTTCTTCTGATCATGTGCGAGAAGCACTTTCACCATCTCGCGTAGCGATTGTACAATTGCAAGCATCAAAGGTGTCTGTTTGCTTGAGTTCTTTGCATCGAGTGCAGCACCATGTACCAGTAACAAGGCTACGTTGCCGGATCGCTGTTCCTGCACGGCTACATGCAACAGAGTGCTATCTGACGAGTCTCGGAGATTCACATTTGCACCCCGCCTGAGGAACAGTGCAAGAAACTCGGGGTTTTCGCACTTCACAGCCTCAAGTAAAGCATTGTTGGTGGCCATATTGACGGCCATCTTAGTCTCGGCTTCAAGAAGGTTGCGCACAGTCGGAATAGAGCCTCCTGAGATGGAAAGCTCCAATGCAGTCTTTTTTGAAGCGTTTTTCGCTTTCAAGGAGCATCCCTTTTCCAGAAGTGGACCTATGGCTGCAGCGTGTCCAATCTTAGCAGCCAGGTGAAGAGCGGTATTCTTATTGTCGTCGACTCCTGTAGCGACAGCTCCGTGCTGCAAAAGTAACCGCAAAACCTCTATTTGCTTATGGGAAACAGCAATAAAGAGAGGAGACGGTAGCTGCGGGGACGGGTTCGGGGTAGCGCCCGCTTCTAGCAAACTTTTCATGATCTCGGTGGACCCTTGTCGAGCTGCAACGTGTAAGGGATAGTCTCCATCCTTGTCTGCCATATTCGGTTCAGCTCGGTATTGAAGGAGAACTTCCACCACCGTCAACCTTTGTTCAAATACGGCGAGATGCAGTGGAGACTTTCCATTGTGGTCCAAGGTCTTCAAGTCTGCCTTTTTCTTCAAGAGATGTTTGACGATGCCGAAATGTCCATGGCCACAGGCTCCGTGAAGAGCGGTCCATTTAAATTCATTTTCAGCCTCGAGCTTGGCGCCAAACAGAAGCAAAATTCTAACTATGTCTTCATGGCCCTCACGGGCAGCAGCCAACAGAGGCGTATTACCATTCTTGTCCCTTCCGTCCACAGGCGCATCCTTCCGTAAAAGTAGACTCGACATATCGTGGTAACCATTCTTGACCGCGATGTGCAGTAGCATCGACAAGGTTCCGGGGGGCAGTCTTGGGTGGCCCTCTTTCAGTAAGAATTGCTCTACATCTGCGACACGATTCGTTTCCACAGCATCTATTAGCTTCTTGTCTTGAGCCGCTGGGTTGATTTGGGCTCTCGGAGCTGGCGGTATGTCTGAAGTAATTGGGGTGTTCGTGGCACGTCCAGAAGCAGCCTGTGGACGCTGGGCAACAAACACGAGAGGCTTATCTGTGCTTTCATGTTGACGAAGGTCCAACGACTCGAACATAAATTTTGCCTGTTTGATGAGCTGAGCCTTTGGGATTCCAATAGCTAGGCTCGAGTCGAAGATGACTACTGGTCGATACGGCAAAACTTCTCGATAATCCTCTGGAACCCGTCGCCTGTTCTCGGCGGCCGGGCCTAAGTGAAAGCTTGGGGCAATACCCGGATTCGCTTCGAAGAATTCATCGAGTGGAATAATGGTTGGAAACGCCATGATGCGATGATCTCGAAACGAGGCACACAGCGTTCAAAGAGATGGGGGCTATAATATTTGTAGTAATTGCAGGACTGTAACTGGGCCCCAGGCAGACAGATGAGGACCATTTGACTCACGGAGATCTCGCTAGATAAGCCAATCAAATGGCTTGATAGATTGAGATGCCAGGTTATTGGAGAAAGCAGGGTGGAGGCTTGCATGCATGCATACCGACCATGCAGAATAGCTCCGAACCAGCCCGCGCTATGAATGAGTGATCTCGCGGCTGAAAACAGTACATCCGATTTAGCGGAAACATGTCAATACCGATGGTCTCACAAGTAAGTTAGGATCGTCTACCGTCGAGTTGTCTAATTAAATTTTCTCAAAAGATTCCTTCCATGAATGCTGATAATGGTATCAGATGCACAGCCATTCGCTGGCTCACGCAGGGAATGTAGTTTTCATTTTCGTTTCTGCTTTGGACTTTCGTGGCTGCTACACACGCATAGCCGAGGCCGGAAGGCTTCGCGGCCCCATACCATCATGCATTGAGTCTAGCCCTCGCAAGCACCTTATGCGAGGGTGCAAACGGCAAGATGGGCTCTCCAGGGGGTGGCATAGTGGTGACAGCCTGTCTCGAAGAAGAACGGGTATCAATCGTAAGGCTCGGCCCTAGCTAGATCTAAAAGCACTCAGGGGGTTAGCTCGATATTGACGCTGAGCTGGATGCCAGGACAAGTGGGAGTATTGGACGCTTGTGCAGTCGACTTGGGTGTCGAACTCGCTCATCTTGAGTAATAAATTGGGCAACGAAGCTTAATCGAAAGTTGTCAGTTGCTGTAACGGGACTCGACTTGAGCTTCGAACATATATTGTTTAGACCATTCGATCTCTATGCTGCGCGTTCCAGTAGCTCTCGCAAAAACCGAATGTATCGACAGGCGAGATAGCATCTCTGAAACTTTCGTCGCGCCGTTAATGACGCGTCCGTAATATATGCCAAGCCCAGGATGTGCCAAGCCAAGAAACATTTCGGCGTTCTTGAATCTATCGCCAGCCCTCTAAGTCCAACAAGAACTCATCCTTCTCTCGAACGATGGCAGAACCTCCAGCAAAGCGCGCAAAGCGTACCGGCATTTCGGCAATGTGGGAGCGCAATGCCTCTCAACCCGCCGACTCACCTCAAGACCGGCGCCCTATAAACGGCAACACAGAGAGCCGAGGCAATCGCGACAGAAATCACGGTCGTGAAGATAGGAGACATAGGTCACGATCAAGAGACAAGAGGCGAGAGCGAAGTAAGTCGAAGGAAAGAGCGGGGCAGAAGAGGGAGAGGAGCTATTCTAGAGAACGAGATGGCCGGCGGCATCGAAATGGCGATAGGAATGGGGGTCGCGACAGAAGGGACAAGGAGAGGAGTCGGAGCAGAGATAAACATAGGGCACGGCGAGGTGGAATGATATCTTCCTCTTTCTAAAAACAGTGGTTGCTAACAGCGTCTATAGAGGAGCCCCCATCGCGGCGCCCAGACCGTCCACGAAGTCGCTCAGGCTCTCCCCGAAAGGATTTCGGCAATGCCAAAGCACGAACGCGAACGCCTCCTCGGTCTTCGAGGCGGACGAAGTCAAGGAGTCCGCCTCCGAAACTTCCTCCCTCTGGCCCACGGGGCTCCCAGCGACCACCTCCGCCCTCCAAATCATCTATACCTCCCTCAAAACCCGCGAACGGCACCTCCGCTGCCGTTGATACCAAACCCCCCGCCGACGACATGGAAGTCGACTCAGACCCGGAAATAGCGGAGATGCGAAAGGCGATGGGCTTTACGGGGTTCAAATCGACGAAGAATACGAAAGTGAAGGGGAACAATGTTTATGGGATTAGGAAGGAGAAGAAGACCGAATACAGACAGTATATGAATCGTGTTGGAGGATTTAATAGGCCGCTGAGTCCGAGCCGGTAATGCGCCACTTAGCTCTCTCGATATCCTACGAAGGCATAAAGTACCGGACGTGGGGGCTTGCTAGAGAGCGGATCTGGAGATTGGACAGGAGATGAATGGCAATCATCATGGGAGGAGGACATCTGTAATGGGTTGCGCAGGAAGCCGCCTGAAGCTGTTCCCTGCGTGACCGCGAGAGCGCATACTCTTAGAAGATTTGTATATGGAGCCGCAAAATCTGCTTAGCTCTCAATAATGGCCTTCCCATACCCATCAGATCTCATCCTCCTCCTCATCAAAGTCATCCTCAACGCCCATATCATACAGTATCCTCCCACCACTCCCACCCGCACCTTCCTGCGCATCGAAATACGGCAGCACAACCCCTTCTCTATCCCTCCTCTGCTTAGCCGTAATACCCAGATCAAACGTCGACAGCGCAGCTCCAACTTCATCCGCCGCAAATTTGTCTTCGCTGCTATCAGGTCGTCGATATTGCGGATGATCATCCAGTAGCATCACTTTTGCCTTCGAAGTAGCGCTGGGCAGGTAAAACCATTCTTCCACTCCCCGTCCGCTCTTGCGCCTATACTCCATCTCTACTACCACCCCGCTCCTTCCATTCGCGCCCTTGCCTACAATCACGCCCTCCCTCTCCTCTGCAAGCCCGAAAACGGGCTCACCCAGACTCCGGTCGGTGGCACGCTTGCGCGCAACAACTTGGTCGAGATTGTGGATTGTTAGAACGGCGGTGGCGAGATACTTGAGGGCGGTCATTGGCAGTGGGGCGTATGGGTTAATTGGTGCGGGGAGTGGGATGTCGGTATGGTAGATGGCAATGGTTGATATTGTAGGCTGCATTATTGAAGATAAGAATGTAGGGAGGGAGATTGTGGCCGAGCTGGCCAGGTAGTAGAGCGTGTCAAATATGAGAAGTGTACGCTTTGATGGTGCTACGGCGGCTGCGATCTCCTTTTGTACAATTGCTGCGTCTTTCCCTCTAGACTTAATAATAGTAGTGACCCCCTGTGGTGGTTTGTGTGTTTCGTATGAGACGAAAAGAACATCGATCTTCGCAGTGTTTGCGTTATGTATATAATGCTTTATCAATGGTTTGGCAGATTGCTCAACCGTATCAAGAATGAGTGTGAATGGCGACGATTCTCCACGTAGAACAAGAAGCTTTTGGATGAGGAGCAGATTGTGCACTCGGCGGTGCTGTAGAGCTCGATCCGTCATGGTAACTTCTTGCACCCTATGCGGACGGTTTCGCTACCACACCTCCCTCGCGAGATCCTCCCATAGAGTTTGTAAGTTTTTTACCAGAAATCAGGCACCACGGTCGGTGCTGGGAGGTACAACAAATGTTTTGATTTTGGAAAAGGCCAAGAGGGTATGAGAAAAGGTAGTCAAAATATTGGCTCAACTTCCTTTATTTTTTCTTGAAAAGCAAATAACTCGATAGAAACAAGTGCTCACACAATCGATATTTGAAACTACGTAGAGCTGCGCCTGACAATGACGAATGATAAGAATTCGACTGGTAGGGGTTATAGAATTCGCCGAGTGGGATGGTTGGATGAAAATGTATACTAATACGTAGACTGATTTTGCACAGTAATGAGGGACGGTACCTTAGTCCATCAATGGTGGTTGGCTTGAGGGTTAAGCTTGGCATGTTTTTCTAATTTTGATAGGTAGAATCAGAGCCGTGGATCTACTCTACAATTCCTTGCGCAGGATATGTTTGGGCTTGTCTCGATGCACAAGTCATTAGCCAGACGTTTTGCCCACGTCTCCAGCTTCGGAAAGTATCCTCAGGATTGGTACTTTCAGGTGTACAAGATTTCCTCCACAAACGTCTACGCATGCGTCTACATTTTCTCGCTTTGGACCCCGGGTCATGCGATACTTGACCCGTCCTCTAACTCGACAGAAAGCCCACGACCATTGAGCGACTGTGTCTCACAGAACCGCGCAAAACGCGCCAATACAGTTAATATGTTCCATCCCGCCTCGTCCTCTCCAAGGCGTCTTATGGCGATCCTAAACACAATCGAAGCTATACGACATGAGCTACAGTTATGGAGTGTTGGAAGGAGCGCATTGGACGTCCTGATTCATGATGCTTACCTGAAAGTCCCGTTGCAACCAGCTCAACAGCCAAGGTCGCTTGACTTTCACTACGACGACGCATTAGGCAATCCTTTTCCGCGACAGTAGTCTCTATACGTGGAAAGCTAGCGTGGTGTGAACGCTATTCAGCAGTCTCGCCAGTCGACTCTGTCTGAGCTCTTATGGTATTGCTGGATATTATACAGTGCCACAACTACCGTCTTTTGGTACTGGGTGTGCTCCAGACGGCTCCCGTACCGAATACCAAGGCTCCAGTACTTGGCAGATCAAAAGCGTTGCGAGCTTCGCCCTCCCGGACTCTAGATCCAGCAAAGTCGTCACTGAAATCATCTTTCGCCAGTGGATCAATGCAGAACAGTGTCAACGACCGGTCTACCACCTCTCGCATCACCTCTTGACTGACGACCACCGTATTGAAGTGTCTTCGAAATGTAAATGTGGCCGCCTTGAAAGCCTGGTGGTAGACAAGCTTGTACTCATCTTCGCCTTCGTCTTGATCAACCATGGAGATTGCAGTCCCTGGCCGCTCATCCTTTGTAGGCCTCCTCCTTTGTTGTAAGCCGTGCAAGCGCATACCAGCCATGATGACTTTAGCCAACGCGGTCTTGTTTTGTTGTGCATAGCTGCTATCAGTATCAGAGAGTGTTGGGCTATCGCGCGGCGAGACGGCGCTTTCGACTCTGTGCAAAGAGGAGCGCATGCCATTCGCTAGTGCTCCACGTGATATAGGCCGAGAGTATTCCGAGTTTGGAAACGAAGCTACGGTGGAGGCTCGGGAGAGGCTTTTGCGCACAGCATGGCTTTTCCGTGGCAGAAATGCTGGCTCTTGTTCTTCTCTTTTGATATCTTGTGATAGACCATGCTGGGAGGGGCCATCGATGTTAGCCATGGCCTGTGAGATGCTCTCCCCGCCCCGCCCTTTGAGCCTTCTCCTCTTCTGCGTAGCATCTTCAAATAATGATGACAAGCTTTGGCGCATATGAGGCGCCGTCTGCTTCACTGCGGTCTGGTCATGGCCGTAAGGTAGGAAGCACGCCTCAGAAGGAGGGGTAGTCAATCCACTTGCTTGCTCTGCGTGGCGGAGAATCTTTGAACTTAATGGTAATGCGTGGACCCTGACATCTTGGAAACCTTTATGGACTGGGACTGGCAAGCTTTCTTCAGCCGGAGCAGGTGATGACGAAGCTGGAGGGGTTGGCAATGCGGCTGACCACGTCTTCACGGACCCATAGATTAACAGTTCTGTAATTTGACTCCCAGAAGCTCTCGCTGAATCCTCGTCAACCTTCACGAGTATGCCATGATCTGACTGCCTGCCCACGTGTGACCACCATGGCGTAGATTCGCCTGTATCATCGTTTCTCGGATGCCCCTGCCACAAAAGCACTTCTGTTAGGCGCGCTGCGGTGTCATCGTCATTCGTCGAGACGTCTAGCGAAGGTCCTGAGGCGAGGTATAGCGGTATGCTTTGGACGTCGACAATGGAGAGTAAACGCAATTTTGCATCGCAAGAAAGTATGGATCGAACGAGAGCATTAGAGGTCGAAAGTTGTATGCCTGCTCGAGTCAGTACGCCCAAAAAGCAATGCGCCAGGTATATAGCTCACCATTCAGGCTTGAGGTCGATCCATCGCTGTCGATAGTTCCAGTCCATAATTCTGTCATCGCGGCAGCATCGCCCCTCTGAGATCCTTCAATTGAGAGCGGGTCTTAGACACAGTAGCCCCTGTATGTCATTTGGCGCGTCTCAAAAGCATATGTACGACTCTGTTCCTCCATTTCTTGACTGGACTAGTGGTTGAAGGAAGAAAACGCGTGCAGAGAACGGCCTAATCTTATGGCAAGATCTAGCGAGATGCCAAGCCTTGTAGACTTGCTATACCAATGAACTGCCCAAGTGCATGTCAATTGAAGCGAATAGCAATTTTACTCTTCTTCTAGCATTCTAAGTGTACATAGTGTAAAGAAGGGAGCCATATGTGAGCTCCTGTCGCGAGCTATCTGAGAGGGTGTAGATTGCATTCTGATATTTCATATGAAGACCTGTCCTGACCATAGATCCTCAGATACCGTATGTAATGATTGACTGCGCATGTCCTATACCCCAGGCAGTGTCTTCATAGTGAACATCATCAGATGTATGTGTCATCCAGAATGCTTGGCTTTTTGACCTCCGATGAGTCATCCCGTTGTACCACCAATGCGACGCCCGCCGTGTATCCATACATCCCATAGCCCATTCAAAAATCTTGCTCCTCCTGGAAAAACATCGTGAAGCTTATGATAGTCCCGTATATTAACAGGCCTCCAATGATGGACATAGCCATGGCCGGGACGGCGATCAAGCCACTGTGGGCAAGTAACGCTGGAAGAGCTGGAAAGGTAATAGAAGTTAGCACTTGATCTTCTAAATTCGTAGGAGGGCCTCTCAGATGAGAGCGGTCCTTCATCCTATTTCCGGAGGGCCAGACGTACCAACTCCCATCACCACCAAGAAACCTGTGCAGAACCTCCCGAAGTCCACCACTGCGCTCCCAGCGCTTTCCATGAAATCATCTGGGTTGGCGCATCTCCCACATATGAAGTTCGGCAGGGGTGCTATTACATATGTAGCTACTACGAGTAGCGTGAGGTAGCTGTGGAAGAGGGCGGAGGAGAGGATGACGAGAAGGAAGCCGATGGCTAGGACCTAAAGCATGGTCAGAAGAGCCGCAGCATTACTTAGCCATTTGCGACCTACGAAGGAGAGTGCGATGATGGTCTTGAGGCCGGCGGCCATGTTGAAAATATGTCGTGTGCACTGGGAACCAAGACTAGGCTACCCAGGCAGGCATGCGCGGAACCGGAGTAGTGGCTTCAAGTACTTGACCTCTTATCGAGAGAAGTTCTCGTACAAGAGATTGTTCAACCTTATACGCGGTACAGTTGGTCGTCGTAGCTACCGGGCACGGATACAGCTGTCAGACTTGGCTATTGAAGTTGGAGGGCTGGAGGAGCTTGGCGCTGGCGGTCAGCCCTACGGGACTTCCCTGCAAACGCGTCCGAGGGACACCAAATGGGGCCCAGCTTTGTAACACCGCAGATTTCACCCTTATCCTCTTCAACAACACCTTATACGCAGCCTTCAGAAGACTGTTCAGAGCGTAAAGGCTTACCAACTAGGTTCTAGGTATTTATGGGGCCATTAATGTATATGAGAACGGCAAGGCTAGGCCCCATTTGGTGTGCCACGTTCCGACTGACCGACCCTCGTTCTACAGGTTTCCCTTATCAATGCGTGATGATGGTTACATTCAACGATGGCAAGAGCTAGCGCGAGGATTTTGAGACTGTAATCTGGCAGCCGCCTTAAATCTGCGCTGAACACGGATCGTGACTACCAGCTTTATCGGATCCGAGTCACTCTTGCTACTTTGCTACGTTTCACTGGTCAAGCAACAACCCAATTTGGAGCCTCAGCACCGTCATGGCATCTTCGGATGATGAAGATCTCAAGCGAGCCATAGCCCTCTCGCTGCAGGATGAAAAACCAACAAACAAGACCTCAAAGGCTGGACATCCAGCTGGGGAGGTTATCAATCTTGATAGTGACGACGAAGAAGCGACCACGGATGATGATGAGACCACCGATGGAGAATCTAACTCGCCCTTGAAGCAGAGAAATGGGCCGCTTAGCCACAAGGATAGACTCGTCCCAACTTCGATTCCTACTAATACCCTTGCGTTCCTGGGTATTGACCGCAAAAAGATGGAAGAAGAACGCTTAGCACGCAAGAGGAAGGTGTCAATTTCTCCTCCACCTTCTCGCAAAGTTGCGAAGAAATCGGCAAACGACCCTGTCGAGCTGTCGTCTTTGGGTAAGCAATCATCGGCAGAGACGACATCCCAGATTTTTGCCAGTGTTCTAGCTACTTCGAAGGTGAAAACACCCTTCGAATCTCAACTTTTGCCGGCTACAGTCAAGAAAACTTGGGCTTTCGGCCACCCAAGGACCGGTGATGACATCAAAATTGAGGAGGTCCTCCAAAAGAATGACCTGAACCTCGCTGTCCTGAGCTCATTTCAGTGGGAGATGGATTGGTTACTTACAAAACTTAACTTGAAAAGTAAGGACCTCACCCCAGATAATTATGAAATTTTGGGGGCCAATTACCATAGGTTAATACTGATATGTTGATAGATACCCAGATCACACTCGTCATGCAGGCGAAAGACGATGCGACCAAGCAACAGTACAAACGCGAAACGGCTCACATGCCAACTTTGCGTCTTTGCTTCCCTTCAATGGAGGGGCAAGTGAATTGCATGCACTCAAAATTGATGCTCCTTTCCCATCCCACTCATCTGCGTGTCGCGGTTCCTACGGCAAATTTGGTGTCCTACGATTGGGGTGAGTCCGGGGGCATCATGGAGAACAGCATATTCTTGATCGACCTTCCACGGCTGTCGAATGGGCGTACTGCCCCCAAGGAGATCACATTCTTTGGCCGGGAGCTCATCTACTTCTGCGAAGCCATGGGTCTCGAACGCAGCATCATCAACAGCATCTACAACTTCGACTTCGCTGCTACAAAGGACTTGGTGTTCGTCCACACCATTGGAGGTGCCCATCTTGGAGAATCGTGGCGTAGAACCGGCTACTGCGGACTAGGCAGTGCAGTCCATGAGCTTGGCCTCGCAACTGAACATCCACTCAAAATGGACTTTATTACTTCATCCGTCGGGTCATTGAACATCAACTTCTTGGCAATGCTATATCTTGCTGCACAAGGTGATGATGGCAGTACAGAGTACGAGTGGAGCAATCCAACAGCAGGAAGAAGCAAAGCTGCCAAGAACTCTCTGCAACAAAAGGAAACGGTGCGCAAGGCCTTGGAAGACGACATTAGCAGCAACTTCCATATCTACTTCCCTACCAATGAGACTGTAAGAAACTCCAAGGCAGGCTCTGCGGGCACCATCTGCTTTCAGTCTAAATGGTACAACTCGCCAACTTTTCCCAAGGCGGTTCTACGAGACTGCAAGAGCGTAAGACCAGGCATGCTAATGCATAACAAGGCAGGTCGCTTCGCTCCTATCCTAGTCCGCTGCTGACCGACTGGCTCTCACAGATTCTCTTCGTGCGCAGAGCATATACTAACACAGCCGGCTCGCCCGCATCAGCGTCCTCACCCTGGGCGTACATCGGCTCAGCCAACTGCTCGGAGAGCGCCTGGGGCAAATTGATCAAGGATCGAGCAACTAAGTCGCCAAAGCTCAACTGCCGCAATTGGGAATGCGGTGTCATTGTTCCAGTACCCCAAGAGGGTGGTAAAGCTGCGCTGGAAGGACTGAACGTATTTGATGAGACTGTGCCGGTGCCAATACGATACCCAGGGGAGTCATACGGCATTCGAAAGCCTTGGTATTATTCCGAGTAGTAGGTAACGAGACCTGTTCGCACAGTAATCGGAATTGAGAATTGGGCAATGAAAGACAAGCTCGGCGACGAAAGCATAGGACATCGAGTTCCAAACAATCCGTGTAGTTCAGCTGGATTGGTAAGCAGCCTTGAAGATGCCAATTTGCATCGTATTGAGCACGGAACTGCAGAGTTGAAGGGGACAAAGCCCATGTCTTAATATAGCGCTAAATCTTACCCGCACTTGCCAGTGACGAATTCTGTCAACATCTTCAATCTTTCAACACCTCCAACTTCTTGCCCTTCTCGCAACAGTTATCGAGCTGCCGACCATATCGGAGCCATTTTCTCCCAGGATCTCATTTCCATCAACTTCATGAAAAACGTAAAGACGCTTTTCGAAGAACGAGATTCACGATGCCTAACCTACTCACCCTCTCCAACGAGATACTCTACGAGATCATTGCGGCGGTTGGCCCTGATGATATTGAAGCCTTCGCGGCTAGCTGCCCTACGATAAGTCTACTGTCTGCAACCACCGTTGAGCGGCATCGCCAGCTACTCAAACAATACGCCACCATCGAATTCGGGGAATGGAGCGCCATACAGGGCGAGCATCCATTGTACGTATTACGGGACGTTCTCAAAGACTCGAGGATCGCCCAATACCCCAAGGTGATGCGAATCGGGGATTGAATGGATGAAGACGACTGGATGACTGGAGACGATGACGAGGTGATCGAGGAAAGACAGCTGGAGCGCGACAATGTCCGAGAGGAAGCAGATAGCATCAAAGACCTCATCACGGCTATCATCACTAAGTGTCGATTCATCGGAGAGCGGGAGACCGACGGCTGGGTAGAGAGACTTTTGGATGGGCAGCAACACGAGGCGATTGCAATCCTACTGACTCTCCTCCCCAATTTGGAGATGATCCAGACAGAAGGGCCAATGTCCGATGTCTTCTACGATATGGCCACGCAAGTCGCTACGGCCTTCAACTGTCCCAACAGACCAAAGCCCCAGGCGCTGGCCAAGCTTTCGAAAGTACAGATTTCGCCATGTGCTGATGACGATATGATGAGCGACGGGATTCACGAGGGCGCCGGCGTGATTGCACCATTTGCCGCCCTACCCTCTGTACGGACTATCTCTGCATCACTCTTGCGTTCAGGAGGGCACTATGACGGTACCTTTGAATGGCCTTATGGCATGGGAAGCTCTAATGTCACCGAGCTTGACCTCGATCGCAGTATGGTTATCGATACTGGTCTATCCAACCTGCTCAGTGGCATCAAATCCCTAGAAAGATTTACTTACTCCTTAGGCGGCTGCCTTGTCGACTACTATACCTACCAGCCTCGCTCGACCATTGCGGCTTTGGGCCAGTACGCGGCCCATTCTTTGAAGTACCTACACATCACTGGGTGCTGGATTGGGATGCGAACAGACGAAGATCACCCGATTGACTGCGACCTCAAAGTCTTCAGCCAGCTCAAAGAGCTTCGCGTCGATTACACTCTGTTCAACGATATACTGAAAGCGTGCCCCTCCACGTGCAACCAGGAATTTAGAGACTGTCTCTGCCACCCTCAACGACTGATAGATAGGCTGCCGCCGTCGATCAAGAAGGTCAACCTCAAGGGAAAGATGTCATTGGAGGTTTCTCGAGCTATCTTATCGGGACTTCGAGAACTAGGGAAAGAGTGGCTACCAAATCTACGCTCTCTGGAGGTTCAAGGCCATGCGGCGTCCAATGGATATAACATCAGCGCTTGTAAGGCTGTAGGGGTGGTGTTGAGCAAGGGCAAAGAGAGAAGGAGGTACGAGTAGGCGGAGTGTCACAGGAAGAATCGTTGCGTGAAGAATTTAAAGCGCAAGTGTTCTAGATAGCGTGCAGCTCAATGATGCTCGAAGACCGAATGCAAATGTGCTAAATTTGACACAGGCGTAGAGTGCGCAAGAAGATCCTCATCACCCAACCTAAATGTTACCCGTCCATCCATCTTGAGCGTTGGTTCCGACATTCGGCACTCGCAATACGAGCTTCAGTGATCTCGCCAATGCTTTTCGGCTGAATTGCAGAGTAGAAGACCGAGCAATTGGTACATTTTGCCGGTTTCTTAGCCCAATATCGCTCAATTTTGAGCCATGCTAACTGCCCTTAGAATTGGTCTATCTTTTCCATCCCACCATCTTCGCAGAATACCCATTCCCCGTATACACATCATCGGACCTCAGGATGCTATATCATGCCTACCCAAGCTCGCCAATAACACTGTCTACCACGTCCTCAACAACATCCCGACAGATAATATCCTCTACTTTGCGCTCTGCTGCAAGATGGTCAGCGTGCTGGCTCAAGATACGCTCGAGCTGCACGGAGAGAGGAGAGCCAGGTACACCGACATTGTTGTCCGCGATCGCTACCGCCGTGATCCCGACGCGCATCCTTTGAGACTTATACGGGATGCCTGTCAAGATCGGAGGGTGGGGCTTTACGCTAAGAGAATGACTATTCAGTGCTACGACTCGTCCACAGACGATGACGGAAGCTCAAAAATTAAAGGAGAAAAGGCCCGTATATGGGCAGCTTGGAAAGGGAAGCACAATATTACTGTCTGGAGCATCCTCTCAGATCACGCCAATAGTATATTTGCACTGGATAAAGGAAACGAACCGTGGTACCGTACCACTTCCATTTAGTGGTAACACATCAGCAATGGCGAACGAGGACCCATATTAGGTATTCTACGCACACTTCTACCCAACTTGGAGGCCATGAACCATTCCGATTATTCCTAGAGCGATAGAAAAATTCAAATCACCTTGCAAGACCAAGTGCGCGCAGGTCAGCAACGCCGTCTCGGACCTGTGGCTCTTACTCAGCTGTCAGAACTGACAATCAATGGCTTCGCTATGTACGAGTGTGAATCATGGGACGGAACGTACTTCCCTCATTTGTCCTGTACTCAACATTAATACCAATGCTAACATTACACGGACACCACATCGAGCTCGCCGACGATGACAGTTCAATCCAGCGATACGGGTCTCACATAATTTTGGTGACTGAGATTTTTCCTCTAAAAAAGTGCCATTGCATCAGAGCCATTGTCTCGATTTCCGAGACCTACGGCTGTCTTGCGTGGCTACACGTACGATTACAACTCGAGTATTGAAAACGCTACAGGAGGAGAGATTCAGAAGGTAGTCGGTGCTATGCTCTCTACGACAACCCGAAAACTAGTCTGGAAACCCTTCAATTTGGTGGAGACTATCACCTGTACGCCGCGCAGCGGGACACAAATTCCTGTGGAGGATCTCCACAAGGGCTCACGGCCTCGAATAATTTACGAGTTGCATCGTGCGCCTGTTTCTTGCGAGTAGTACATGAGCGGATAATTGAGCACGGCACCATCGAGCACTGCAAATTCGAAAAGTGAGGAGAAGCAATTAATGTAGAAATCCGACGATCAATATGTCGGAGTGACATTGCATATGATCTGCGCCTTTACCGAAGGCCAAAGTTGGTTATTTAGGTCTAAAAATTAGGCATCATGCGGTAACATCCCAAGGAAAGTCAGTAGTACTCGCTTCAAATGAACAACATATGCACCTGTCGATCTTCAAGGTTCTGTCTGTTTTGGCACTGACACGCGCAAAACGCGCTAGTGAACGCGATTCACTTCTGAGAGTCTCTACGATCAACCTCTCCCATCAACTTCTCACTTTGCTCTACACAGACCTACATAACAAAAGTGCTCACAACAGTTCTATCTAGGCTCGTACTGGCTCTAGCTAGTGCCATGATCCAAGTGTTCTAAGTGGTAGCCTGGTCATCAGCACTGCGGTAAACACCCTGAACCTGTACCGATTTTGGCACGACTAACCCTTGGGTCAGACTTGAATTTCACTTTAACTCTTACTCTCAGTATCAGCGACTCGGGTATATCACCTTCATTGCTCCACCATCCACCGCACCACGACATCGTATCACCGTTCTAACAATACTCTCTGACTCCTTGGCTATCATCAGCCCTAGGGCATCAGCTGCCCATGGACATCATTGGTACGTAGATTCGGGAAGGATGCTTTCGACCTGGTATTCTATCTGGGGCTCTAAGACAAACTTTGAATGCGCCTTCTTGATTAGAATTGGGACATCATGTCTACTTCCTCTAGTTGGGGCCTTTTACAAGACTCGTTCTTGCTTCATTATCGTATGAATATGCATGCTGACTTCGTTATCTCTTTAGAGCATCCACCTTTCATTCAATACACGAAGCTAATGCACAACACGAATAGCACGGTCCACAACATGTCAGGCTTGCTCCAGCTAGCAAACGAAATACTTTACCAGATCATCAACAATGTTTCTCCAGACGATATCATCAATCTCTCCTTGTGCTCTAAAGAGGTCCATCGGCTATGCCATGATGCCCTGAAGCTACACCAGGAGCGAACAAACTCTTTCTCGAGCATGGTCTTCCGGGAATGCGCGATCCACAAAGAAGGTGCTCACCCAATAGCACTTCTAGCCGAGATCTGCAATGACTGGCGTGTGGCATATTACGTCACGTCAATGACGGTCGACTGCTTCGAGCTTGAATACTGGCAAGAAGAGATGGATGTGGAAATGGAAATATCGGAAGGACAAAACCGAGACCTGGCTCTCGACATTCTTTTCAAGAAGCTGAGCAGTGATATGCAGGGTCTCATGTCTGAGTCGCCTTACTTCAAAAAGGCCAATACATTTGACAGTATCCCTCAATACTGCTGGAAAGACGTTCGTGACTCCGCGCTCGGTCTGCTGCTTGTTCTGCTGCCCAACCTCAAGTCTGTCTCGCTTTCTGACAACATGTGGCAAGCAAAAACCTGCAGAAAAGTGCTTGGTCGTATCATTAGCTGTCATGCTTTACCCGACTCTCACGAACAAAGCCGGCCTATGCCACTCTCTAACCTCGCCGAAGTGAAGATCTACGGCTCCGGCGCGCCGTACCATTTGGAGGCGAACCTTGGATTTTTCGAGTATTGGGTGTCTCTGCCATCAACAAACTCGCTATTTGGGTCGGCCGTCGTTTCGTTCTCAGAATTTGATTGGCATCATGCACTCAAATCTTCCAACGTAACGGATATCAATCTGCAAAAGAGCTCAGTCTTGGGAAAACACTTGGGACAGCTCTTGAGTGGTATCAAGGCGTTGAGAAGATTCACTTACGACTACGACGAACAGCTATACAATCGTGGCGGGGATCATGGTCCAAAGATCGTTCGCACTCTACTCAAGCATACAAGAAGCACCCTCGAAAGCCTGACTATCACTGGTTACATGCCTAGTCAGTGTTTCATGGGAGGCATTTCATTGAAGCCTTTTGAGACGCTCAAGATTGCCCGATTCCCCTGCTGTCTTTTCCTTAAGGACGAAGCCGATTTCGAAGGCGAGGACGACGAGGTAGATCTGAAAATGTGGTTGGATAACATTCCAAGACTCATCAACTTGCTACCTGCTACAATCGAGAAGATCGAATTAGATGGCGAGATCAAGATGGGCAGCGTCGAGTCTTTACTGATTGATATGGACGGTCCAGACCAAGAGCTACTCATACCAAACCTTAAGAAGATTGTATTCAACGAGGCCTTTGTGGAAACAAAGACTATGAAGATGATGGCGAAAGCTTGGAAAGACGGATTGAGGGCTTCTGGTATCAGCTTGCAGCTTTGAGAAGTTGTAAAGAGGGGCGTCAGGAGTTTTATGGCTGATCATAGATTACGGACGATTTCAAAACAACCTCAGGGGCTGAATGACAGAACAAGCCTTGATTGATCGCAGAATGCGCGAGCTTGCAGGTCGACTTTAGTACATGGAAGTCCAAGGACAGCTAGCAAACGGTGCGCAGGGATTCAATGAACACTCATACCATGAGCCGAGCGAATGTGCAAAGGCTTTCCATCTGACTGTAAGGCAGTAGAAGAGCTCGTAGATTTGTATCACCGTAGTATCAATTCCGCAATCCTGATAGAGCTGTGCAGCATCAGAATATACGGCGATAATTCTAGGTACGCCTTTGTACTCGTACACATAAACTTCTTAAGATGGTTCTAAAACGTTAATACAGCTCTATCAAGTTTACCTTTCTGGAAAGTGTATCTCAGTTCAGTCCAATCTTGCCACCATGCCGCCAAGACCGGCGTATTAACTTGTGGAACGTAACACTATAATAAAAATGATTTTCTCATGTTACCCGATCCTTTCGCGACCTGACCATAATCTCTTAATTATCTCATCAAGAAGATCTCAACCGAAGAACTATTAATAGTAATATACGTCCCTTACGCTGCTAGGTACTATCCACTAGCAACACATCTAACTAGTGGAATAGTATCACCCCATCGACAAGAGCTCAAGCCAAACCGCGCATATCTACCGTACTCCAGTCTCACATCCAGGTCATCCGATCTACTGAAGCAACCAAACGAGGCCATCTACCAGATACTTGAGCACGTTAAGCTTTATGACGTTGTCAACTTCACCCTGTCTTGCAAAGATATACACAAATTAGCAACCGGGCGAGATATACTGGAGCAGAATCGAGAGTGGCAAAAGACCGGGAGAGATTTGACGATCGGGGACTGCGAAACGCACTGTTTTGGGTCTTCTGGCGTGGAAAATACTGCAGAAATTGGTTGAAGTGGATGTCAAAAGCGTTCCGGAGGCGACGGAGTATCAATCTCTGGAATTGGCCACAATTCTCCCACTAGCTGTCCTTCCAACCGTACGAAAGCTGTCAATGGAATTTATCGATGATGCTTTCTCCTTTAAGGACATATAGCCATACGGGCGCAAGATCTCGGGCGTAGAAGACCTCCAATTCCACCAAAGCACACTAAGGCATACCAGCATTGCGCAGGTTTTGGGTGGTCTCAAACAATTGAAACGTTTCATATATAATTATTCTGAGAGCATGGATCATAAAGAAGCCGAGCGCAGTGGTCACGCAGTGGGTCATATTATTACCGCGCTTTGCGAACATGCCAAACTCAACTTTCGAACATCTAGAGCTGACATCCACGTGGCGCAACACGTGCTGGTGTAGTGACGGTACAGATGGCTCCAGAAGTGGCATCAAAGATCTCAAGGTCCTGATGGAGTCCAAGATAGATAGCCGGATCTTTACGCATAGTCATCATCGCCATAAAAAACACCGGGCCAGCGACTGCGAATTAGACAATGTCGAAACGCCACGTCTGGTGGACATCCTGACCGGCTTCGATCGAGATGGTCACGATGGTCCGAGATGTTAGAACATCAACGGAAGATGTCGACTCTTTCCTTGCTACCCTAAGCGAGTGCAGGGCAGAGCGTTTTCATAGGCTCAGGCAAATCTGGTTCACGGAGCTTCGACGAGATTGGGAGGACAAGGCTAAAGGAACAGCCCTTAAGGAGATGGGCGTTGAACTCACATTTGGATAGGTGCTTCCTTGATAGGCACAGTCCAGGGCCGATAGATCAGACACGGACGCTGCTTTGCAAAAATTGCTGGATTAGAGCTATGGGGTGCTTGCCAAATACATACTTATTAATTTTATTAGTGCGTGCCCTAGGTAGATTAAACAGGTGTCTCTTGTTGATTGAATGTGTAGCTAGCTTCACAATGTTTGCACCGTTGACGGGTCGAAGATAAAAACTGTTATACTATTTTGGAGCTCAGAACAGGCTACCACCCGGCTGACTCGTACCTTGAAACATACCAAGCCACCCAATAAACTGCTCTTCCGACTCTCCTATTCACCATGCCCGCTCTGGAAACCGCCACAATGTCACGTGTCTAGGTCTTTGACACCCTCGGTTTCAACATGCCCGGTCTAGAACGTGTAGAGTGTCTGCTACTCGGCACTTCCAATATCCTGAGTCAAGCCATCTCGGCCACAATCTATACTAAGATATGATGTTACTCTTCTTGCCACTTAGCCGGCCCTTCACTGTCAACACTAGCAAAATCCTTTACTTATCAAACAAAAGGGAAAACAAAGCGCAATATCCGCTAGAATTTTGCCGCCGGACTAGAATTGACCTTCCAAATTTCCAAATTATTCTCACTTTTTTTCCCAACAGTCTTTTACCGAAGTCTTCAAGACACTAACCCCGGTCTAGCACCATATACTCCAACACCCCGGTATCAAAGCTATCCTACTAAAAATGGCATACCTACTAACGCTCCCAAACGAGGCACTTTATCCAATCCTTGAACACCTAAGCCCCAACGACGCCGTGAGCTTCGCGTTGATATGCAGAGGCCTTCATGATCTTGAGGCAACGGAACGTATAAAACAGCATCGAGAGCTCCAAAAAACGTATACAGACCTTCACTTTAGCGGCTGTCACTTCCACCAGAGATCCATTGAAGACCATCCAATAAAGATGCTCGAAGCTATGTACACCAACCCGAGCATCCGATTCTATCCACTATCACTTACCTTCAGGTGTTGTGCCAATACAATAGATGATCTCCACGAGATCGATTGGGATCATGAACGTGCACAGACGGCAACTGCGAGGAAGTCTTGGATGAACAACTTGGACAGCATCGTCAGCATGATGTCTCCGCTCGAAGCAGAGTGTTTCGGACATCGGCACACTCCGGAGGACTCTGATGTGAATTTCAGACAATGACACAGACGGTACCACGGCGTGTCGATAGGAGCACTGTTGACACTGCTACCCAACTTATAGGTAAGCTCCCTGTTCCAACGGCTCCAATCATACCTTATTGCTGACTTACTGTCTTGCGAACAGATAATCATACTGACTGGATATACGGAGCAGTTCGAACAGGAGTCTCACGGAAATCTGCTCGATCAAATAGTCAGGCGGATAGCTCGATCCCATCTCGATTTGGACATCGTCACATCAAAACCACTCTCAAGGTTGAGAGACATCAATCTAGAAGATCGCCGCCTCGAATACGAGGGCGATGGCGACGAGAGTGAGAGTTTTCGGACTTTCGCTACTTTCGGATTACTACCTGCTATGCGAAAGTTTTCTGGAGTCGAGGTTCCCAGCCGCGATCCTCTTTTAACCTTGGCATGGCCCTCTGCCAGCCACAAGTCAGCCGTGACCGATCTCGACTTGCAGCAAAGCACCATTGGACCGAACTCTCTTCAACAGCTCCTTGGAGAAATCTCAGCATTGAGAAGTTTCACGTATGAACATGTCCATATTTCGCATTCCCATGAGGAGGATACCTTCTCCCAGATCGTCCAGGATGTGAGCATAGCGCAACCAGCCTAGAATATCTCAACTTGACTACTAAGCCTAGATGGACTCCCAGCAAACAAGATGAAGTCGTTATGATGAGATCTTTGGAGCAATCTCAGGTTTTGAAAGACAACACTTCCTTCACGCGACTACCTAGAACACATCAGGTCACACCATTCCCCCCATCTGGGGGTCTCCTTCGATCTTGAAAAGAGCAACACTGTCCGTCTGATTGACATGCTGCCAGCGTCGATTTAGACAGTCCAGATAGTTGGCAAGATAGACGTTCTGGATGTAATGTACATGCTCATTAGCTTGCCGGAGCAGAGAGCAGAGACTGTTCCCATTCTCACAAGAATTCGGGTTCCGGAGATCGGCCCAGCGCCTGAAGTGTTCCGAGATTGGGACGAGGAATGGATTGAAAATTTCCGAGAGGTTGGAATGACTCTAGAGCTGTGAGGGAATAGACCGAATTTGCAGTATGGGGAAGAGACTCGGGTAGATAATGCAGTATCATTTTCAGCATCATCCGTTGGACGATGTTTAATGACCAGTTTCGGCATTCTGCGGTGATGAATAGGCATCTTCACTATATTATAATGTTTGTGTCCGAAGCTGTAACTAAAAAGAAAGGAGGTTGCCATAATTACCTCGAAAGCAACGACTGCGAAAGATAATTCGCAGCGAATTGAGGATTCATCAAGCCCTTACTGACATTCGGTGAACCTCTGATGTACTTTGTGGTGCGGGCCTGTTCTTCCCACAGCAGAGAGCCCCCAGAGATACCAGATGAGTGCGCGAGCACTTTCCCTAAAGTATTTGACGCAGCTGCATTCCACTACTAACCTTGATACCTATATTACCCAGCGACCAGGTCACTATGATGGACTGGGTGGGGGGATCGTTTGTTGGGTTTCAATACGTATCATATTGGGTTCGATTCCTAATGGCGCTGGTACAATGGTGTTGTGGTTTTGTTAGTACTCTTTTGGATTCCAACGTCTCCAGTCGTTGTTAAGTCGACAAGCTTTGACCGGATACCACTTAAGTACGAGGTTAACTTTTAAAGTATTGGAAAATGGCCACCGTACACCAAAACTGGACTGTTCTAGTATTCGAATCTTCCTATAAAACCCTATAATTAATAAGGTATCGACAACGGGAAGTCCTAGGGGCGCACAAATAACTCGGGGCGCACAGTTCGCTTAATGGGGGCGTATAGTACGGTATTTAGATTTATATAGGGCTCTTATTAAAATATAAATACCTATTTATACCCCTTATCGCTCTTCTACCCTAATTCCGCCCTATAATTCGCTAGGTACTAGTATACAATTCGGGATATTAAATTATTTAGATTTATATAGAGTTTATACTAAAATCTAAATACTTTATTATTTACTATATTATCGTTACTACTATAAATATTTATATATAGTATATCGCTTTTATATATATCGTTATCGTTTATCTACTTTATTTAGGCCTTATAAATATTATTATCGCTTTTCTACTTTAATATTCCGCTCTATACTATTAATTAAATTGATTTAGAAACTATTATAGGGTAGACTTTAGTAGGAGTATTATTATAGATATTTATTAAAATAGCGGGCTAAGCTCTATCGCTAGCCCTATCGAGACTAGGGTAATATTAAGATTCTAATATATTAAAACCAAATCCTCTATAAAATAATTAATATCTTTTATATTATATACTATTATATTGACCCCTTATTAAATAATAGTAATAGCGATATTAATATAGAACTATATCTCTTCTATATTAGTAAGAACGATTATATTAATTATAAATAATATAATAACCTAACCCCTAAAACGGTTAATATACTCTTTATTAACTATTAAATTTAAAATAATTTACTCCGTATCGATAGCGAGCCTCATTTATATTATATTTATTTAATATTTCTATACCGCACCCTACTACCTTAAATAAATATTTCTAAACTCTTTATTAAATTATTAAAATAACCTATTCAATACTCTTTTCATTTAGGGTATTTATAATAAATATTAAATTAAATATTTAAAACGTCCCTTTATTTATTTCTTTTTTATTAATATAATTATTTATTTTAGTAAATTACTTATTAGGTAAATATCTAGCCTAATAAATATATTACTAGTTATATCTTTTACGTTTCCGCTATAAAAAAAGAATACTAGAATATTAATCTTTTAATACTACTCTTATTATTCGCCTAGTATTACTACTTTTAATATTTATTATTAATTATTACCCTAGTTATTACTTTAGAAGAAGTTTAGTTAAACCCTATTATAATTAATTTTACTTTCTATTTATAAGAATTTCTATTATTAAATAAATATATCCTAAAATCAATAAGAGTTACTTTTAATATTAAACGAATAGTTATTTAAATAATTATATAGTCTCTTTATTCTTTTATTAAAGTACTTTTTTAATATTTATTAAGAAAAGCCTAGAAAGTAAAATAATTTAATAATAATCTTTTAGAGTATATTAAATTTAAATAATTTATTATATAATTACCCTAGGTTATAGATAAGATATTTATAATACTATTTATCGGTACCTTCCGAAGGGATATTAAAGAGTTATATTAATATTTATAAAAGGAGTAGTCTTTAGAGGACGAATTTAAAAATAAAGAAACTATAACTCCTCCTAAACCCGAGTAACCTACTATAGATTCCGAATAAATAATATAACTTATAGAATCGCTAGAGATTTAGGTCTTTATTATTAGGTTAGTAATTAAAATAAAGAAAGACCTAGTAGGACTTTAAGATTTATTAAAAGTAAATAATTTAACTAGTTAAAATAGTACTAGTTCTAGAGTAAATACCTAGAATAAACTAAAACTCGAAGAGATTAAATTCTTCGACTTTAAAGGCGATAAAAAGAATAATTTATTTATTTTAAAAAAGTATATTATATATAAGAATATTTTCGATTTTAAAGATCGCGTTAACGATATAATTAAATAATATAACGAAGAGGAAGTACGAAAGTTTCTACCTTTATATTTCAAAGAAAATAACCCTTAAATAGTTTTTAAATAAATTAAATATTAATATTAAGGCGTTAATACGTACCTTCGCTAACTCTAAATAAATAAATTATTTTATTAAACGATTTAAAATAAAGACGCTAGAAGTTATATATAAACTTCGTTTTAATAAATATAAATTCGTTTAGATATATACTAGTGAGACGCCTAAATAATATATAAATAAAATATTTAACTTAACTAGGGCCGCCGATATTCCTAATATATATTAATAAATATTTATAATCTACGACTATATTAATTTTAATTTCAAATCTTTTATTAATCCGTTTAAACCTAGTATCCTACTAGATAAATTCCTTAATTTATTTAATATTAAGGAAGAAACCTAGTTAGGAATAATACGAAGTAATAAAATAACTAAACCTCTACCGCCTCCTAAAGTAGAGGGTTTATAATAAAACTAGTAGAATTATTAATAATTTAACTAGTTTTAGTTATAATAAAATTAGTTATTTTAAATTACTTTTTATTAATTTATTAATCTGGCTTATTAGAATATATTAAATATTCTTTAAATATAGTAGTAGCCTCGTTAAATTCAACCGCTACTTATTTAATTATAGATTATTAGTAATAGTACTAGGAATATACTTTTCTCTCCTAGAAATAAAAATCGTCCTAACTTTTAATTACGCTAAGAAAACCGCGGGCCTATAACCGGTAGTTATAATTTTGATTATTTCGGGTAATAGTAAATACCCTCTAGGTATATAATTATTTACTATAAAACCGAGGTATAAAAGGACTATTCTTAGAAAAATAATACTATAGAGTAATAAATAAAAGAGTAATCTACGTTTAATATTAATTATATTAATAAATAGAGTTAGGATTAGTAGTAAAAGAATTACTATAATAAATAAAATGAAATAACTAGTTATTAAATAATTATTATCGATTCGCCTAAATAAATTAAATACTATATTTATAAAAAGTCGTTCTTTTCTAAAAATATACTATATATATATTTTAGAAATTAAAATTTAGGTAGGAACCTTATTAAAATCTCCTACCCTAGATATTTAATTATAAATACTATTTAGAAGAGTAAATAATCTTTAGTAATAAACGAGAATACGGAAACTTATTATTAAATTAAAACGAATAACGAATTACTAAAATAAAAACTTATTATTAAATCAAACTATAACTCTTCTAAAAATACGGGAATAGGATAAGTATTTAGGAAATATTAATATATTAATATTCGGGTCGGCCTAGACCCTAAAATTAAAATAAAAAAAAGTTATAAAGATATTAATTATAGAGTAACTATCGCCGATTATAAATTTATAGTACGCTTTTTTTTAAAAACTAGAATTCGTATTATAATAACCCTACTCTAAATTACCGGTATTAATATTAACTATTATATTATTTTTAAATATATTATTACTTCTTTATACTTCCCTAGGAAAGATAAAAGTAATAATAAAATAATAACCGAAACCGCCCCTAAGGAAGTCTATATTATAGATAATTTTAAAATAAATATATTTATTAATATAGATATTATAATTCTTAAAGGAATTAATATATTAGTATTTTATTAAATAGCCCGTATTAATAACTACGATATAAAGTATCCTATCGACGTTTATTTAAAGAGTATAAATATGAACCGGCCGATATATATTACGAAAATAAAAGTTATCCCCCTATAAATTATTATAATTATCGAAGTCTATAAATTTAATTTATTAGTACGAGACTATTTCTTTAAATTAATAAATACTAACTTATATCTCTTTACCGGAATCGTTAATAATAGAATAAGATTAGTATTTATAAAGAATAAAATAGATAAATTCGTTAAAATCCCAAGAAATATAAAGTTTAACTAGGTACTAGAGGTTTAATTTAATAACTATTATAATATTACTATAAACGATAACGATATTCGCGAGCTCGCTATACGAAGGCCTTTTTAAAAATATAAAGAAACTTTTATTAAAAACGCTTTTAATAATATAATTACTATTAATATTAATTTATTACTTCTTAAATAATTTTTAAAGGGTAAAGATATAAAGAACCTAACTAGTTCTTAATCTTCTATTCTATTAATAGAGGTAACTATTTCGGTAAAGAATAATATTCTCTTAAATAATATTATTAATTATAGTAAATAACCGGAGCTAGTAAAGGTTATTAATTAATTTCTTATACTCTAAATAGAAGGAGGCTTTATTAATATTCTAGAAAATAAATAAATATATATACTACTTCGCGCCGACTAGGAAGATAAAGTATTTAAAATAATATATATTTATTCTATAAATAACGAGAGCCGGAAAATTATTAACGAAACTTTTAATAAATTATATATTTAGGGACGACTTAAATAGACGATATAAATTACTTTATTTAACTTTCTAATCTTCGTTATTTAGATTATAAAATTAAATAGTATTAAGAAGGGCCGTACCGTTATTAATCTTCGAAGTTTAAATATTATAGTTATAATAGACGTCTACTATTTACTTTTATAGAATAATATAATTAATACCGTTAAAAGTTATTATTAAATTACCGTTATCGACGCGGCTAGTTTTTTCTATTAATAGCGAGTATATTTTAAAGATAAATATAAGTTTACTATCGTATTATACCGCGGCTAGGAAACTTTTAATATTATAATAATAAGATTTAAGAACTCGTTTACGTATATATAATAATAAATAAATTAAATCCTACGTATCTATAAGGTATTCGCCTGAGTATATATCGATAATATTATAATATTCTTTTAGACCCTCGAGGATTATATTTAATACCTATATATAATATTTTCTTTATTTGTTAAATTCAATATTTTAATTAACCCTAAGAAGGCGTTTATCGGCTATCCGTTAATTATACTATTTAATTAAAAAGTTAACTCGTTCGGGTTATTAACTTTTAAAGAAAAGTTTATAATTATTAAATAATTAACTTTTCTTTAAATATTAATAATACTTAAAACGTACCTAGGAATAACTAGTTAATTAAGAAATTATATTAAAGATTATACTACTCTAGCTAGGTCTTTATAAAATAAAAAAACCGCGTTATTAAATAAAGTACCCTTTATAAGCGTTCAACGATAGGAATATATTAAAAAAACTAGTTTTAAATTACTTTCCCTATAGGAGATTTATTTATTTAAAATTATTTAGAGTACTCTTTCGAAGTCTTTCTTTCTATACTATTTCGATAATAAAAAGAAACTATTTATCGACCTTAATACTAGTAAAGAATTCGGTTACGGGGTTATAGTTTATTATATTATAAAAGAGTTAAAAAACCTTTATCCCGACTAGAAATAAATTTAGTTTATTTTTTCTTTAGCCGACTCTTTAAGGATATAGAAATATATTATTAATTTATTAAAATAAAACTAGTAGGAATAATATAAATATTTATTAAAATTAAATATATAATCGAATTAACCTCTAAGACGGTCGTTTATATTAATTATAAAACTGCGCTTAATATAGTTAAATAAATAAATATAACTACTTTATCTATAATAAAGACTAATTTACGTATCGTATAGGCCTTAAATTATATTTAGTATTTTTAAAATATAAAGATCCGTTATAAACCTAGTATTAAATATATAGTACTAAATACTTTATCCTAATTATAATAAGAGGATATAGTTAGGGACTTTTTAAAAAACGAGCTAAATATACTCTAGGTATATATATATGAAATTTATATATTAATAGAAATAAGTATATAGTTTAAATAAGAATTATTTTAAAGATACTAGAATAACGACTTTTAAATTAAAATAAATTATATATTTAACTATAATATAGAAACTAGCGAGGATACCGTAGATCTTCTTTTTTCAAAGGGGAATAACGATTTAATATAATATATTAATAATTTAGTTACTAATCGAGTATATATATTAAAGTATTTATATATACCTTTTTTATATATTAAAGTTTTATTTAATATCGTATATTCTAACTTATATATAAGAAGATATAAATACTATGAGATAATAATTAGGTACTAGTATATATATAAATTAAATAAAAAACTAAAGAAGTATTTACGATACTATTTATAATATTAATTATTCGGTACTCCTAAATATAAACTTTATAAAGTATTATAATTTATTTTTATACCGCCCTCTCTTTTTTATATAATTTTTATCGATTTTATTTTAACTTTACCCCTTTTATAAAAAGGATTCGATAATATTATAATTATTATATATAAATTTTCCCGAAAGGTAACCGCGATTCTAGGAAAATTAATATAAAAAATAAAGTAATAAGTAGATATACTATTACGTCGTTTATATTTAATAAATTAGGGTATTCCGAAAGTTATTCTTTCTAACCGCGACCGTAAATTTATAAATACCCTATAGAAGACTCTATTTAATAAGTTTAGAGTAAATTTAATATTCTCTATTACTTATTATCTATAAACGGATGAATTAAGCGAGCGTATAAATTAGATTATTAAAATTATATTACGATTCTAGATTATTATTTTATAAAACTTTAAAGCCTAGGAAGAGATATTATCTTTTATAATTATATAATATAATAATATATTTTCCTAACTTATTAACTATACTTTAAATAAAGTAACTTTTAATTTTATTATTAATAATATATTAAATTTAGGAAATTAAGAGAATAAGATTTTATTAAAGAAATTAGTATATATTTAAATTTTAAATATAATTACCTTTATTTAAATATACGATAAAGAGTATTATAATTATATTTATTACCCTTAATACTTCCGTGAAAGGGACTAGGTCATATTATATTTATATAAAAATTATAATATTCCGGTAAATAAATTTACTAGTCGTAAATATAGTTAATAAATAACTAGTTTATTCAAGGTTTTTAATTATATCGGTAGGCTTATATACCGCCTTAATATCCTAAAAAATTAAAAGATTTATAATATATTTTTAATAATATAATTAGAGTAGTACCTATTATTAGATTAAAACCCTTTTAAATATCTACGATCTACGAACTCTAGAGTAGTAAAAACCGAGTAAAATAATTTAAAGTTAGAATAAGAACTAAAATATATCCTTAATAACCGCGTTATTAAAAAGAGGAAGGGTTATACTACCGAATACCTCCTATTTTAAAAAGACTAGGGATTTATATAAAACCGTTAAATAAATATAAAGAATATTTTCGCGGACGAATTTATTAAGGAATATAAATAATAGGCTAGATACTAAATCAAATTCTTCTTCTAGGGTCGATAACTCTAAAAGTATAATTATATTTCTCTTTTATATTATCGCTCTTTACTTATCTTTACTAGGAAATAACTATTATATTAAATTCACTTATCGAGCTCTATTTAGAGTACGGGTATTATAATAATATTAAAGAAATATTATATTAAAAACTAGTAAAACTACTCTTTAATAGTTTTAAATTATTCGCTTAGTTATATATAGAGTTATATAGCCCGAATATCTTAGTAGTATATTATTTATATACTTTTTTATATAGATTTAAATATATACCCCTCGTTATTATTACTTTTTAATTAAATAGTATATTTATAAAGGAAAGAGCTTCGGATAATATATTAATTATATAATTATTTAGTCGAATCGGGACTAGCTCCGCGCTAAAATAATTATAATTTTAAAAGTATTATTAAATAATTTTCCTTAACTAGCTAGATTTATATTAAGACTTTACTTTTCTAATATATACTCAAGGCCCTAGTTCTTTAATATTAATATTTTTATAATATTATATATATATACCCCTATTTCATTAATACTATAGTTTTTATTATTAATTATTTACGTTATCTTTATACCCCCTTATTACTTTACCTCGTTATCGCGATTTTAATACTAAGTTTTATAACTTTATATTAAACTTTAAAACTCTACGGGTTTACCTATAATTAATCGATAATTTAAAATATATATTTCTTACTTATTTACTTCTATATATAGATATTATTTACGTTATTATTTACGATACTCTATATAAACGTATTAACGAGGGCGTTAACTTTTTTTTTTTAAAAGAGGCGATTTATTACGGGGTAGACTTTAATAAAAGTATTATTATAAATATTTATTAAAACGGTAGGTTAAACTCTACCGCTAGTTTTATCGGGATTAAGGTAATACTAGGATTTTAATATATTAAAATTAAATCCTCTATAAAATAATTAATATTTTTTATACTATATATTATTATATTAACCCCTTATTAGAAACGCTATATTAATAATTATTTATTTCTATAACTCCCGTTTATTAATATTTATAGCGGTAATAAAGTTATTTTTAGATTTTTTTTTTATAGAGATAGTTTCAGCCTTAACTTTTACTTTTAAAATAGAGTCTTTTACTCGGCGAGGTTAAAACTCGTTTTTAATTTACCTTTATATTTTAATAAACTTAAATTATCGCCGCCTAAGTACTAGCGGAGCGGATGAAGTAGGAGGGAGTTCTTGGCTAAGAACGGGTTTATATACCTATATCGGCTTCTTGGGCTGGCGGCGGCGGTATGACGATAACGAGGTAAGAGCGACAACGAGGTAATTTAAAGCGGGAATAATGAGGTAAGGGCGACTAGTATATAGGAAGAATCGATAGCGACGATTATCGGGTATGAATAGGTACTTATATTTTGGTGAGAGCCCCATATAAATCTAAATACCGCACTGTGCGCCCCCATTAAGCGAACTATGCGCCCCGAGCTATTTGTGCGCCCCCAGGACTCCCCGTATCGACAACGTAGCGAATAAATACGGCCTTAAAATTAGAAATTTTATAACATCTAAATATAATAAGTAATATTCTAGATCATCTAAGTTTTAAATAATATTCACGTAGTTACTACCTGGAATAGAGAAACTGCGCGAGTTGTTGAAGTTCTATGATCGCCCCCTAGCGTATTTCCAATACTTTTGAAGCAGACCTCGTAGACGAGGCATTGATCCGCACAGGGATGTCAATGTTTAGAGCTGAGTCTATCGCAACTTCTTTTCTGTTATTCACCCGCTTTCTTGCAACGCACTTTCTTCGAGACTCGGAGCCTTGTTGGTCTATACTCCCTATGCGCGAATGAAGAGAGCAAGGAGCAAAGAGCAAAGAGCAAAGAGCATGCAAAATTATTTTGTGCACCCGCGACCCTCTCCCATCGGTATGCCTCGCCAGCTTCAGCCCCCAGCCCCCACGCCCTGTCGGCGTCCCTGGGCCAGCCCGCAAGGTCAATCGATTCAGCCGCAGGCACAGCGGGCGCTAATAATGCTCAGCTCCTGCAGGCCAAGCCCTCGAGTCGCTCGAGATTGCCCAATTCGGCTATCACCTTGCTCTAGTCCTGCACAGCAAGACGCGCGAAAAGACCGTCGGGAGGGCTGAGATTTGACGGGTGGAGATGGGCTTGGGGGAGGAGGGGCTTCTTCCTCTTCCTCTCTGTTGCCCTTTCTTCTTCTCCGTCGTTGCAAAGACGACTGAGCGCTCACTGTTGACGACATTTCAAGATAGCGACCATGACTTCGCGTATGGCGCTCTTCTGCGCGTCGCTACTCTTCAAAATTGCCATCGCTATGCCCGGCGCAATGCCATGGCTTGGCCCAATGCCTACACCAATAGGGCTCATGGCCACAGCGGGTATGTCGCCGCGCCCAACAGAAGCCCCAGTGCTCGATGGCATACCACAAGAGCTGCGCAGGAGACAAAATGTGCTGTATCCACCACCTGCAAATTGGTGCGGCTTCGTGAGTGGGAACTATGGTCAGTCGTTGAGAGCTCGCGCGAAGGAAGGAAGATCTGACCTATAGCAGATGAACCCCTCACCTGCAGTGTGGGCTTGACATGCGTCAACTCAATGGCCGCTCTGGGCTGCTGCACCGCGACTACTGGAATCTGTACAGCTCTCTACACCACATGCTTGAACTACGGTGATACATGTGGGCGAGCATGCCAGCTCGACCCCGCGATAAGGAAATGGTAAATCACCACTCATTCTGACCACTCACGACTCCGCTCATATCTCCGTAGTAGTGACGCTGAATTGCCATATTGCGGAACCTACGCATTCCCAGGCGACGCTTCTCTCTTCAACTGCGATGTCACTTCCGCACCCGTCTATCCACTCGAGTTCCTCAACGACTACTACATCACTGCCATTGGCAGTACAATTGCTTCGGAAAGCGCTTCTGCTTCCTTAGGCGCAGCTGAGACAGCAGCCAGCGCGAGCGCAACCGGCAGCGGCTTCTTCACGGGTACAATCAGCTCTTTTGGTGCTGGTCCAACAGACAATACTTATTCTGGCTCTTCCTACAACTACAATAGTGGCAGCAGCGGCCTTCCCATAGCTGCAATTGACGGTATCGCGGCTGGTGTCTCAATCCTAGGCGTGGCCATTATCGGCGCCATCATATTCTTCTGCGCTCGCTCACGCAAGAGAAAGAGGATAGCGGCTGCATCAAGGCCGAATATACCAATACCACTGCCACCATCTATGCAGATGTCACCGCCGCAATACGAACCCCCGAAGACATTCGATGGCTATCAAGGCGTCCCGCAGCAAGAGCAGCAGCAGCAGCAGCAGCAATACCCACAGTACGCCTCTTTTCAGCCAAGCCAAACGGCCTACGCCTCACCACCTGGTCCCCCCTCCACCCTCTCGCCCCAGACGACTGGTAACCCTGATCCTCGATTCAGCACAGCGAATACATCCTTCATCACGCCACAGTCTCCTGAAACAGATGGCCGGCAGAGCTACTACAAACCTCCTCTCTCGCCTGAGATAAGAGAGGTGGACGGTACGATGGGGAATCCGGGGGTTCCGAATGGTGGGCACGGGTTACCGTATCAGATGATGCCTGGTGGGAGTCCGAGCGCGACGGAGATTGAGGGGTTGGGTAGGGATGGCCATCAAGCTGGGCCGTATGAGTTGGGTCATGAGGGGCGGTAGGGCGATTGCTTTGTATTTGCATAATGGTATCAGGGTTTTGGGAACCGTGAACGTGAATGATGAGGTAGATAGGGGCGTTGTCATTTTCCAATCATATATTGTTTGATGGTCTATTCGAAACAAGCATTGGGGTGTTGAACCCACATCCCCATCTATCGGTAATTATCCATAGGTCACCCAATGCGATGCAAAACACCATTTCCAAATCGCAAAATCTTTGCATTGAGTCGAGCTTTTGGCTTAAGCGTCATCCTCAAAAAGCCGCAACGTACTCTTCAACTTCGCAACCATCTCCTCCCATTCACCATCCTCGGTACTCATCGCTGTCACAGCACCACCTGCGCCAATCGTCCAGGTATCTCCATCTCCACCATCCCCATCGCCGTCCCATCTCACAGCACTCCGAATCACGACGCTGAAATCTCCACCGCCACCTACGTCCATGTAGCCGACTACTCCGGAATAGATGCCCCGTTTGCGGTTCTCGAGCTCGCGCAGGAGCTGGCAGGAGCGCAGTTTGGGAGCGCCGGTCATGCTGCCTGGTGGGAGGGAAGAGGCGAGGATGTCGATGCCTGATTTCTGTGACGGCTTGGATTTTTGCATTGGGGGAGTCATGTTTTGGAAACTGTTTCTGATGTTCTGGTTGTTCGAACTTGCGAGGGGGAGGGTATCGACTTCGTCTTCGCTTTCGGTGTCGTTGATGGCGAGGGTTCCTTCGATGACGCTGACGAGTTGGAAGAGGGTGGCGTATTCTTCCACTACCATTAGCTTTGGTACTGTTACGTTGCCTGAGCCGACTACGCCGTGTAGGTCGTGCCTTATCAAGTCTACAATCATGAGATTCTCCGCACGTTCTTTTGGCGTTGAAAGCAAAGCTGTTGCTTCGGACAGTGTGAGCGGTGGTTTGGCCGGATCAGGCTGGCGCTTGACAGTTCCTTTGATGGGTCGAAACTGGCAAGTTACTGACTTGCCGTTTTCTTCAGCAGTATCTCGAGTTTTCCGACGTCCTGGCCTTGACCATTTCAGGAATCGCTCAGGAGAGCTACTCAGCAGGCTTAAATTTCCAAAATGTAAGTAAGCAGAGAAAGGCGATGGGTTGAGCTTTCTCAGACGTTGGTAGAGAGACCATGGAGCCTGTTTGGTTATGGTCTTGATGGTGGCTTGGGTAGTGAGGCAGAGCTCGTAGGAATCGCCAGCTCGAATCGATCGCTGGCAGGCCCGGACTTGGGACTTGTAAAAGCTTTCGTTGGGGAGAGTCAGGGCGGTCTTTAGAGCTGGAAGGATTGGTGTATCTATGATTGGAAGTATTTGAGAGCGGATATCGAGGAGAGAAGCAGTGTTGGAGACCCAGTCGTCATCGTTGGGGCTGATGCTTTGGACGTAAAGCGTTTGTTTAACGTGGTCGATTACAATGCTTCGCTGGACAAGGACGAAGCTCAGATCTGGTCTTGATATAGTTCCTGTCTCGGATACACCAGGAGACTCGTTTGTGCCAACAGTCTCCAGACATGCTTCATAGCTGACATAGCCCATGAGACCACCCCAAAAGGGTATGTCTGTGTTTTGGCTTTCTGGTTTGTAGTTCTTCATGTAATCCTTGAAGTACGAGAAGATGCTACCGTCATAATTTTCGAGGTTGATAGTCGTCGTGATACCCTCGGAAGTCCGTCGCACTTCGGGGTGGTCTACCTTGTATTCAAATCGCAGCGACTTTGGCGATACGAAGCCGATAATGCTTATCTCGCCTACTTCTAGTCTCTGATGTTGTTCTGAGTCTAGGATTATAGCTTCTCCTTCCGTCAGGTTCAGGGTCTCGCAGATGGAAGATATAGTCAGTCCATCGACATCAATTGCTTTTGCAATTACCTGGGTGTTCGGACTTGCCTTGTTGCTGCGAGCATTCTGTCCACTACTCATACCATGTCGATTGATTCGACTGGTCGAAGGCAATCTAGCTTGCTGCACATTATGGCGGACTGAGTGCAATGCTCCTCTTGACCTATCAGATGTTCTCCGGTACTTTACAGGCTGGAATTCTTCGACATCTTCTAAAGGCTCATCAATTGGCAGCCTTACGTCCGTTGTCGCTTCTTGAGGAGGGGTCGGGTAACCATTGACCGGAAGATCGCAGTCCTGATGACATGCGTTCCAAGCTACTGCATTCTCCCACCACGCATCGATAATCTTCCGTGCCTCTTCGCTAGAACAGATCGATTCCGCATGGAATTGCACTCCAAAGAAAGGCTTTGATGTATGTTCCACAGCCATCAAGACCCTCGGTAGACTCACATCCAAGGGACCCGGCAAGGTCTCACCCTCATTATCTGTTTCGCAATCCCAAGCCAACGGTTTGAGAGCAGGATATGCTTCCCACAGACTCCCTTGCTGTGACGCATCTGCATCATCGATGAAAGGCAACGATGCGTGTAGCGAATGGTACTGAACTGTCTCAACTTCGTCTACGCCACGAAAGATAGACCCGCCACTCGACCTGACTTTCCGAACAATCCCGTGCCTTGGCTCAGGCAATCTGTCAATCTTTCCTCCAAAATGGTGAGCCAGGCTCTGAAAACCTAGACATATTCCCAGAACAGGTAAGGCATCTGCGTCGCTCAGCTTCCAAAGCTCCTCGATCAGGCCAACGTCTTTGGGTCTTCTCGGGTCTCCTGGACCTGGTCCTGCCACCACTGCTGCGAAAGGTTTCAAAAATGCATTGAAGTCTTTGATTTCGTCATCTATTCTGATCACCGTCACTTTGACATGGAGCCTAATTTCTAGCAGAGATACAATGTTGTTGGTAAATGAGTCGTATGCATCGATGAATAGGATGCGGCTCAGCGCAGCGTCTGGCATGTCTAGGAACTTTTTCGAAGACGTATGCAGGAATTATATATCCGAAGAATTGACGGTAGTATTTCGTGTAAAATAATCCTTTATATGTGAAGACACGGAGACACTATCTTGCGGGACAAGTCCGCTACATAGTCCGACACATGATTTATCATTCCCAAAAATCTCAATATAATTGACCGATGGAGTGGCGGGTTGGTCGGAAGGAATTGAAGGTGTTAAGCGCTAGCCGAGCGTTCGGAGCCCTCTCCGCTAGCGCCACACCCCTGCTGCTCATCCTCCGACTCTCCATCCTCTTGCCTTTCATTCCTACTCTTATCGATACGAGCACCCCCTGCCAGTCAAGCTCACCCATGATGTCTCGACACTCCATTGCAAAAACGTAGCAATGGCACCCAAAACGCCCTCCAAATCCGCCACTCCCAACCCCAACCCCAAAAGCAACTCCAAACCACCCCACCCACATTTCCCACCCTCCTCCACGCCTCGTGTCTGGCTCATCACAGCCGCCATATCTCCGATTGGTATTGCAATCGCCCGCGCAGTACTTGCCCATGGCGACTCGGTCATTGCGGGAGTGAGGGACGGGGAATTGGCTGAGGGAAGTGGGGAGAGGGGGGATGAGTTCAGGGATTTCTATATGGAAGAGTGTGAGAGAGAGGAGTGGAAGGATAGAATCAAGGGGGTTGGGTTGGACGGGAGGTGTGAGGGCCCCTACGACATGTCTGGACTGTGAGATTGAAGGCTAATTGAAGGGTGCGGTTAGGATCATGGGAGAGTGCCAAGCTGCTGTTGCAGAAGCTGTCGAGGCATTCGGCAAGCTCGATATATTATTCTGCTGCTCGAGTGAGGCTCTCATTGGGACCGTTGAGGAGCTTGCGGCTTCGCCAAGAACGCAGACGCTCATGAGAGAGCAGTTCGAGACGAACTTCTTCGGCCCCGTCAATATGATCAAGGCTACATTACCTGCTATGCGGAAGAGAAGCTCTGGACATATCATGATATTAACCGGTATTGGTAAGTATGAGGGGTTTCAATCCAGGATATCTGCTTAGACATGATATAGCTGGCCACTTGGGCACACCAGGCCTGGGAATGTACTGCGCATCCGGCTGGGCGCTCGAAGGCTTTTGCGACAGCCTGGCTTATGAGATTGCCCCTTTCAACATCAAAATTTCCATTGTTCAACCCACGATAGAGATTGGTGTCTTGACGAACAAGATCGTCTCTGCACCATCAATGCCACAGTATGCTCCTGGGAACAATCCAGCGCCTTTATTTAGAGGGATCATCGGCGGCTTGCTGGACATGATAGAGGGGCAAGATGGGAATGATGTGCCACTTACATGTGCGACAGACGAGGTTATATCGCTGTACCCAAGGCTTCCTGCGGAGATGAAGTCTGCGCTCCTGGCAGAGACGAGGAACGCCATCACTGCAATTGGCGGCCACGACAATCCACCTGCCAGACACATCGTGGGCCATGAGGGAGTGGCAAGCGTCAAAGAAAAGCTGAAGACGGTCAGTGAAGAGTTGGAGGACTTCGTGGAGGTCAGCTGTGCGGTGGATATCGATGAGGGGGATGGGCATGAGGGGGAGATTGGTGGTATAGAGAGGCTGCTGTGATCTTATTAGCCCTTGACTGGTGTATGCTTTCAAGAACAGGGAAAGCTATACCCAAAGCCTGATAACTCGCAAGCGTGGTTTTCCCAGAGACAACGTTAGTGGATAAGTCGGCAATAGCATGATCTAATTTCACTTTGGGGTAGTAGTCTTCGGCGTCGTGGCCTTCGACGCATTTGGATCCCCCGCACCAGGAACCTTGCTCTTCTTTCTCTTCTTGTCCTTCCCTAAGGGTGTGATTGGGCTCTTCTCTCCGCCTTTGCTCCCCTTCTTGACAGGCGCAGCCAGATCGTCAGTCTTAAGCTGCGGCGTCACCCCGCCCTTGGTAGGCGTATGCGTAGGTGGAGGAGTAGACACCTTGAGCGATTGCTGCGAGTCTGGCTTTGCAGCAGACATGGACGATGTGACAGAGGCTGCCAATTGAGGGTCGCGGGCTTTGGCGAGCCTAAAGGAACCTGGCTCGCCGATTATGGGGTTCTCGTCCATGTACTCGTTGCCGTAGCTTATGGAGAGTCTGTAGGAGTCTGCAAGCAGCGCGTAGTCTGAATAGTCAGCTGCCTTTGCGGCTAGAGGGTCTTTCTTAGTTGCAGCAGTATCCTGTGTTCCAGGTAAAGGTGTGCTGCTGCCTGGCATCGGCGTGCTTTCTTTGCTTGCCTGGGTTGCTTGAAAACTCGAGCCAGGTGTTGAATTCTTAGATGATGGTGGGAGGTAGCTATGGCCTGTCGCCGGGGTGAAGCTTGGGAGGGTAGATGCCGTTGAGAGCAGCTTTGTCAGAGAGGTGACTGCAGACAGCATCCTGCTTCCAACTATACTCCCCACCGTAGGCGCCATGTATACATTCTCCCCAACGACGTAGTAGCTGCTGATTTTCGTTATCTCGTCCTCCAAGCCCTGCCTCTTGCGCCTGATCTGCTTCCTGATCACCCAAACTCCGCTGTTCTCAATCTTGGTACCTTTGTCAGAGGGATCATGGGTGATCATGAACTCCAGCCCTTGCATTGTCTGTAGCCTCCCCTCGAAAGCCTCGCGCGTTTGGATGAGGTGGAACATGTTTGGGTTGTTCAGAGCTTGGGTGAACAAGGTGGCATTATTGGAGGTGGCGTCGAAGAATGGAGAGCGAGCAAAGTAGAACAAGACTGTGGATTGTTAAGCAGGCATTCCGTGGGAAGCAAAGATCAACATTGGCTACCTGTATTTGAATGCACGCCGCCCATTTCTTGAGATATCAAGGCCCCGTTCCATTGGATCTCGTCAAATGGAGGCTGCTGTGAGCTCGCCATGAATTATGACAGTCTAGACCGGTCAGGTCTACTTCATAGTCCTCGTACCAGAAGTTATTTGGTACTTAGAGAGTGGTCAAGATTGTTGTCCAAAACGCCAAGCTGACAGAAATCTGCCCCCGGCCTCACCCCCCACCGGGACTACCCCTATTTAACTAATGATAGGCCAAAAACTTTTTTTTGAAATCCCGCGACACCCCACCAAATCCAAAATCCAAAAATTACAATCCAGGCTAATACACTATAACCACTAATTATAAACCCGTTAAAACTTTAAGGTATATTAATAAGCTATAGCTCTAATACCTATAAAATATTTAAAGAAATAAAAGCTGTATACGTAGTAATAAAGGGGATTTCGTTGATTTCGCGTTAGATTTCTGCGAAGGCTTGGCGTAGGTCGGCGAAAATCTTAAAATCGCCGACCTTCGTAGAAATCCAGCGCGAAATCTATATACCCTAATAATTATAAAGCGTGATTATCTTAAAATCGAGTATATAATAAAAGTATAGTTAGATTATTATTTTAAAGATTTTAGTAAACTTCCATTAGGATAAATAATTATAAGTATAGTAACCTAGATTATAATATTTGGATTTTGGATTTGGTAGGGTGTCGCGGGATCTTTAAAAAAGTTTTTGGCCTAGAAGGGTTCACCCCCTAACTACTCGTACCCTCTAACCGCTCGTCCCATAGGGCTGAAGCCCGGAAGTCCCTTAGGCCCCCAAAGAACACCCCTAGGAATTCGTCCTCCGGGCAACAATTCGGGAAGTTCCAGGGACAACTCTTGTCGCGAAAGTGATAAGGACTAGGGGGGTCTCTAGGTGGCTTCCAGGCATCAGCCCTACGGGTGAGCGGTTAGGGGGTGAACCCTTCTATCATTAGTTAAATAGGGGTAAGGTGAGCGCCGCTTTATTCTCGCGCGATTTGAGGAGTCACCCTACCTTGGAGGTAGGTGAGCTGCTGCTTAATTTCTATTGATATTATTCGTAACGCTTCATGTATACAGCTGATTTTAAATTCTAAGACGTAGCATAAAGAAAGAAAAAAGGAGAAATTATTCAGTGTAACTAAAGATCCCGCGAGATCACGTGACACAAGACGACGTGGTCCCGTGACATTGGCTGTTAACTGATGTTTCACCCCGCAATACCGTTGAGTTCTTTTGCCTTCCAAGCTGTTCCATTCCTCACAGATTTCTGGTACAGTGGGAATCTGCCAGCAGCTTGTGCTCTGAGCACCCGCGCAACTGCATGTCCTCAATTTTTGGAGCATTTGCGGAGGCATCGTGGTACTGTAGTATCGATGGCAGTGCTGAGGCAGTTTTAAGGCACTGATTAGAGCGAGCGAAATCCTCCGATTAGGACTTTTAGAGCAGAATTGCAAAGTCTCTTAACGAATCTTGGAGAAGTAAAATCTCCTTACCTGCGAACGAAGCGAGTGTGTTGACCCTAAGTATTGTCGACATGCGGCGGCAAAGCTCATCTCAAAAAATGCTCGCACCGGTAACGCCTGAGGAGCCCTCTTTCGCTCCTGATATAAGAGGTTTCCCAAGACCAACCCGTACTTGGTGCCAGAAATGGCCACAAACAGATTCTCTCCACAGCGCTCTTTGCGAGCCCTGCAGGAAAATGCTGCAAGGGTCTCGAGTCTTACAACACCATTCTACATCACATGTAAAGACTGATCATGAGATTCATCAGCACCACCTGACCCTTGACCACGTCTGGTACTCTGCGTCCTCAGGTTGCCATCTATGCGCATTAATATGGCTCTCGACGTCACTCGCCATGCCCAGGCACTCCCAGAAGACCGAGCCGAGACACCAACCTCCACAATGTCCTGACGGGGTTGCTGGCTCAGGCTGGAACAAAGTCCATATCCATGTCTTTGATCCGTCCAAATTCCGCCGAGAAGAAGAGCCTTACATGAGTCTACACTGGAAATTCGGCTTCCATCCGCTAGACACAAGCTATGATTTACGAGTCTATCAAGTTGAAGCGGCTGCTTACCAAGCCAGGAAGAGCCTTGCTGGAATTCAGTTCAGGAAGAGAATTCGTGACGAGCAGCTCAATCACTGCATGATTCCTAGATCAAAGTCGACAGGCAGCAGTGATTCCTTCCTATTGGCGTCATGGTGGCTGCACTCATGTCTGGACAGTCACAAAGTCTGTAGCCGGTCATGGGCTTCGCCTAGAGATTTTCCAGCAAGGCTTCTGTATGTTGGCCATGACACGAACAGCACCATTCGAGTATGCGAGCTTATTGCCCACATTGTGGAGGAGATTCCCAAATACTTGACTTTGAGCCATTGCTGGGGCAACAGTCGAAAGCAACAATTGACAAGATCTACATTGAAAGCTTATACACGAGCCATCCCCGCGGAAGAGCTCTCTTGCACGCTCAAAGACGCCGTTGAGATTACGCGAAATCTAGGATACCAACATGTCTGGATTGATTCACTTTGCATCATTCAAGACTCCGCTACTGATTGGAGGACAGAATCACATAAAATGGCTGGCATATATGGCAATTCGCAATGCACAATTGCAGCTTTAGCCTCAGATAATGATGAGGGGGGATGCTATCGAGAACGTCCTGCATTCTTTGGAAGGCTGGTGACGTTCCCTGGAGCCGATGGCGATCTACAGATATCACATGCTCGCTCACGGTATTTTGAGCGCGAGTACGAAGCCAGCGGCCTGAAAGCTGCACCCCTACACCGACGAGCTTGGGTAGTTCAGGAACGCGCCCTGTCTCCGCGAACGCTCTACTATGGCTCCACTGGTCTCTTTTGGGAATGCCGTGAAGCTGATGCCTCGGATTACGATCCTATGGGCCTACCATATACCCTGAGAGCATCTCGTTCAGCCGGCAAACGAATCATGGACGAAATAGTGCAACCAATTAATGACACTACCAGAGAGCAAGCTTTTCACTCTCATTGGGCGGTCCTAGTACTGCTATACACTGGGTGTGCGCTGACGAAATCAGAAGACCGACAACACGCCATAAAAGGCTTCATAAATCCCATCGAACACAAGTTGGCATTCACATCTGTCGCTTGTCTATGGAAAGAACATCTGCATACGGAGCTGTTGTGGTCCACACCTATTGGGGCATGGTCCCGAAGAATACTACAAATGCCAACATGGTCCTGGATCTCAACTGCAGGGCTGGCTCGTCCATATTATCATCCTTGGAAGGTGCATCCAGACGAATTCGGCATAGTCAGCGAGTGGACATGGAAAGCCGAGATAATCAACTATCCAACGAATCGCGAAATCCTAGATGGTGATGTGTTTTCAGCATTGACTATACGAAGTTCGCTAGTGGAAGTTTACAGCTTTTCGTTTTCCTTAGGGATGAAGTGGAGTGTCGAGCTTCCACCCTTCACTAGACGTCAAGGTGCCCCCAGTAGAGACAGCAGAGGGGTCGCAGACGAAATTCGTACACCCTCGTGGGGCCACTGGCTCCCCGATGTGTTTCATCCTGAGGATGGGGAGAGCATCTGGCTGTTACCCATATTTGAAAACTTACTGCACAGTGCTGGCCTGGTCATAACCCCCAAAACCGGCGATGGTCTAGGGCAAAACGAATGGATCAGAATTGGCTTCTTCATTAATTACGGCAGCAATGGTTGGTTTTCAAATCTTTGGCAGCTGGGACAGAATGTAGTCAATGTGCGTTGATAGCAATCTTCACCTAAAGGTGGAAGAGATGTATGAACGGGCGCTGCGAGGATACGAGCAGCGTGGGGACCTGAGCATACATCGACGCTGAGGACGGTCGACATTCTCGTTAACCTTCATAAGAATCAGGGCAAGATGTGGGAGGCGGAGGTTACAAGGCTTGCATGCACACGAATGAACGTGTGGTTAACCAAGAAAGAAGCCATCAACTGTGAGAACACATCTGCGACTGCTCACTGATGTCCGAAGCGGACGTGTCCTGAACATCCCTGAACAAGTGAAGGCATTTTCTGATGTCGTTCTCCTTTTCACGCTCATTCAAGGTCTTGACGACGATCGTCAGAGTTGCCAGCAGCGAGCTTGCTTGGAACAACAGGCGCCGACTGACTCCTCAGAGTACTTGAAATACTCGGACAACAAGAGTAATGTTATGGCTGTGGAGCTCCTTATGCATCAGTTTAGCTGCCTTATCTAGCTGCGGAGGTCTACGGTGATCATAGGGGTAAAGAGTGGATCTGACGGGTCTGATGGTAAAAGTACAAGCCGCCTTCTTTGTGGTCCTACCCCATGTAGTCATGGAAAGGCGTTGGGGGGCAGAAAACGCTTGTGGTGTAAACTTAGGTAGATCATCTGCATGACTCATGTTAAGAATTAGTGGGGAAAGAGAACAGCATGGAAGGGAATACAACCCCCAAAGTTTCGTAGAATGTTTAATACGTCTTACAGACAAGGTATTCGGCTCGGTAATCGGGCTTACCACTTGCCCCACAGATAAATACTTCTCTTTTCGTTTATTCGTAACGTGGTTTTATTTAGATAAAGTATACGTTACCCACTAGTAGAGTTCCTGTCAGCTAGAAAGACGCTGTCACTCGGGCTAGAGCGTAATTAGATCGTAGATATGTAATCTATCTTGCTCTATAACGGTGTTACCGGTCACTGGAGTAAACCTAGCAAAAAACCTTTCGGCCTGGCTCTTTAGGGAGTCCGCGGTAATATAAGGGTCCAGCAAGCCATCATTCGTAGAGGTATAAAAGCGAAAGAAATACTCCGTGGTGGCAAGGTCGAGAGGAGGTGGCCCTACTCGAAGGCTCTCTGCTCCGGTAGTGTAGAGGGCGTCGGTTAGTATCGTGTCCTTAGAGAACGGTGCTCCTTCGTCCGGGAAGTCCTGGAGACGCACAAACGGGTTTCAGCGCACAGTTCGCTGAATGGGGGCGCACGACATCTAAGTACCGAGTCGTGCGAGCGAACTGTGCGCTGAAACCCGTTTGTGCGCCCCCAGGACTTCCCGTCCTTCGTCGCGCTTCTTATCTTTAACAAAATCCACCCAGTTGCGTCAAGTGGTTAGTCTAAGCCTCTATTTGTGATCGAGCCGACATTTAGACGTACACCTCGTAGCGATCTAAAACATAGCCCTGGTCTCTAACGGTCTTCGGTACGTAGGTAGTGCTGGCCCTTTTGCTGTCCCCTTCGTGGTAGGCTCCATAGCGGTAGCCGTTAGCCTCGGCTCTTTTGCAGAGGTCTTTAGGCGATGGCTTCTTCCGGCCCATAATCTCGTAGAGCGAGGTGGAGAGTACAATATGACTGCAGCATGGGAGATTTGTACTGGAAGGGAATAGGATGCCGCTCGCGGTGTTTATGCTTCTCCGGCCTTTGCATGTGGCGAGAGCGAGTACGAACAAGGGCAGTGAGAAGGAAGCCCGGATCAGGAGGAGGTTTGAGTTTATAGATAGTAAGATGGGAATCCGATATATGCGACTTATGGCGAACAAGATCAAGAAGGAGTCTTGGAACTTGACTTGATGAGGCGGGAAGATGCGCCGGATTTGAGTCCAGTGTGAATGCTCGGGTATTCCTTTCTAGGTTTAAATACAGCACAGTCTCCGCTAGCCATCGTTTGCGGGACGACGTTTTTCGAGAAGTGGGTTGTTTGGACAGCGTATCACTGATGACGTTGGCAACAGAGTTGTTATCAGTAGCACAACATCTCACATGATGTAATACAACGTGCAGCAAGAAAAGATCTTGACAAAGTCAAAAATCGCCTCGCACATACACAAAAAGAAAGGTATGGATGAAAGTGGGCGCAACGGGCCTGACAACGCGTCGCAGAACGATTTTCCGACCCAGCTACCCCTATTTCAGTAATGATAGGCCAAAATAAAAATTTTCCCGAGTTCCGATACCCGCCCCATAGTAAATTATATACGCGAACCATCTACTCTCTTATTACCCCTATAACCCTTATTACCCTCCCAAATAGCTAGAAATTAAAGTTATATAGTTATTATACTATGAGTATATAGTTTTCTAGCTATTCTTCTAGTCTACTAATATATTTCTAGTAGCGCGATACTCTCCTCTATCCGATAACTAGAAGAACTATATTTAATAATATTTAATTTACGGTTTAAACCCTAATATTATCGCTAAAATAGAGTATATTAATACTAGGGCTATATATAGGATCTAGTCAAATATCGCGACTTCTAGTTACTATATTACTCTCTAAATAAATAAAAAAAGCGCTTTATTTAAAATTATTATAACGGCGCGGAATTTATTAAAGAGTTTCCTAGAGTCGAAGTCTTAATTATATTTAAACGAAATATAGTACTTCTTATTTAATAAACTAGATATATTTATTAATTTAATTACGGTATCGAATACTTTTAAAATTATAAAGATTAATAGAAAAAACCTCCGCCGTTTAACCGTAGAGCGCTCGTAACTCTATAAGAATAATTATATACTAGTAGTCTCCTACTTTACTCATAATATATTTATATTTCTAGACGAGAGTATTACGAACGAGTATATTATTTACTAGAAAAGAGGGTAGGTTATTTATAATATTAAACTATTAATATATCGACTATTTAAATACTCGAAATAATATAATATACTCCTAATTTATACCTCTTTAGGAATTCTCGCTTATTATATTTATTAAAGAAGTATAATTAGAGTATATTTCGAATAGTTTTTAGTAAATAAGATTTTATTTCAATATACTCTATTTCTAGACCCTAAATCTATAATTATTATAAATAATTATTCTATTTACTACTTAGCCGGTATTAAGTAATTATATAATAATTATAATATTATACTCTTATATCTCTCTCCGTATTCGTTAGACTATAATTTAATTAAGGAATTTTTCTCGATATTAAAGGCCTAGTTAAAGCGATACTTCGAATTAATTAAATATATAAACTTTACGATATTCCTAAAGTACGCGGTAATTATTTATAACAGTAGGAAAGATATTAAAGGTTATTTTTCCTATATTAAAATATATATAAAAGAGTATAATAAGGAGTTATAAAAATAATATTATAATTTAAATATATTAAATAAATAATTCAAAGTATCGGGGTTTAAGTTTCCCGAACTCTATATTAATCCTAATATACATATATATTTTAACGTAACTATATTAAATTAATATTATTTCTAGAAATTTTTATATCGTTAAATAACTCTAAAGGAGCTCGAAAGATCGTGTTATTTAATTTTTTTTTTAGTATATTATTAATAGGTAAAGAGAAAGTTATAAATTTAATTTATAGGGCTCGGGTATACCTATAGAGTTTTAAATATAAAGTTAAATTATTTATAGAGTTTTATAAATAGTAATAAAACTTTATTCCAACTCTATAAACTATTTAATTTATATTTAATCTATATATTTTTATTTTTATTTCGCCCTCGATCTAGCTAGTTAATTCTTTAGTAATATTAATAAAGTTATTCAATTAAAATAACCGCCCCGAGTAGTTATAACGCGCTTTTAAATAAAGAATTCTTTAATTTCTTTATTAAGTCTACGTCCTAACTCTAATAGTATTTTTAATTCTAATTAATCCTATTTCTTAAAATTATAAATATCTTTTAGATAATATAGTTTATAATTTACTTTTTTATATATTACTATAAAAGTATTTTATTTATTAGGATTTCTTAAAAATTATTAATCGAAATATACCTTCCTAAATTTACTCGAATCGCTATAAGTTTATACTAGGCTATTTATTTAAACTTTATTTAAAATCGGTCGATCTATTATTAACGAGCGAGATAATATCTTTTTTGGATTTCTTAAAACTATATTAATAAAAAGAAATTAAAATAATTATAGTAATCCTAGTTAAAGAAAATATTATTAAATAAACTAAAATTGAAGTATTGAGAATACTTGTTTATTTAAATAATATATCGGTTAATATAGTAAATACTATTATTACCTTATAAACGACTAGTATTATTATTACGGGAGAGACTAATAATGTTAATTTATTAATAATAATAAAACTTTATATATTTTTATCGCTATAAACCTATTTAGTTACGGTATAATTATAATTAATAACGATAAAATAACTATACTTTATATTTTAGGTTTTTTTATATTCGCTTTACTCTCTACCTCCTTCTTCTTCGCTTTATATACTATATTATAGTATTTAAGAAAACTAGTTATTAATTTATTTAATAATATTTTTATTAATACCTCTAGTTTATATTTAACTAAGGCGATATTCTAATAATTAATATTTTATTATATAATTTTAAAATACTTCCTAGTAATATTATCTAGTTCGAAAGATTACTAGTAATAATAATATTTATTTTAATAACTTAACTTTTAGTAGAGCTACCGTTTTATTAATTTATAATTATATTATTTATATTATTTTTTTATAACTTTATATTCTAAAGCTTTCCTCTTTTATTTAATAATAATATTATTCCTAGTTTTATATATTTTCTTATTCTTCGTTTTATTACCCTTCTTTATTTTAGCCTAAAAGTCGGTATTTATAAATAAAAAGAAAAATAAAGAGGAGGCGTTAAAGGCGTCGCTATTATATATATCTTCGTTTATACTATAGTTATAATTATACTTTTTAGTTATCTTCTCGTCTTTAAAAAAACTAAATAACGATTTAATAAGAGATTTAACCTTATTATTATATATATAATTAATTTTAACTACTACTCTCTTCTTTTTTTCTTTATTTATTTAGAAAGTTATTAATTTATAGACTTTTTCCTATAAATTAAAATCCTTATATTTATATAGTATATCTTTAGACGAGCTAGAATAATTTATTATTATTATAATATTAATTAAAATAGTATAATACTCTTTTTTCTAAATCTTTACCTCGACTTTTTTAATAATAGTAGTATTATAATAATAGAAGTTAAATTTATTCGATATAAATATTCCTAGTTAAATCTTTTTCTCTTTCTATAAGATACTCTATAAAACGGTGAAATATATTAATAATAGTACTAGTATTAAGTTTTACTAGGTTAGGGTAGGTAAATTTTTTAAAGAAATATTTTATTAAATTTCTAATAAAGTAATAATAATAGGAGTTTATTTAATAATATAGTCGGCGAGTTTCGCGTAGTTTTTCCTAAAGACTTTACGGTTACGGGACGACCCTATAATTTAAAAGAGTTATAATTATTTATAGATTTAAATTTCTATTTATTTAAGAGGGTAATAAGGGTTATAGAGGTAATAAAAGAGTATATAATTCGCGTATATAATTTACTATAGGGCGGGTATCGGAACTCGGGAAATTTTTTATTTTGGCCTATCATTACTGAAATAGGGGTAGTTCTGAACGGTCATAATCACGACTCTAATTTAGATGATCTATTGACGACGAACTAGAGGTCGCGACGTTCGCTTTCCAGCAGTATGCCCATGATCAACTGTGTGTTGCACAGTCAATGCACACGGGACCTGGCTCCAGTGCTGTCCTCTGTTCGGTATAGGTATACTCGGGAGACTCGTTTTCCGTGATCGCCTTGGCCGCCAACGCCGAATCGAACCAGGAGCGTACCTGTACGATGACACCTTCGTCATTCCAACGGGTAACCCAAGCGAACGTGTTATCGTACTTGAGCCCTGTTACACGGGAGAAGTTAGCGCTTTGCGTTTTTGGTTCAAAGTCCCTTCTTTAAGCCTCATAAAGGAAAGGCCCGGTAGATGAGGAGGAATATGGGAGGGAATACTTGCCATTCTTACAAACACCTGTTCCATGCAACTCTTGTACGCTACACTCCTCGTCTCCACCACCAACAATGTGAACAAGGCTCAGCGTCGCCGTGCCGGTAACACACGTGTTTCAAGGTATCTTTGAGAAAGATCGTTTTGTTGTGATATTCGCCGGCGAGAGGATGGGTGCCCATAAGCGTCCAGTGGACATCAGGCGCTAGTACCCGAGTGAAGAAAGCTGTGAAGTTGACTTCGCCTGGGTAGTTGAAGACTTGTGCGATTTGACATTTGTTTGGATATTTGGTGGTTGCTGCACTCTGATTTGCAGAACAGTACTGTGCTGACGCTGGAATTGTGAGGGTCGACGCAATTGCGGCAGCGACCGGAAGATTCTTAAGGGAATAATGCATCGTGGCTGTTGGTCAATGAGATCTTGGAGATAGATGGCCGATTATTCTAGAACCGAAGTTGCTTTCTTTATCCGTTTATATACCCATGTGCGCGATCATATGGCAACGAGTTGAGAAGGTGCTTTTATGAAATGAAAACCTCGCAGTTATTTCCCTTCTTAGCGATAGGGTAGGGTCCATCATAGACCAACATGACTCAGGACGCTGTATGGTTCAGGGACTCGAGGTTGACATCAAGTGGAAATTGAAGACCCAATCCGCCAACCCGAACTATTGGCATTCTATTGTGCATGGGTAGGAGAGAGCTATAAAAGTTATAGGTCTTTCAATGCTGCAACATTCAGCTGAATCAGCTCCTCGAGGTTGCACTTTGTAGGGCGGATCTCCCTCGACCATTTAGGGAAACTTTGCGCGTTGAAAAATTCAAGATGACGCCGCGGGCTCGTAGGCACATTGGAACTGCCGTGCACATGTGACCCTGTCTATGACTCTTTGAGGCCTACTAGTAGGCAAGTCACCACCCTAAACTATTTCGGGCAATCTCTGCGCTATCTGCGCTAGTGGCGCTAAATGATGAAGACGCGACGGTCGCTACTCTGTATGAGAATTTGAGACCGCGCAAGGATCTTATCCACACTTTTCACGCCCGAGCGGTGAAAAAAAACGTTTGAGATACCCTTATGGTCAAAAAGAGCGGCCTCTGAGCTTAACAATTGGACGATATCAAGACTGCAGAAGACTTTGGCAATCTTGCTGAAACAAAGTAGTGACACTCTGGAAATCTTGTTATGCATCGATGGCTTGGACGAATAGGACAGCCACCATGAATCGTTGATCAGCCTTAACAAGAGCTTCGCAAAAAATGCTAATATCAAGATCTGTGTCTCTAGTAGACCCTTACTAGAGTTTGAGGAGGCTTTCGCCGATTTCCCGTCCCTAGAACTCCACGGCCTGACATACGACGACATTACCAATCATGTCAGCGATAGAATTGGAAAGCACAACAAAGTCGCTGAGTGGGAGCCTATACGCGCTCAAGAGCTTGTGGAGCAAGTCTTGGAGAGCGCGGGAAGTCCTGGGGGCGCACAAACAGCTTGGGGCGCACAGTTCGCTTAATAGGGGCGCACGAATCGGTACTTAGAATTTGTCTGGGGCTCTTACCAAAATCTAAGTACCTATTAATACCCCACTATAGAGCGCGGTATATCGCTGTCGTATATATCGCTGTCGCTTATCCACCCTATTTAGGCCTTATATATATTACTATCGCTCTTCTACCCCAAAGATCCGCCCTATACTACTGGCTGAACTTATTTAAAAACGCCGCGTTGATAATTATTTACTCCTGCGACTCCCGCTTATTAATATCCATGGCGGCGATAAGGTTATTTTTAGACCGCTTCCTTATAGGGGCAGTTTTAGCCTTAGCCTCTACCTCTATAGTAGGGCCTTTTACTCGGCGAGGCTGAGACTCGACCTTAGCTTACTCCTACGTATTAATAGGCTTAGGTTATCGCCGCCTAAATACTGGCGGAGCGGATAAGGTAGGAGGGAGTTCTTAGCTAAGGACGGGTTAATATACCTATATCGGCTTCTTAGGCTGGCGGCGGCATAGCGACAGCGAGGTAACGGCGACAGCGAGGTAATTTAAGGGCGAACAGTAAGGTGAGGGTCATTAGTATAGGGCAAATGGCGGTCACCGATAGCGACGATAGTGGGGTATGAATAGTTACTTAGATTTTGGTGAGAGCCCCTGATAAATTCTAAGTACAGATTCGTGCGCCCCCATTAAGCGAATTGTGCGCCCCAAGCTGTTTGTGCGCCCCCAGGACTTCCCGTGGAGAGCGCGACTGGAGTTTTCTTGTGGGTACATTTAGTCGTAGACTCGCTCTTGGCAGGTATCAGGAACCGTGACCGTGTCTCAACGTTGAAACAGCGCTCCCGAGAACTTCTAAGTGACGTATAGGGTATGTACGCCCACATGCTAAAGCAGATTGACAATGTCTTCTTAGCCTCTACAGCACAGATAATTCGACTGATTCGTACATCCCAAGAGAATACCCTCTACGGTATCTTGCACTCTTTCGCAAATGCTGACGATCTCGACGTATTCGGTCAGGTTCCAAATGTCTCTGCGGCGGAAGACTGGCAGAGATTTGAGGAGCTGAGTATCTGGCTCAAAACATGCTGTGCTGGTCCACTCGAGGTACAAGGTCGGGATTCGGCCCTTTTGAGCTTTGCCAATTGGATGAGCGCTCCGGACTGCAATCGTACATATATCCATCGGACGGCTCAAGGTTATTTAGAAAGACCCGATGTCTGGACTGCTTTTGTAACGCACAATTTAAGGAAAGAATTTTAATCCGCACCTCGCGTGGCTCAAAGCCTGGATATTCTTTCTTGAAGCGCATTTTCTTGATGCCAGATGGGCTGTCTTAGACCACACAATCATCGGCGTAATGGTTAATGCAAGGACGCATGGGCTCTTCTTCCTGGATAATAAGATTGAACATAGTCTGGAGTTAAACAGAGCTTGTTGTAGACCTGGACACGACCATAGCGCTGATATCTTGTCGGCCGAAGAAGATGAGCGAACTCGTGCTTAAAACGATGCTGAGGAGCCACAAATTGATTGAGACGAGATTTGAATGTCATCGAGACCATCGCTCTCTTTGCGGAGGGCTGTTCAAGACTGATTTTAGAACCCACTCCAAGGAGGCGAGTGAGGAAGATTCAATGGGGATTATAGCGGTCTCTAAGGAGAAAGAATTCGATCACGGCACTGGTCATATTAGGAAATGGCCTACCTTACGAGCGCAAGGTCGAGCGCATACCTCTTAGTAACAGTAATGACGCGATCATTCCTGGGCCGTACAATACCGGAGAAAAAGGCGCAAATGACGACGAGGTAAGTGATACTGATTCTGCTCAATCCACTTGCTAGACCACATATAAATTTCGCTGCCAGCTATTGTCAAACTCTGTTAGCTGTGTCCTCTGTTCCTGTGTCATCTGCTCTCTGTGAAGAATATCACAAGACCTAAAGAATGAAGGGTGTTTAGGTCGCTCTAGAGTAAGCCGTGAAGTAAATGACAGCGACTACACCTACAATATGATCGCTACGCCCCACACCGACGCCCGCGATTTGGCTCAAGCAGATGGCCTGGCAAGTAGTCCCCTGCTTTTTGTATTGGGTGCTCGAATAATCGCTGAATTCAGTGACACGCTTCAAGCGGACAGGGGGTCAGCTGACTTCATAGGATATGTATGAGTCTTTGTGAGCGTAAATTCGGAGATGTTTAAGCGCTAACCCTGTTAAAAGTCTTGCTTTGACAGCGCTGGCTCTTTGTGCTGTGCTTAGATATAGAAATGGACGGTAATCGAAACCCGCGGTCCAACTTGAAATTTTTGATTGGTAAACTTCAAAATCGATTGAACGCCACAGTATCATTCTCTCTATTCACCACTCCCAACCCCAACAGCCCCACACCATCAGGAATCCTTTCGGGCGTAATCCTCCCAATCCCCACACTCCCAAACTGATCATCCCGAACCTCAAAAACACACGTCGAAAATCTGCCACCCATATACAAATAGAACCACAGCCCCTGCAATACATCCATAACCATCCCATATGTCAAATGATGGTACCCAATCGGCCAAGTGGCTACGCCGAAGAAACAGCCTTGGTACCTGGGACTGCTTTCGTAGGGATCGTCCAGGCGTGCGAGAGGAGTGTCGTCAGCATCATGCTCGTTTATGAACGCCCGGAGGGATTGCTGCGTGCGGAGGATCGTGCGGGCGAGGGAGGGTTTGGAAATGGCTTCGTCTTGGACGGAGAGTCGTAGGATGATATGCGTGTCGGGGACGCGGTAGATGACTATGTCTGAAGGGTTTGGATCGGTAGTGTTGAAGAAGGAGGCGAGCTGAAGGGCACTAGACGGGCATTATTGAGGCTCTAGGGGTCAAAGGCGCTGGGGACTGCTTACCTTAGTCCTGGCGAAGGCCCGGTTGCGTTGCTATTGGGTGTAGTCGAGGCTAGAGCTGGCTCGATAGCAGCCGGCGCAGCAAGCACTAGAAGTGTACATCGAGACAGTAGCAAAAGGCACACGGACAGATGCATTCTTGGGCAGTGCATTGGGGTCGAGAGACCTGTCGCACATGGACTCTCGAAGGACCTAAATGTTTTTGCGCTCATCCTTGACACGATATATCTGCAGACGAGGGAATTATGGGGGCGACACGCGACAAGCGATTGGTAAAAATTTATTTGCAGAAAGATAATTCGGGTCGTTTCAGAAATGGCGAAAATCTAGAGAGAATGAAAAGCTTGCCAAAGGCTGAGACTGTCTAGCTGATATGATCTTGTAACAAGATGTTTCGTCGAGCGAAAAGTCCTTTTATATCTCGAATATGTGCTCTTAAGCAGATTTTGCAGTTTAAGAAAGCAGGCATGCATGTCTCGCTCTGTGGGGTATTTCCCAAACGCCTCGCAATGCATCATAACAACTAATCCCGGCCATTTCGCGCTTTCATAGGCTCATCTCTGGAATCTTTGACGATCTGTGGGTGCTTGTAGACGTAGAAATCCTCTCTCATCTCGAATAGCGTTCCCAAATCTTGGTTGTTCCGCTTGCAGCGGCAGAATCTCCAGGCATTGACTGAGGGGACATCCTTGGGATTGAGTCGGCCGTCGATCTCAAGGACCTTCCTTTCGAGTTTTTGGAGCGTCTTGATCTCGTGAAGGACCACCTCTTCGTAAGTATCAGGCCCCTCAGACACCGCAATTGACGGCTTCTCTTCCTCGTTCTTGGTAGTCATAGCCGGTCCACCCTTATTGACTTCGGCATCTGGCGTGGGCGCTTCCCCATTCTGCTTGACATTTTCAACAGATTCTCTCCCATTGACTTGGGAGTCAGCTTCACCAGCTGTGATTTCGATCTCTATCTTCGTGGGCCCTGTTGGAGTATCATTCCCTTCCATCTTCGTATCAGAGATTGGAGTTGCTTTTCCGTTTTCGACAGCAGTAGTCCCTTGTTCCTCCATTTCACCTTCGGCTCGAGCTTCTGGCTCTGCAACAAGACGAGCGTACTTCAGCTGGCCCGGTGGGATAGCAAGTGTGAGGGCGTCCAATCCGATTTTGACAATCTAAAGGCTGTCAGAAGATATTAGGAACAACGATCACAAATGCTCCATACCTTGCAATCCTTCTCGAGGACGGTCTTGTTGACCCTCCCGATGACTCTGTAATAGCTGAATATGTCCCCCTCCTTGAACACTCCGTTCAGGATCATGACATCTAGCTTCAATTTCGCGCTCTCGCCTGCCAGTGCTTGCCAATCTAGCTTCTGCTTTTGTCCCCAGAACTCCTCGAATTGATTTTCTTTGTATGCATCAAACACCCCTTGTGCTCGGGTTTCCATAGCTTCTGCTGCAGCGGCTTGCCACGCTGGCTCCAGGCGTCCTGTTGCAAGGTCTTCTTGAAACTCGCGGATGCCGCGCCGAAAGTCCGGGTTATATTTGAAGAAGTCGAGGGGAATGGATCCGTCAGTGTTGTGAGGGACGTCATCAGGGAGTATCGCCGCTAGGTCACTCCAGTCTTCTGAGGTGAAGTTCTCGTAGGTTTCAGGGTCACATAGCTCTGCCTTCGCCTGATCAGTGGGCTTGAATCAATTGACAATTCGTAGCCGTTGCAACTCACATGGAGGTCCTCATTAGCTAGAGGTGATTTCTCATTCGTAACTAGCCATTCTGGATCGTTTCTATTCACTTTCGCTGCACGGGGTGTAGATGTACGCTTGGAAGGGGTACTGCCTGCTGATTTGACACGTTTCACGGGGCTCTCACCCTCGTATCTGGTGGGCGCCTTGCGCTTCCTTGGGGGCATCTTGCTGTCCCAGGAGGTTCAGGGAGCCTGCGACGTTGTATGGGTAAGGACTAGTAAAGGGAATAAGTGAAAGCATGATTGCCATAATCCGGTGCATAGCTTCGGGCCGTTTTTATATCGCGGGTATATCTTGTAGCCGCGCAGTTAGACCCCCGGTGTTTAGCCGAAACGTACTCTTTACCCCATAGTCCAAGATCTAAGTATCTATGGTGGATTGAACGATGACTCGAAAGGAGACACCAACTACTCGGAAAGGCCGATACCGTATATGTTGCCTTGATGGGCATGCTTCACTTGTGTCTTCTGCTGTGATCGAGTACTAAATTGCTCACAAGGCGACATCTTGGTATCAGATAAAACCGTCAGCCCGAGCAGTCATAGCCAATTTGGCACAGACTCGTGGCTACGCTAAGCAAATAGGTATCCATGCGTTTCTTGTACCTTTCGGTCGACGTTTCCCAATCCATGCCCTTGGTGTCCCTTGTCTTCTTCGGCACGAAGACCCGAAGATTGGGAGTAGTTGATTTACTTACTCGATCAATGTTACACAGGCTTTGATCAGGGACTCGAAGTGGAAGTTACAAAGTATGACTCGGTGGGCGTGGCCTGTTTCGGACTCAGGCAGAACGTTGGCAGTTTGAGCCTTGCGGTACAATACACCTTCAGTCCAAATTTACCAACCAGCGCAGCAGCCAGAAGGTGTGTAATTCGAGCATAGCTCCTTGACGGTCAGGATGACTATATTATAGCGTTGTGGGATTATCTGCCATCGTTCTCATTGGGAACGGTGGTACTCGAGTTCATACGAGCTGATTTGATGGTTGGATCGGTGCTATTTCGGCGAATGCTAAGTGCGTCTTGAAAGGGTATAATCGTCTCGTGATTATCCAAGTGGGGCTTGGAATCGTGCTTGATGTAGAAGAAAAGGATGCGGGTAACTCAACCGCGAGTTCGTGGACTTGAGACTATCGGAGGATGTCTTGACTGCGGTTCAGGTGGCGTTGGACAGAAAGAATAGTTCGCTCACTCGCTCTGTGGGATAGATATACCGATCTCGTTCAGCCGCAATCATTCTTTTGATTCGGTTTTGGTAGCTTTCGAAGCATGGATGAGGCCATTGGGACAAAGGTTTGTTACCTGCGTCAATTGGTCAACGGTAACGGCCATCCAATTTCAATGGTTAGCCTAAAGTGCAAGGAAAATCACCTCCATTCAATTCTGTGTCAATTGTATACCATAATCTTCGTAATTAAATTCCTCCAAAGACATCAGCATCGCTGCCCAGCCATCTTCAGACCACAAGCAACTCAGTTCTTCGCGGTGCTGATCCTTCTGCTCCTCATATAATTTTATTTCCATGTCCATCCCATTGTCCACCTCCTCACTCTTCCCCTCCAACACTTTCCCCTCCATCCCTCTCCAGACGTCCCGTAGTCCCTTATGCGGTACCCAACACACCCTCATACCCGCCCTCCTCCCCGCCTCAACCCCCGCAACACTATCCTCAAAAACTAAACACTCCTCTGGCTTCACCTCCTTCTCCCCAAGCCCCAAGTGAGCATTAATCCTCCCAAGAGCCAACAAAAACACATCCGGCATTGGCTTCATCCTTGCCTCACTCATCGCCGCGTCATCGCCGAAGACGCGACATTCCAGGGGAAAAGCGGAGCTGATGCTAGGTAGGTGGGAAGTTTTTATCTTGAAGGTTGTGCTCGTGGCGGAGGAAGCGATGGCGATGTGGACTGCTGGAGTAGTGTTGGAAGAGAGATTGGAGAGAAGTGCAAGGACGCCGGGGAGTGGGGTGCAGGTCTTGAAAAGCTCGTATTGGGCGCTGACTTTGGCGGTCCATTCCTCATAAGTGATTGGTAATTGGGCCCAGTCGAGGAGCTGGAGCATGCCCTGATTTGGTTTCCGCTGTCAGCTCGAATGTTCGACGGCAAGGCGGAGGTGGGTGTGGGAGGGTTGAGGGTACCTCGCGGCCTCTGCTCTGCTGCTTTGCTTTGATGCTCCATGGTAAGTCGGGCTTGCCGTATGAGTGGAGGATGTTGTTGTAGATCTCGGTGTAGAGATCTTCCGAGTTGATTAGTAGGCCGTCTACATCGAAAATGCAGGCGCGAACTGGTGAGAAGGTGGATTGGATCTCAGACATAGCCGTTGTGAGGGGAAGGATTTGGGATTCGAGGGTCTTACAGAATTTTGCGGAACCATTGACGCCGACGCTAAACGGATGGCCCGCGCACCAAATTTTAGGTGGGCTAACCACTAAAGTCGAGTAAACGTATATATAATAAATTATTCGTATAGTAGGCCCGTATTAATATTTTAATCGGGTAGAATTAAAGCTAGGCTAAGGCCTAGTTATAATATAATATATAAACCGCCCGTCCCCCGCTTTAATAGAGGTATAATTATTATTATTATTTTTAAAATACTTTTAAAGAAGCCTAGAAATAATAGTAATAAAAACTCTTTATTAAAGAAACCCCCTTTTAGGAAATAATACTCGTTTATATTATTAAAAGATATTATTACCGATAAGGCCGTTTTTATAATTTATTTATTTATTTAATAAATAAAGTTATTTTAACCTCGCTTAAAGTAAACTCCGAGTTATTTAAAAATTTATAATTTAACTTTAACTCCTTTTAAGATTTTAATATATTTCAAATTTATTATTAAAAAGCTAGGTAATAACCCTAGGCGGCGAGTCGTTAATAAATAAAATAATTTTTAATTTAAATTAAATTAATTTATACCTCTATTATCTTAAAGAGTTTTTATAATTCCCTCTTTTATAATTTAAAAGAGCTTCGGTAAATTTATAAACTAGGTTAAGAATTAAGCTAGGCGTATTTTTACTTTTATATTACTATTATTATTTAAACGTAATTTATTCTTAAAAAGAAAATTATTCGATAAAAATAAAAATAAAAATAAAAATAAAGAGCGAGAAATATTAATAATAATACTAGGAGTAATAGTTAAATTTACTACTATTAAAGCCGTTAAGATTTATAAAACCGCTAAGGTTATTATTATTAAAATTAATTAAATTAATTACTATTAAAACTACCTCGATTTAGGTTATAACTAAAATTATTAATACTTTAATATTTTTAAATAAAAATAGATTTATTAAACCTATTAAAGAGTTTATAATATAAATAGTACTTTATTAAATATATATCCTATTATATTAAATAAAGAAGATAACTATCCTCTTTAATAAAATCAAGAGTTATAATATTAATAATTTAAATTTATTTATAATTACGCCGCGGAATAGAGAAGGGAAGGGATAAAACTAACCTCTATTCTCTTCCCCGGAGTAGGGAAGGGAATGGATAGGGAAGAGAAGAGAATATTAAAAGAAAATAAAGAAGAGAAGGGATTCCCTATTATTCTTTATCTCTACCCTCTCTATAAAGCTAATAGTTATAGCCGATTAATATACTCTTTTAATATATATTTTAATTATATTAATCTTTATCCTAACCTTAAGTTATATTAATTATTTTAATATATTCTTAATTTCTTTTATTAGATATATATTCACGATTTATTATAAAGAAAATAGACGTGATATATTAAAATTTTATTACGTTAAATATTATAGAATATTAATATTTCCTTTATATACCCCCGTTAGATTTTTTAATAATCTAATATCCTTCGCCTAAATAATTATATATTTAGTATATATAATAGTAAGATTCGCTATTATAAATTCTAAAAATTAATATATTTAATAATATAATAGGCTTAAAACTTATTAGAAAGTAATATAGTTATATAATACTCCGTCGCCTTTTATAGTACTTTTAGAGTAGTTAATTACTATCGGAAACTATAGCCTAATTATATATTTTATATAATCTCTCGAACTAGATACTAAAATAGCGCTTTAGGAATAAAAAGTTTAATAGTTTTTTAATAACGTTGAATTTAGCGAAGTATAGATACTAGTAATAAATTAATATATTAATTAAGATAAAGTTAAGTAAAAAGACGAAATATTTACATCCTTAATTTATACGGCGTCGACGAGTTATAGGAATAACTTTTATCTTCTATCTCTACTTCTTAATTTATTATCGTAGGGTTTTCGTTACGGCTAAAGCTTTTCGAGTTATTAGAGGGCGTATACTAATATTTTTATTATTATTTTAAATTAGGTACTTACCCGATAATTAAACTAGATCTCCGTTTATATTCTTTACTTTCTTTATATTAATAGATTAGTATAATAATTACGATAAATCTAGAATAAAAAGTAAGATATTTACGGTTTATAAATTTTTTTAGGGTTTAAGATTTCTCCCCTTTTTAAAATTAGGATTTCTTGGCCCTAGAGGCTATAAATAATAATAAATTAATATATTAATTACGATAAAGTTAGGATATAAATTAAATATTTCTTACCTCGAGTTTTCGCTATTATTTTAGTTAAGGTAATATATTAATATAATAATTAAAATAATATTAGGAGAAAGGGTTAGGAAAATTACTATTTAAAGTTTTATTTTAAATTAGACCTACGGCCTTCTTTTTCTTCTTTATCTTTTTATCTTTACGAGTTTTTTAGTTTATAGGTATTTTATCCTAAACGACTAAACGCGTAGACTTTCTTTTATTAAATAATTTTAGATCTTCGAGCTTTAATTAATTAATTTATAATAAGACTCTTAAATTACGCTTAGTACCGATTAATATCTCGGTAGAATCCGGCTCTTCTTATCTAATAACCGGCTTTTAGTATTTAATTATATATTTAATCTCCGTAATAAAATACTATTTATATAATAGATTACGAGGTCTCCCTTTATAGTACGAATAGGATCAATTTAGGTCTAAATAAAGAAGATAAAATAAATAGTTAATAGACGGATTATATTAATATTAGTAGTTATTATCGTCTAGATTATATTTACTAGGTATAGGCGGATTTATATATAAAATTATATTTAAAGCCGTTATAACTAAAGTAATTAATAACGGTTTACTCGTATAGTTATATATATTAATTCTAGGTTTTTTCGGATTATAGTATATTATAGATTCCTTATTATATATAAACTCGTCGAATTCGAACTTATTTAAGGGAATGTCCAAGCGATACTATAATTTATAAAAATAATTAATACTTTTATTTTAATCTTTATACTAGTAATCTTATTTATTTAGTATTTTTATATATATTTATTTAGGAGCTACTAGATTCGATAGCTTATAAAGAAGGCGTTTTCTATATTTTATAACTTTAATTAATATTATTTATCCTAGACTTTACCCTAGTAACTTTATTATAATATTATTTTATAATTAAGTAACTTTGGTTTAGATAAGTAGTAGAGAAGTTTTTAAACTATAATTTATATATAATATTAATATTATTTATCTTAATCTTTATCCTAGTAACTTTATTAGGTTAAAATTAAATAATCTTTTAAAAGAAGACCTCACGTATAATAATAAAAGATATAACGATAATGAATATTACGATAGTTAGGCGTCTTATTAATAAGTTCTCTAATTATATTTAATTTCACTTTATTTATAACGACGAAAGAATTAGGGGATATAGAGAAGAAAGTATTTATATAAATCGTTAGAAACTAATTATACTAATCTATATATTAATAAATATACTATATCTTGTTTTCGATTAATTAAAGATTCCTAGAGTAGTATTATTAATATAGTTTAGATATTAGGGTAAGGTTAAGGTACGAGGTAAATAAAATAATAAAATTTATAATACTAAAAACGGGATTCGGAATTAACGCCGTTATTATTTATTTCTAATTAATTAACAAAATATTATATATTAAGGTATAGACTTCTATCCTAATTTAATAAACTATAGAAATTAATAAAACTATTTATTAATTTTATAATTATTAAATTTGAATAACTTAATTTATAAATAAATTGTAAATTAAAAATTTATAACTCGAAGAAAGGCTCTACTAAATTACTAGATATAAAGATTAGGATAAAGATAATAAGCTTTTAAACTATATATATATTTTATAATATATCTTTAGTTAATAGATATACTCTTTAACCGCTATATAAAATATATATCCTTCGGGGCTAGAGTAACCCGTTTATTATAAATCGCGTAAAGATTAAATACTATAATCGAAGTTAATTACTATATCGGTAGAGATAATTCATAACCTATTTATAAACTCTTTAATTAATATCGTCTTTACGATTTCCTATAACGCGTTTAGCGCCGTAGATTAAATCCGAAAATAATATTTATACGACGTATATATAATTTCGCGGATAAAGCGCGTAAAGGATAGCTTCGGGATTAAAAAATCGGTTATCTTTTAAAGAAGTCTAATTTCTTATAAAGTAACGACTAGTAAATTTAGCGAATTCGAGTTTAATATAAAAAGATTTTATTTACTACCGTTCTTTAATTATTTACCTTGTACCGCGATTTTCTTTATTTAAGTTTTTTTAGGAGGAACTTTATATATACTAGGTATCTTTTTTACTACTTTTAAACTTTATTAATTAATAAAAGATTAAGAGCCCCGGCTAGTTATCGTTATATTATATAAACTATTAAAGAGTTTAAGATTAATATTAACCGTACTTTCTATAATAACTAAAGGTATAATTATTAATATTAGTTAATAAGGATTTAATTAAATTTCGGTAGGAATTTATAAAAGAGGGTATAGATATCGGATAATTATATATTTATAGTTATTATAGCGGGTAGTCTAACCTATTATATATAAAAGAGCCGTAGATTTACTTTATTATTATATTTTATTAGATATTTTTATTATAAAGTATTCCTCGGTTATAGGACGTAGTTTACCTAGATAAATTATATAATTATAATATAATTATTAAATTCTTTTACTTTCCTACTCTTTTTATTTATTTATATAATTTATACCTAAAATATTTTAAAGTAATAGTTTCGCTTTAAAGAATTTTATATATAATTAATATTTTTCCCCTCTTAGTATAATACCCCGGGATATTTTATTTACGGTAAAGATTTCTACCGAACGTTTTACAGTTAAAGGTAGCGACTACCGTTATTATATATATAGAGTAGAAATAGCTATCGACTTCCTTATATAATTTTATTTATAATAATAATATCGTAATTAAAAAAGAAAATATAAAATTAATAAAATAAAGAGTTATATATTTTATTTTTTATAAACCTCGTAAAAGTTAGTTTCGGAGTAGGAGTATTTCGATTATAGTATTATAATAGGTACTAGGGAGCCGAGGAATATTTATAAAAGATATAACTATATAATATTAAGGATTAATATTATAAATAGTATAAAAACGTATATTGAATTAAGGAAATATAAGAGGAAAGCTTTAATATATAGAATAGAGCCGATTTAATATATACTCTTATTTAAAAACTAGGTATATTATTATCCTTTTAGATAATAAATATAAAGATTAATATAAATTCTTAATTATATAATTTAAAGAACTAAAAAAAAGGTTAATATATTAAAATTTAACGATTAAGAAATAACCTAGGAGGACTTCCCTAAATTATTTATATAAATAATTATCGGGCTTAGACTCTCTTTACGATTTATTAATAATATTAATATATAACGAGTATTTAAATATATTAACGTTTAATTTACTCTCTCTTCTACGTTAATAATTAAAAACTATATAATAAAGAAGTATTAAAAAATTTAATCTCTTTTTCTTGAAAACTTACTTAACGACGGTATTAAAATTACTTTTATATTAAATTTATAATCTTCTAAAAACCGGTAGAGCTATATAATTATAAATATATATTTTATCGATTAGCGATAATAGTATTACGAGGTACTTTTAGCTTTTAAATTTATAAAAAGTAAATATAATAATAGAAATCTAGCCGGGTATCTAAATATTATTATCCGTTATTATAATTTAAGGGACCGTATTATATCGATTATTATAGATAACGCCTCTAATAATACTATAATATATTAATTACTTAAGACGATATCCGCGGAGGAGAGTATATAATTTATAATTATAAAAAAGGAGTTTAAATACGAGCTTCGCGAAATTTATAACGAATTAGGCTTTTTTACGAATACTAGAATTTATCGCGTCCCGTATTTTTCTTATATTATTTAGTTAGGTTTAAAGGAACTTTTTAATATTATTAAAATCTCGTTAACGAATAAAGACTTTTAGAAGGATTAGGACGAAAAAGTAAATAAATAGAAACTTTCTAATATAAAAAAAGAACCCGGGATCCTATTTACTTTTATAAAAATATATATTCTTAATTTTATATTAATCTTTATACCTACCTTTATTTATTTATTAAATTTAAGGTATATAGATTCGTAAAGCCTCTATTTATTTTAATAAAAATAATTAACGGCGCGAGCGCTTTTAAGATATCTAAAAGAGGTTTAATAACGAGAAATATTAATCGGCTAGGCTAATTTAGGGATAAAGAATATATAATAAAAAATACCCGAACGAATTTATTATATTAAAGCTCTTTTAGGATATAGTAATTAAATAGGATTTAATATATTATATATTAATCCGGGCCCGAAGACTAAGGCCGGTATTAAAAGAGTTCTTTTATAAATAGAGGCAGTAATTATAAATAAATAATAACGAATAAAATTAAATAAACTATTTTATCGAGTTTAATAAACTATTTTATCGGTATATATAAACGATTAATACTTTATATATACCGATTATTTATATAATCTTTTCGGTCTATAATACTCTATTTACGCTTCGAATTAGCGTAGGGTAGAGTAGGGATCGAGGTATAATCCCTACTCTAACCTAACGTAGAGATCTATTAACGTAGAGCTTAGAGTAGAGTAGAATAGAATAGAGATCCCTTAAGGATCTCTACTACGCCAAGGCGGATTTTTAATAATTATTCTAATAACGCTACTACCCCTATAGATACGTGTATTTATAACTACTACTACTACTACCCCTATAGATATATATATTTATAGCTACTACTACTACTACCCCTATAAATATATATATTTATAACTACTACTACCTTTATAGATATATATATTTATGGCTACTACTACCCCTATAGATATATATATTTATAACTACTATTATTACTACCTTTATAGATATATATATTTATAGCTACTACTACCTTTATAGATATATATATTTATAGTTACTACTACCTTTATAGATATACGTATTTATAGCTACTACTACCTCTATAAATATATATACTTATAGCTACTACTACCTCTATAGATATATATACTTATAATTACTACTACCTCTATAGATATATATACTTATAACTACTACTACCCCTATAGATATATATATACTCATAACTACTACTACCCCTATTATAAATTAATAATAAGATATATTATAGATTATACTATAGAGAGACGATTATTATAATAATTATTATAATTAATATCTACTATTATTCTTCACTCTTTACTTTTCAACCGATTTTAAATCGAAATATTTTCAAAAATAAAATAATAAGTTTAAGGGAAAATATTAATATTAAAATATATTAATAAATATTTAAAAAGGGTCAATTTCAAATTTAAAACTAAACTATTATTTAAATATCCCCTTAATTTTAAAATAAACGAATTAAACTACGTCTTTAATATAATTTTCGGTTATATCTAACTTTAGGCTAATAATAGTTTTAATTTTAATATTAATTTAAATAATTATAAATCCGAGCGTTTATTCTATAAATACGTATATCTATAGGGGCAGTAGTAGCTATAAATATATATATTTATAGAGGTAGTAGTAGTAGTAGCTATAAGTACGTGTATCTATAGAGGTAGTAGTAGCTATGAGTATATATATCTATAGAGGTAGTAGTAGCTATAAATATATATATCTATAAAGGTAGTAGTAGTTATAAATATATATATTTATAGAGGTAGTAGTAGTAGTAGCTATGAGTACGCGTATTTATAAGGGTAGTAGTAACTATAAATATATATATCTATAGAGGTAGTAGTAGCTATAAATATATATATCTATAGAGGTAGTAGTAGCTATAAATGTATATATCTATAGAGGTAGTAGCGTTATTAGAATAATTATTAGAAATCCGCTTTAGTATAGTAGAGATCCTTAAGGGATCTCTACCCTACCCTACCCTAATTTAAGATAGGGATCGAACCGCGATCCCTACTCTATACTCTACCTTATTTTATTCTATACTAGTATTCCCTTTAGGGATCTCTACGCTAATCCGAAATATAACTCTATTTAATTATTTTAAAAATAAGGAGAAAAAGCTTAAAATTAAAAATATAAATTAAAAGAAGTTTATATTAATAAGTTTAAAAAAGATTTAAATTAAATTAAAATAATACTATTCTTAAAACTAATTAACTTTAGGTAGTTTATATAATATAGTAACTCTTTTAAACTCTACTAGAAAAGCGATTATATTCTAGAGTTAGAGTTAAAATAAAGAGACTAATAAAGAGTAAGAGGATTACTATTAGAAATAATTTAAAAAGTAGTTTAATTAGCGTATACTTATTACTAGTTAAAAGAAAGTATATATTAAAAAAGATATCGGCGTAGATACTTTTAAATATTTTATTAAAGGTAAAAAGAAGATATCGACTCTAAAAAATTAAAAATAATAAACTTTAAAACTACCGCGAAACGAGTAAATCTACTATTTATATTAATCTTTATATTAATAACTATATCGGTTAATCTAATATAAGATTTAGTAATAAAAATAAATCTATATTAAATAAATAAAAGAAACTTTCGTTATATTATAATTATTTCTTTTATACTACCCGTGATATTCTAGTTATACCTTCTACGGGGGTTAAATACGAGCGAGTATTTAATATTATTAATTAATTATATTTAGCCTAAAAATCTTATAGTCTAAAAACTTTCTCGGCTCTAATAATCCTTAATCGCTTCTAATCTAAAGAGAATAAAATAATAATATTATAATAGGACCTAAACTAGGAAGAGATAATAATATTTAAAAAATATAAAATAGAGGTAAAGAGGCGGGAAGAAGATATAATAAAGAGCGAGGACGAAGATTTAATTAATAATATAAATAAAGGCTAGTCTAATAATCTTATAGAAAAAGAATTTAAAAAATCTTCTAGGGCTCTTATTACTAGTTTAACTCGTAAAGAAAAAAGAGTTAAAGAATATAATTCTAGCCCTTAAATAAAATATCCTATAATAATACTATAAATAAAATATTAATATTATAAATAAACTCGAGAAGGCGTAAAAGATAAATATATAAATTTATAAACTAGATTTTCCGAGTATATAATAAATTAAAATTCTTCGAAACGCTTATATTCGACCCGAGACTCTATATTAAAAAAATTGATAATAAAAAAGAAATCGAATATAGGATTATTCTCTTAATCGTAGGCGATATCTAGGCCTTATATAATAATTAAATATCTAAATTATAATAGTTTAGAGGTTATATAGGGAAACGAGTTTTTAAAACCGATTTTTCTAAAAATCTTTATAAGGTAATAGAAATATAAATAGGACTTTAAGAAATAAAAAGAAATAAAACGGGAGCTAGAATTATAATTAATAATAAAATATAAATAAAATAAATATAAAAATTAGTATAATAATAATAAAAACTATTATATTAATGAATTTTCGGGTATTTTAATAGGCTAGTTATAATAAATATTAATCTAGGTAGTTAATTATATTTAATAAAAATATACCTAGAGATTTAAACGAATTTACTACCTCCTTTTAATTTTATAATAGTTTTATAAACTCCTTAAATTAAATAATTCGTTCTAGCTCCTTTTCGAGCTTTTTATATTTACTAGATTTCTAAAATACCTTTACTTTCTTTATTATCTCGGTATACTCCGGTCCTAGGAGTATCCCGAATATTTATTTTATATTTTCCCTATCTTTATTTAGTACCTATCTATATTTAATAAAATTATAATTATTAGGTTATAGTTAATTAGGTCCTAATATCGTAACTTATTTATAATTATCCTCGTTTAGTACTATATATTTATTTATTCCTCGAATATCCTATTAATTTCCGTTAAATAATTTATAAATCTTTGGATTTATAGTAAACTAAAAGGTTATATTATATTATAAAAGGCGCTCGAGTTTATCGAAGACTTTATTAGGTTATAGTAAACGTTTTTATAACCCTTTATATATATATTAACCTATAATTAATATTAAATAGTATATAGATTAGTATAAAAATATACTAGATAATTATTTCTTCGTATATATAAAAACCCTATATATTTATATTTCTTTAGCGAATATTTATTATAGTATTTAATCTTCGTTTATAACGATTTAAATACTATAGTCTAGTATCTTCGATAATTATTATGTATTATTTATACTATACTTTATTAGTTTAATGTAATTAAAGTTTTAATAATATCCTTTTAATTTTCTTTTTCGGTATTACTCTCGATATTATAATTTTCCTCGTCGTCTATTTTTTATCGAATTTGAAATATATAATTTATTAACTCTAACGAATTTTCTAAATTCTTTAAGGGCTCTTTATTTATTTAATTTAAATTTTTATTGTTATCGATAATTATCTCTCTACCTAAAGACGCGCCGATGGTTTTCGTAATAACGTGGGTATATTTACCTTAAAAAACTTTATTACGTTACTACGTATTAATCCCGTTTAAATAGTATAATATAAATTAATATAAAGATTAGTATATACTTTTTATTAATAATATCGATCTTCGCCTATTAAGTTATCCTTTATTAATTTATAATTAATAGATTTATTTATCTCTTATTACGCGTTAAAGTCTTTTCTACTCGTCGAATCGCTTTTTAATTAATAATTTTAGTAAGCTCTACTTAAAGCTCTTCTATAGAATAATTTATTAAATAATTTCTTAATTTTATTATATTAAGATTTTTATTTAGCTCCTCTTCGGCCTTTCTTTTTCTTTATTTATTAGGTAGATAACCTCGATTATTTTATTTTAGATTAAATATAAGTAAAGACTAGCCCGAGGTTTACTTCTCTTCGTCGGCTATAAAATAGTTAGCGATATATATAATATATTAATCTATTCTAATATTTATTATTCGGTATTAAATTTAATTAATATCTAGATATAGGTTAGCCCTAGGTTTCTTAATCTTCTAATTTAACTATAAAACGATTAATAGAAATTATTTTATATTATCCTTTTTTATTATTTATTATTTAATATTATAATAATATTTATAATAAGCTTTAATTAAAGAGACTAATTATTTTAAATATACTAATCTTTATACCCTTTAAATTTTAATATAAATCTGAATTCTTATTTAATTATTATTAAGAGGGAGAATTCCGCGATAAAGTAACTACTAAATAATACTAGGTATAAAAATAAATATAATTATAAAAAATTAAATAATAAAAGAACCGGATATTAAGATATCCGAGTAATTTAGCGAGTTTATTAATTAAATAAATAATTAATAAAGTCTAGAAGTAAGAGGAAAATATAAGCGATATAAAAGTAGGTTATTAGCGCGGCACTAGTAACTACTATAATATTATATAATATAAATAATCTTAGTTATCCTAGAAAATTATAATTACTAAATCGAAGATTTATTAAAAGTCTAGGATTTAATATACCTAATATTAATAGACCTAGTCTAGTTACTCTATTATATTTATATATATTTAATATAATTAAATTATTAAATCTTTATAAGTATATAAATAAATATATTGAAATATTTAGTATATTTAATAAAAGTATTTAGAAATATACTAGACCGCCTAGTATAACCCGCGGTTAAAATAAAGATTAATATAATTAAAATACGCGTTAAAATAGCGCGTTAATAGGTTATAATATTAACTTTATAAAGAGAATAAGGAAGGGATTCTTTATTATTCCCTTCCCTTCTTTATTTTAGGGAAGAGAATTATCGAGTTTTTATTCTTTTCTCTTTTCTTCCCTAGTTCTCTTCTTTAGCCGGGGAAGGGAAGGGATTCCCTACCCTATTCTATAATATATTTATAATATAGTAGTATAGTATTTAGTATATAGTAAAAGAGTTATTATTATCTAGTACGAGGCCTATATATTTATAATAATAGGCGTACTAACTTTATATAATTTAATATATTAAATAACTATAATAATATACCCCGAATAAAAGAAATATAGTAACGTCCTCGTTAATATAGTAAGGATAAAGTAATAAATATAAAGGTTATCTTAATTATAGTTATACTCTAAAAGAACTATAGTAAATATTTTAAAAAACTCTTTTATAGAAGATTTCTATAGGGCCTTCTCCTTTAATAGTATAATAAATATTAATATAACCGATACTAGCGTAGTAGATACTAGCGTAGTAGGCGTAGTAGTAGAGATCTACCGAAAACTTCCGCGAGTTATTATAAACGATATCGATCTTTATTTAATAATTAATATTTTATTCTCGTATTTATCGATAACTCCTAAGCGCTATTAAATTATTTAATATTATATTATTAATTAAACTTAGGGCCGTAACCTCGCTAGTAAATAAAATATTTAATAGAGAGATCTTTACCCCGGCGGATAATTCGTTTATTAAGAAAACTCTCTATAATTTAAAATTTAAATTTATCGGTATCTCCCTCGATATAGACTAAATCGGGGTATTTAGGTATAGAGCGGTTAAATAAATTAAATATAAAGAGTTAGGGTTCTAGTTATATTACCGAAAAGACTAAATATACTCTCTAGTAACCGGGTAGTTTTAAGTATAATTATTTATTTATTAATTTTATCTAAAATTTTAAAAGGACTAATATATTATTAACCGAGCTTCTATACCTTTATAGTTATAATAATTTAAGAAATCGAATAACTCTTATAAAGGTATAATAAAACTTTTTCGCTTTTTTTAAAATATATTAATTAATAATTACGGTTATAGTAGTATTTCTAGCTTATTTATATAAAGTTAATAATATCGGCTACTTTTATATAAATATAAATCTACTATAATATTATTAATATACCCAAATTTAGTAAATCGAGTAGTTTATTTGAAATAAAGCTATAAGAGACTTTATTTAACATTTTCGATATTATCGAGGATAGTAAATTATTTAATATAGTTTAAATACGGGGTAATACCGTAGGTTATATCTTTAAATCCTATAATATATATATATAAAATCGTAACACTATCTTAATAATTTAATTTATATATTTATTACTTTTATTCGTTTATAGATAATAGGTTATTAAATATAGTAAATTAACCTTAAGGTATTTAAAAACAGCCTTTTAAAAATCGGAAAGAAATTTCGGGTCTCGGTTTAATAGTAATATTTTAAATATATCTTAATCCTCTATATCGAGGCGATTTAGTAAAGCGATAACCTAATCTCCTATTTTCTAGGTAGATATCCTAGGGATATAAATAATCCGCTTAATAAATTTATATATAATAATTATAATATAGTCGAAGCCTTCCGTAGTAATAAATATAACTAAGATCTAGTCGAGCGTAAATATATAAAATAGGATAAGTAGGTTTTTAATAAATTATATAATATTATATAAATAATATCGACGAGTTTATAGTACTAGATATTTAGGGTAGTATTTAATATAGGTATAAAACTATTTTATAAATTTATAAATATATTAAGATTTGGATATAATCTCGAAATATCTATTAAAGCCTAGGTGACTAGTATTATAAATTATATTTAGAATTTCCTTTATAAAAAACTAAAGAATATAAAGATACTCTAGGCCGGTAAATTTATTAACGTGAAAGATTAAATCCTTAGAGTTTATAGTAGTATTACGAATGAAAAAAAACGTAGCGACCGCGCTAGGGTTAATTTGGTTAGACTCGGTAATAGAGTTTATTTAATCTATTTACGTAACTAGGGTCTCTACTTCCGTAGTAGAGACCGAGACTATTAATTCCATTTACCTAGAGTATTTACTACTATTAATATCTATTAATTAAATAATTTTTATTTAATATAGGTCTTTTAAATAGCCCTTTAATAAACGCGAATAAAAGTTATTATTTATTTCAACGAGCGTAGCGGTATATATATAGAGTTTATTATTATTTTTAAATCTCTATTATAAGGTATAGCCGTAGAGTATATTTAACTCTAAATAATCTTCGGATAATATAAATAAGTTAGAGCTAGCGAGCCTTAATAGAGTATTTAATATAATATACTCTTTACCGGGTTTATACTTTACGTCGAGGCGGAACTAGCGAAGAAATTAAAAAACTTTAATTAATTTTACGTTTATCTTTATAGTAAACGTTATCGTTATAATTAAAGACTATTTTATTATATTAAATATAACGGAGTAGTTAATTTATATAACGATAATATATTTCGACGACTCTATTAAATACTTAATTTTCTTAATCGTTTATATAAATCCTACTATCTTAAGCTCGGTAGGCTAGTAGTTTTTCTTAATTATTATAAAAGTCCTTAAAAGGAATAAAATTAGTTCGATAATTATATATATCGGTTATTTACTAACTTTAAAATAATAATCTTTCTTTATATAGAATATCTAGGCGCTAAAACCTTATTTCTAAAAAATATCGAGGTCGATCTATAGAATTCTATTAGAGTCGAAGTAAACTAGGATTGATACCGTCGATAATATTAATTAAAGGCTCCGGAAACTCGTATCCTCTCAAGTAATTAATAATAATAAATAGTAATAAGATAAATAGGCTTTACGTAGATTACTTTTAATTAATATTTATTTAAATAAACTCGTTTTTAAATCCTAGAGCGGGCCTACTAACTACGTGTAGTAATATATCGAGTTACGGAGGTAGTTTATAAAGTTAAAATAGTATTCTAGGTCTCTAAAAATACTAGAGTATTTAAAAATATTAATAACTTTTAATTTATCTTTAAATATCGTTATATTAAACGAGTTTATTTTCTATTTTAAAAGATTAATATCTAGGTAACCTGAAAACGTCTTGTTTAATATTATAATAATATTAATATTAATTAAGAGTTAGAAAAGTCTCTATGAATATAAAATATACTCTATAAAAAACTTCGAGCCGGCGACTATATCGTCGATATATATTTAAGCGAAGACTTTAATAGGGTATAGAATCCTATTAATTTAACACTATATATATATAATTAAATTTATATAATTTATAATAAATATATTAAAAGTCTCTTGACCGCGATAGTTTATTACTATAAATATATATTTATAATTACGATATACTAACTACTAGTAGAAGAAGGAGTATATATCGAGTACCGATAAATATATATATCCTAGTAGTCGAGTAATAATATTAAATTATAAAGGTACTAGATAAATATTAGGGACGATAAAATTATTATATTTATATATATTTATAATAACTCTACCTTTTCGTATACTATCTAGTAGATTCTTTTATACTATAAAAACTAGATAATTAAATAATATTAATTAAATTACATCTACAAAAGTGCAAGCGACTCTGAGAATCCTGGTTTGCTCGGAGCGCTCAGGCCCGCTCGCGAGCGCTAAAATAGCTCAGAGCTAGGTAAGAATTCTCAGGCCCGCTCAGGCCCGCTCAGGCTCGCTCAGG
>JAABUK010000177.1_pt1 | contig 153501 bp, 128 predicted proteins | sample 5559141 | NCBI WGS metagenome assembly JAABUK01 (sample SAMN10711869, study PRJNA513367) | rock metagenome | isolation source: Antarctica rocks | place: Antarctica: Victoria Land, Pudding Butte nord | collected 2016-01-03
CCGCTTCCGTTGCGCTGACCGAGCGCGGCGTCGCAATCAAAAAGTTGATGTAGTCTTCGTCGCTAACTTTTGGCGGATTCATTCCGCTTTTTTAACACAATGCTCTTCAACTGCGTAACTTCTATGAAGTATAATGTGCGCTAGATTGCTATGTGTTATCAGAGTTATGGAGAACTTATGAGCGAATCAGATGAGCCGACGATTAAGAATCTCGACTGGAAAGATATTGCCGGAATCTCCATGCGTTATGTCAGTCATATCTTTCTCGCAAAAATAGAGAACGATGAGTTGATTGCACAACCTCCACCTAGCCCTTACGCCACAATATTTGTCGAAGCTCCTGAATTACCAAACATGCCATTCATACAAGTTTCCCATAAGATAGATTTCTATAATCTTTGGATATTGAATGAACAGGGGATATTGGATAATGAAGATGTAGAGGTCATTATCAGGCATAAGTCGCCTACCGGGATGAAGAAATTAATGGCTGCTATTCTGCCGCACTTAGAGTATTCAGTTTTCTATCGGGGATACTTGGAAGCTTTGCATAATCCTGAAGAACGCAGCTTCGCTCTTGAAACAGAACCTTATATTTATCTTTATGACCAAGAACGAAAGGTAAATGTGGATAACGAATAAATCTGGAGGGCGCAACCTAACAACTCATTCAACCGGAGCGCGAATAGCGTAGCTCTCATCGAGAACTTGGATGGATTCGGTGGTTCATCGCGCCCTGTTAATTCGGGCGTTATGAAATTTGAACAGACTCTCGAGTTTTGATTTATGGATCGAAGCGTCGGGCGCGTGCCGCTTGCGCGTGTGGAAGCCGCTGCTTGCAAACGCCGATAATCATAGTGCATCATAGCCCTTGCATTTTCCTTCTCTCGCGCATCAACGGTGATGCGCCCCGCGCCTGAATACGGATTGTTGGCGGCGGCGTTCTGGTGGTTCGAGAGCAGGCCGATTTTCAATTGCAGAAGCCGCTCATTACACGAGCACCCGAACGCGAGCCTTCGCTGCCACCGTTTCATCGAAGCCATCCTGATTCGAAGCTTCTCTTTGCGCTCCTCTTTAAGAAGGAGAAAAGGTACATCTACATGTCTATGAAACTATACGTCGGCAATCTCGCGTTCCAGACTTCGAGCGAAGATTTGCAGCAGTTGTTTGCCCAAGCGGGAACAGTCGAATCGGCTTCGGTTGTCGAAGACCGCGAAACGGGTCGCTCGCGCGGCTTCGGCTTCGTCGAAATGTCTTCCAAAGAAGAAGGCGAAAAAGCCATCGAACAATTCAACGGCAAGGATTTCGGTGGCCGCAATCTGACCGTCAACGAAGCCAAGCCCCGCGAGAATCGTAGCGGCGGTGGCGGTGGTCGTGGCGGCGGTGGTGGCTACGGCGGTGGTGGCGGCGGACGCGGTGGCGGCGGCGGTGGCTACGGCGGTGGTGGCGGCGGACGCGGTGGCGGCGGCGGTGGCCGTGGTGGTAGCGGCGGCGGCGGCGGCGGCGATCGCGAACCACGCTGGTAAACGCTTCCGGTCATTAAAGCAAACCGAACAAACACGTTTTATAAATGAAAGCGCCTCCGTCATGGCTCATACCAAACGGAGGCGCTTTCATTTTTGGCAACGCACGCGCGCTTCGCATAATTCTTCGCGCTTGCATGTCATGGTGACGAGCGAGCGCGTTTTGTGTACATACTCCGACGCCAATTATTTTGCGTCGGCGACAAAGCGATAGCCGACGCTTCGGACGGTGAGCAAATGTTTGGGCTTGGCCGGTTCGTCTTCGATATAGCGCCTCAGCCGCACAATGAAATTATCTATCGCGCGCGTGTCCGTGTCCTCGCGCAATCCCCACACTTCTTCCAACATCAGTTTGCGCGACACGACGCGGCCTTCATGGTTGATGAGATAACGCAATAACTGCGCTTCCATTAAAGTCAGGCGCACGACGCCGCGTTTCCCCGCGCGCAATTCCAGCCTGCCGAAATCAATTGTTTTGCCGTCGAAGACAAAGACATCGCCCACGTCCGTTTGAGCAATCGTTTCCGTGTGATTCTTGTCGCCCGCAGAGGTTTCATTCGCCGACGCTTTTTCGGCTTGCCCGTTTCCGGCATTGTTCGACCACGCGCGCCGCCTGAGCAAACTGCGCAAGCGCGCAAGCAGAATCTGCAGCTCGAACGGCTTCGGCAAATAATCGTCCGCGCCCGCTTCAAAACCCTGCAAGACATCTTCGGGACGCCCGCGCGCCGTCAGCATCAGGACCGGCACGAACTGTTCCGCTTCGCGTAAACGACGCGCCACCGCGAAACCATTTATGCCCGGAAGCATCACATCGAGCACCACCGCCGCAAACTTTGTCGGCTGCCCGAGTAAAAGTGCAAGCGCCGCTTCGCCGTCGCCTGTAGTCTCTACATCGTAGCCTTCTGCTTCTAAATTAAAACGCAGGCCGTCGGCGAGATGCTTTTCGTCTTCGACGATTAACACCGCTAGCGTTGCTGTCATTGAACTCACTTGACTTGTTGGACTCATCAGACTTTAGCCCTCGGAAGTTGAATCGTGAAGGTGCTGCCCTGCCCTTCGCCTTCGGAAGCGGCGAAGGCGCGCCCGCCGTGTTTTTTCGCAATCGAGCGCACGATAAAAAGACCTAACCCCGTGCCTTTAACGCGCATCACGAGGCGTCCGGGCGCGCGATAAAAGCGGCGAAAGATGCGCTTTAGTTGAGCGCGCGGAACGCCTATGCCTTTGTCGCTGACGCGCACTTCGACGCGCCGCTCGTCAATCGTCCTCACTTCAATCGCAATCTCCACGCTCTCGCGCGAATACTTAATAGCGTTATCAATTAAATTCGAGACCGCCGCGCGCAGTTCATACGCATCGCCTATTACAAGCGCGCGCTCGGCGTTCGGCTCGGATTCTTGATTGTAACGAAGCGCGTCGGCGGACAAATTATAACGCGTGCGCGCCAGCTCCAGACATTCGCGCGCGAGTTCGCGCAGATCGACAATCGAATTGCTCGATTTATGCCCGCGACTATCACCACGTCCGGCGAGCAGCACTTGATCGACTGTGTGCAGCAAGCGCTCCGTGTCGGCGAGCATTATTTCGTAAAACTCGCGGCGGCGCGTTTCATCCACGTCGCGCGTTTGCAGGGTTTCAAGATACAGACGGATCGAAGCGATGGGCGTTTTGAGTTCGTGCGTGACGGCGTTGATGAAACCGTCGTGCTGTTCGTTGCGGCGTATCTCGCGCACAAGAAAAATCGTGTTCAGCACAAGGCCGCTGATAATTGCGATGAAGAAAATAATGCCGAAAACCAGCAGCGCCACCTGCCGCCAGTTAAGCAGAATCCAGCCGACGTTGAGCGCGATGGCGAACGCCACCAGACACGCGCCGAACGAGATAAAGAACACAATGGATTTACGCCGCCGCCCGCCAACACGCATAATGTCTCCATTGTAAAAGAAACAACGGAATCATGCGCGAATTTAATCGCGCGCAAAAACGAACGCCGCAATAACAAAAGCCTGCGCGGAAAATCGATCCGCGCAGGCTTCGTAAAATTTATTCGCGCAACGGAGTCCGGCGCATTGCAAATTAAGGCACTTTAAGCTGCCGTCTTGAGTTCCCCGCTTGTAGATTTCGCCGCCGTTTTTCCTTCACCCGCGACGTTAATACGTTTGATGTCTTTGGCGAGTCCGAGCATTTGCAGCCCGCGTATGCCCAACCAATTCACATCCACTTCGTACCACGCAACGCCATGCTTGGCGGCTGTCGGATAAGCGTGATGATTATTGTGCCAGCCTTCGCCAAAGGTTAGAAGCGCGACCCACAAACTATTTCGTGAATCATCCTTTGTCTCGAAGCGGCGCGTTCCCCATAAATGCGTCGCGGAATTGACGAGCCATGTCGCGTGCAATCCGAACGTCACGCGAAAGAACATGCCCCACATCAGCATAGGCCAACCGCCGAAGGCGAACAGCGCCAGCCCAAGCACGACGAGCGGCACCCAGTACCACACTTCGATCCAGCGATGAAAGGAATCCTTCATCAAATCCGGTGCATAACGCGTGCATACTTCTTCATCATAGCGCTGCGCCGTTCCCTGCAAAATCCAGCCCATGTGCGCCCAGAAACTGCCCTCGCGCGGCGTGTGCGGATCGCCCGGCGCGTCCGTGTGCGCGTGGTGTATGCGATGCGTCACGACCCACGCAATCGGCCCCGCTTCGAGCGCCAGCGTGCCGCATACAGTCAGAAAATACTCGACGAGTTTCGGCGTCTTGTATCCGCGATGCGTCAACAATCGATGATAACCCATGCCGATGCCGAGGCTTCCCGACACCCACCACAGGAAAAGGCATACGGCGAAAGCCTTCCACGTAAACACGAAAAGCGCCGCCACCGCCCCGAGATGAAAGATCACCATAGCGATGACCGTCGTCCAGTTGACGCCCGTTTTTGTTTGGATATTAACGATTGATTCGTTGCGCATTGAAGTTCCTCGTTCATGAATATAAAAGCCAGAGATATGATGCTGTAACCTATCTTTATCGTAACAACTTTGCGGTGTAGTGTTTGTAATAGTTGTGTAAGTGAAGATTATCAAAAAACGAAAAGCCCGCGAGATGCGTCCGCAGGCTTTCCGTGCTTATGAATTCTGTTGTTGCAGATGGCGATTCGCCGTATGCGTCGGCGCAACTTATTTTGCGGCGCGGCCGGGTACGGTCTGGCCTTTTTGCGTGAAGGCGCGGTCAATCGCCGCTTGAATCGTTGCCGCGCTCAAGCCGTTCAAGCGCACGCCATTGATGAAGAGCGTCGGCGTCGCGTTGACTCCGTAGAGGTCGCCGTCCGCGATGTCGCGGCGCACAGTTGCCGCGTAGTTTCCGCCGTCGAGCGCGGCGTCGAAACGCGCGCGGTCTAGTTTCAAATCGCTCGCGTATTTTTTCAGAGACTGCACGTCTAGCGCCGATTGATTTTTGAAAAGAAGGGCGGCGTACTCGAAGAATTTTCCCTGCTCTTTAGCGGCAGCGGCGGCTTCGGCTGACTTGAAGGACTGCGCGTGCTGCGGCAAAGGATAATTGCGCACGACGAAGCGCACGCGATTGCCGTATGGCTTCAAGGCTTCTTCGATAACCGGATACGTCGCGCCGCACGCGGGACATTGAAAGTCAGTAAATTCGACAACCGTGACGGGCGCGTTGGCGTCGCCGCGCGCGGCAGCATTTTCCGTATTGATATTCTGGACGGGCGCTTCCGGCTCCGTCAGCAGCACGCGCACATTATTGCCCGCGCGCAACTTGGCGATCAGCGCGTTCTCTAACTGCCGCGCTTTGTCTTGTTGCAGATAAGCAGCGATGTCCGCGCGCACCGCCGCGAAATCGCCTTTGATGTTCGCTTTGTTCAATTCATAAAAATTCGTTACTTCCGCATCCGTCGGCGCTTGAACTTTGCTCGTCACTTCTGCGCGCAATATTTCATCGGGCGTCGTGCTGCGCTTTTTGGCTTCGGCTGTGAGCAGCATGTCGTTGATTTTGGCGTCGATGGCCTGCCGCTCTGCCTCGTATGCCTTCAGACGCAGATCGTAAAGAGCAGGCTTGATGCGTTCGTTGATCGTCTCGGCAGTGACGTTGTTTCCGGCAATCGTCGCAAGCACTGTGGCGGGCGCGAGGTTCTGCGCGCTCACGTCTGCGGCGCTCATCGTGACGGGATAATTAGCGCGCAGACGTCCGAAGAAATCGGCGGCGAGTTGTCGCTCGCGCTCTTTACGCAAATAAGCGGCAAGTTGCGGGCGCGCGGCATCGAGTTCCGCATTATTGAGTTGGTCGCGGTTTTGATCGTAGAGAATTTTGATTTCAGCGTCGGTTGGATCAGTGATGCGTTTGGCGATTTCCGCAGCGTAAAGCTGATCGGACAACACGCCGCGTTTCTTCGCTTCGGCATCGAGCAGCCGTTGATTGATTTGCTCATCGAGCGCGCGGCGGCGCACGTCTGTTATCGCTTTGTCTAGGTTATCCAGAAAATCGCGCGACTTCGGATCGACTTCGGCAAACGTGATTGATTGATTATTAACAACCGCGACGACTCTCTGCAATTCCGCGTTCGATGCGGTGTCGGTTGACGCGACAGCAGCGGCGGCGCTTGCGGCGGGAGCATTAGCCTGCCGTGTTTGCGCCGCAATGTTCGCATCCATGCCGATGCTCGTTGCAAATAGAACAAACGCGATTAAAGCTTTCGGATACTTCATCAAAGTCTCTTTCTCCTGCGAAGGTAAATCTAAAGACAAGTTCAAAGCCCGGAATCCACACCGAATAATATAAGACGAAGCGCGCACAGGCCAAACACGCGCCGCTGAATTTTCAACTATACAGAACGCCCGCAAATAATCACGGCGTAGTGCGCGAATCTATGATGCTTGATGCAGAGCTTACGTTCGCGCGGATTCTTGTCGCTTAACAGGATAAAGGATTGAAAGACAGCGCGCTTTATGATTCTTCCGGCGCAATATCGTTGCCGGTATCAGCGCCGATTTCCGCTTCGGCGAGTTTGCGGACAGTCTCGACGGTGTCTATTTCGGCGACGGTTTTATCGTCACGCAAGCGCAGTATGCGCGGAAAGCGCAGGGCGTAGCCGCTTTTGTGGCGCGCGGATTTTTGCACGCGGTCAAAGGTGACTTCGAGAATTATTTGCGGCAAGACGGTGCGCACGCGCCCGTGCGCGAATTCCTGTAAGGTGTGCGCGCGAAACCACTCGGTCAATTCCGCGAGTTCGATGTCAGTCAAGCCGGAATAAGCTTTGCCGACGTTCAGCAGTTCCGCATCTTCTTCAGAACGGCGCACGGCGAACGTGTAATCGGAAAGCAGTTGGCGGCGCTTGCCGTGACCGACTTCAACCGCCGTGACGACGACATCGAGCGTCGCAACGGCGCGTTTCACCTTCAGCCACTCGCGCCCGCGCCGTCCCGGTTTATACGACGAGCGCGGGTCTTTAATCATCAAGCCCTCGTTGCCGCGCGCGCGCGCCGCCGCAAACTCTTCATCCAGCAACGCAACGTCGCACACGCGTTTGGCAAGCGACAGGCGAACAGTGCCTTCCACCGGAACGAGTTTTTCGAGAAGGCCGCGACGTGTCTCAAGCGTGGTGTCAATCAGCACTCGATTTTCCGCGTATAAAATATCGTAAGCGATAAAGGCGACGGGCGTCGTGGCTAATAATTCATCGCTCACGGTTTTGCGCCCCAAACGCTTTTGCAATTCCGCAAACGGCAGGATCTCGCCGCCGCGCACGGGAACGATCTCCCCGTCGAGAATCGCGTCGCCGGGCAGATTTTTGAGCGGCGCGACGAGTTCAGGAAAGCGGTGCGTGATGTCGTCCATCGTCCGCGAGTAAAGGGCGACGCGTGCGGCGTCTGTATGCGCCTGCGCGCGTATGCCGTCGAATTTGTCTTCGACGAAAAACTCTTCGGGCATTGTGCGCGCGACATCCGCGAGGTCTGCCGCAGGCGTTGCGAGCATAAACTTGAGCGGGTGAAAAAGGCGCATCGAGACATTCTGCAATTCACCTGTGCGCGCGCGCACAGCCGTTTCGCCGATGTCGCCCGTCAGCATATTAATCTGTGCGATGCTTGCGAGCGGGCGCTCGAAGACGCGCGCGATGGCGTCTTCGACGAGTCCTTCCTTGAGGCCGATGCGCAAATCGCCGACGAGAAGCTTGACTAGATACTTCGCTTCGAGCGGCGTCGCGCGGTGAAGCGCAGCAACAAGCAATTCCTTTTTGTTTTTCGCGCCGCGAGTTTCGCTCAAGCGTTCGATCAATAATGCTGTTTCGAGAAGCGTGAGTGTCGGCGCAATATCCGCGCGTCCGGCTTCATGGAAAACTTCGTAAGCGACTTCACCGGAATCGCCGAGCCGCACATAACGCGGGCGCAGATTTTCGACTTCGATGTTCGTCGCTTCACTCAACGCATCGCGCAAGGCGGAACCGCCGACGTTCGTTGTGCGCGCGTCGTTCATCGCAAATTGGTGTCCGGCAAAGTACCGCGCGGCACACGCTAAATCTGCGTCGTTTAGCTCGCTAAAATACGCGCCGAGCAGCGCAGCCTTTTCCAACTTCTTCGTCGTCGCCGCGATTGCTTCCGCCGTTTGCGCGAAGGCGAGCAAAGAGCCGCGCGCAGCTTTATCAATTGATGGCATAGATATTTGAAAATCCTTTGAATTGCCACTAGCACAAGCCAAAGCTGTGTTGACATTATGCCTTTTCAATTGCCACTAGCTTCAGCTAGTGGACAAGAGATGTATGTATATAAGGCTTTAGCCGAACCTATTATAAAAGAGAATCTTCCATTCAGCTTTAGCTAAAGCTAATAATGATAATCCTTCAAATTTAATTTGGCTAAAGCCACAATACTTAATTTACCTGACCCACTAGCTAAAGCTAGTGGCAATTTATAAGCAGCAATATGAGTTGATTACACGTGCATCGATTCGGCGGGAACTTTGACGGCTTCATCTACCGTCGGCACGCCGAAGATTTCCGGGTGCAGAATGCGCGCGAGGATTTCTATGCCGCGAACGACGCGCGGCCCCGGACGGCTAAAGTAGGAAGTCGCATCGAGCGCCCACACGTTGCCCGTTTGCACCGCCGGAAGGTCATGCCAGCCCGCAGGCAAGTGCGATTGCGGTAATTGTCGCAAAATATCTTCTGTGTAATAGCCGCACGGAATCAGCACGATGCACTCCGGCGCGTAAGCCCTTATTTCTTCGGCAGTGGTTGTCGTCGAAGGCTCTCCGGCGCGCCCGAAGGCATGGTCGCCGCCCGCGAGCGCGACTTGTTCCGGCACCCAGTGGCCGGGCGCAAACGGCGGCTCCAGCCATTCGAGCATCAGCGTGCGCGGGCGTTTTTCCACATCAGCGAGCGCGGCGGCAATGGTGTCTATGCGCGTCGAGAGTTGGGCGATAACGTGCGTCGCCTCGCTCACTTTGTTTGTCAATTCGCCGACGGTGCGTATGTTGGCGAAGATGTCCGTGATCGTGTTCGGTTCGAGCGAGACGACGCGCACATCCGTTTCAAACACGCGCGCGGCCTGTGCCACGCGTTTGTAGCTGACGGCGCACACGTCGCACAATTCCTGCGTGAGAATCAAATCCGGGCGCAGCTCGCGCAATTGTTTTTCGTCCAAGTCGTAGATCGAGCCGTGCCCGTCGAGTTGCGAGCGAACGGCGTGGTCGATCTCGCGGCTCGTCATCGTTTCGTGCGAAATGCGGCTCGCGGTCAAGGCAGGAAGATGTTTGATCGTCGGCGGATAATCGCATTCGTGCGTGATGCCGACGAGCGCATCTTCGAGTCCGAGCGCGCAGAGGATTTCCGTTGCCGAAGGAAGCAGAGAAACAATTCGCGGCGTGTGTTGCGTCATATAGTTATTGCGGTCTTTCCTGTTCTTAGTTTTGCTTTAGAGGTTCGCGCGAGCGCGTCGCCGTTGTCAAGAATCCTTCACGCAGGACATAAAAGTAAAGTCGAAGTTAAAAGCGCGTTATAAGCGCAGGCATGATTCTCGTTTGAGAGTTCTTCCACGCTTTTGCATTCGGTTCGGGCGCGCTACAATCTACCGGCACGATAAATTATTCGGGAAAGATTTTCGATGATGCAGGAAGAATTAAAGATGAACAACAGCGAAACGCCCGGGCAATCGAGTGAGACGCTTGAGCAAACAACTGAAGCGCGCTTTGCCGGTGTGGTCGATCACATCGCCGTGAAGTCCGTGGATTTGCAAAGAGATGTGCGCGAGTATGAGCGCATAGGGTTTCACATTGAAACGCTTTACGACGATTGGGCGATGCTGCGCGACAATCGCGGGTTCGGAGTCGCCTTGCTCGCGACGAATTCAAAGCATCCGCCGCACATGGGCTTGCGCGTCGAGACACGCGCGGAACTCGAAGCCGCCGCCGCGCGCGAAGGCCGCCCGCTCAAGGAACACCGCGATCATTCAGTTTCCTTTTACACGAAAGGCTTGAACGGGCAGGCCGTCGAAGTCATTTATTATCCGCCGGAATACACGGGCGACCAATCCGTACTCGGCAAAGGAAAATAGGCGCAACATTGCGCGCGCTCGTTGCATCAAAAAAAGCGCAGAAGTCAGCAGCAGAAAGCAGGCCGCGAAAAGTGTATCCGTTATTTCTCGAATTTTTAGGAACGACCGAAGTTCTCGTTATTCTCGTGGCGGCGCTCGTGCTGTTCGGGCCGCGCAGATTGCCGGAACTAAGCCGCTCGCTCGGCAAAAGCCTTGCCCAATTCAAAAGCGCCTCCGAAGATTTCAAGCGCACTTGGGAACAAGAGGCCAGCCTCGATCAAGCCAAACAGGAAGCGGAGACAGAACGCGCGATGCTGCCCGAAGATGATTCCGTCATAGAGGCTGGCGAAGACCGCGCCGCCGCCATGCTCTCGGCGACCCAACCAACAGAGCAAACCTACGCGCGCGGCACTGCGGCGGCAACCGACGTTGCGCCGTCTGCTGTGGCCGATTCTGTGACAACGCAAACCGGCTTTGATACTTCATCCGGCACGGAAGCAGGCGCGAGCTACAACAACGCCGCCGTTGCGTCTCCCGCTCCGTCAAGCAAGCGCGACTGGCTCTAAACCCTCAGCGCTTCGCGCAAGCAAACTTTAATGGCATCACTTTTAGGCGCACGCTCCGGCGATCAGGAAGAAGGGACGGAAGAACCCGGCGTTCAGATGTCCTTTATGGATCATCTGGACGAATTGCGCAGCCGTCTCATTCGCTCGATCACTTTTGTGTTCGTCGTCTTCATCGGCTGCTGGTTCGTTTCCAATTACATCTACAATTTTCTCGCGCGCCCCGTTCAGCACGCGCTTGCCGAAGCGCAGCGCCGCGAACTCCCGCTCGGCGGTCTGACAGGCAAGGAACAGATTCAGGCGCTCGCCGTTTTGAAGGAAGGCGACACCGCGCGCTATACCTTTTCCGAATCGACGAAGATCGGCACGAGCGTGATTCCGCCCGGCACAAGCGTGCTCGCGCAAGTCGCAAAGGACGCCAGCGGCAACACAGGATTGTTCATGGCAGAGCAGTTGATTGCCGGAAACGCCGTCGTGCCGAAGGGCGTGCGCTTGCCCGTCGATTTCAACGCGCGCTTTGACGGGTCGGTTGGACTCGATGAGAAATTGATCGTCAACACGATGATCGAATCCTTCTCGCTTTACATCAAGGTCTCGCTTTACACGGCGATTTGTCTCGCGCTGCCGTTTCTGTTGTGGCAAATCTGGGCGTTCGTCTCGCCCGGACTTTACCCGCACGAACGCGGCTACGTGCTGCCGTTCATACTGCTTTCGACAATCTCTTTTTTCATCGGCTCGGTTTTCGCTTACTACGTTATTTTCCCGCCCGCAGCCAAGTATCTGCTCGGACTCGGCAAGGATTTCCGTTTGTTTTTGAAGGCCGACGATTATTTCGATTTTATTATTCTGGTGATGCTCGGCATGGGCATCGTGTTTCAAATGCCCGCGATTACTTATGTGCTGGCGCGCATCGGCCTTGTGACGGCGAAGTATTTGATACGCATCTGGCGCACATCCTTGATCGTGATTTTGATTTCGGCAGCGATTTTGTCGCCGACCAACGATGTGCCGAACATGCTGCTTTTCGCCGCGCCGATGCTGGTGCTCTACGTCATTTCGATTTTCGTCGCGTGGATTTCGGCTAAACCACGCGTGCGCGCGTGAAAGCTCAACTTACTCGTATTAAAGTTCGATTATAATTGACCGTAAATTTTTCTATAAAATTCTTCTTGACGCGCCATCTCGGTTGCTGCTAGTATTTGCCCGCTCCGTACAATAGGCTACCGAAGAGGCTTTACCTCTCCGGCTTTACCTCTCCGGCTTTACCTCAAACCTTCAACGTTCGTCACTAAGAATCATGTGCAGTTCTCCCAAGCTGTTACACCTCTCCTGCGCCGGAACCTATCGGTCTGGTAATTCAGTCGTGTTGTCTCCTGAGAGAGTTGCGCTCCCATTCAACCTCAGCAACCTACCTTTAAGGAGAAAACCCAATGCCGACCATCCTGAAAAGATCAACGAAAAATTTGCTCTTTGTTGCGACGACTAAGAAACTGTTCCTCGCTGCTATCGTGGCAGTATTTCTGACTGCTACAGCAACTGCCGTTTATGCAAATAATCTTTATTTTGATGGCTATGACGGATATGGCCGAACTATATGGCTAAGTTGCGGCAGTACAGCCGGGAACTACGTATACGTCTGTGAGGACAGTGGTTGCTACTACTCCGATGGACTATCTACATACGCAGACCAAGAGTGCAGCTACCGCTAAACGAATCTTATCGCCAGCGATTTACCGGTGCTGGTAAATGCGGATACATACAAATTCAGAGTCAGGCTCATCTGTGTGTATCCGCGTTCAGCCTCAGGCGATGGCGTCTTAATTCTATATTTCAAGGTGAGAAACTACTGCAATTCAAAAGGAGAATGACCGTGAAACGATTAATATTGCTTTCGGTATTGATGTGTTTAGTAATGCCCTCTTACAACGGTCAATCTACCAAGGTAAAGTCTGGCAATAGCGACGATGTGGCTTTGGAGAAACTCTGGTTGCTTTCTGATTTACAAGCCCTTGAAGCAAAAGCCGTGAAGCTTGATGCACCTTTAGCCAAAGCTCTTGCCAAAGCAGAAATCGCAGATGCCGCATGGACGCTTGATCAAGATTGGTCGACAAAATTATTACATGAAGCATATGAGCTTACTCTTCCAGACGAAGAAGAACAGGCTAAGCTGCGCAATATACCGGCGGGTTCCCCGCCCCAACTATTTTCCAGCAACGACCGGGCGCGTGGTGATATTCGTAGTCGCGTATTAAGCATTGCCAGGCGTAATAAAGACTTAGCGGATCAATTAACTCAATTGGGAGCAAAGCAGATGGGGAGTTTTGAAGGACACTTCAGAGATGCTGTGCTTGCCCATGCAGCACTCCAAGAAGGAGACAAAGAAGCTGCCGCCCGATACACTATTCAGTCAATCGAGGCTGATCCGACGCAAATTACTGCGGCGTCCGTCATCAACGAGATAGCGACAAGAGATCGCATATCGGCTGACCAACTCATCCTCCAATACATTGAACGATTGCGAACATTTCCGCTCTCCAGTAAGAATCAAAGTGATGCTAGAACCTTTCTTATATTAACTGAACTTGTACGCTCTCCTTATAACGAGCAAGGGCCGATACAGCCACCCGCCCCATCGGTGATGAAGGCTTACGTTAGTTACATGCTAGAGGCCATGAACAATTTGGATCAACGTGAACCCGGCTACTTGCAAAGAGCAAGGCTCAGGTTTCTGGGAGTTTGGCCGACATTACAACGGTACGCACCGGAATTAACGGGCGCATTTATGGATTTGGAGAGGCGAAGTAGAAAACCGGAAGATAGCTCACCGATTCCAATGCAGACGAGCATGGAAGATGAGTATAAAGCTAAATACGAAAAGAGAGTGAAGGAAGCTTCGGAGAGCAACCAACCGGACGAGGCGATAATCGGCTCAATGATTAGCAGAGGTGATTTCAGCAAAGCCCACAAGCTGATTGATAAACTTTCCGATGGCCCACAAAAGACGCAACTCACCGAAATGGTCAACATGCGCGAGGCGCTCAGCTTCGCCGCGAAGGGCAATACCTTTGAAGCCGAACTCCTGGCGGAGAAGCTGAACAAGGCGACCTCAATTCTGCAAGTATACCCGGCCATCATCAGTAAATGCACGGCAAAGAAGGATCAGCCGTGTGTGACAACCGCATTCTACCAGGCAATGAAACAACTCAAACGCGCCGACATCGCGCCGCCAACGCCGCCTGCGGGTATTCCGGCATCAATTATCGCCACCAGCCGGGAATTTGATCCAGTGCTGTCAAGCCTCGCTAAATTGGCAAAAGCAGTTGCACCCATTAGTGACACGCTGGCTCTCGAAGCGCTTGATGAAACAGTATCAGCGGCCAACAGCAGCGACGTGGATACAAGTCAGGGACGTGTCGGATTCGACATCGATATTTTCAAAATTCTTGCGCCGAAGAACGAACAGCGCGCGTTTCAGGCAGCAACGAACTTGAAAGACCCGCTACGGCAAATTATTGCGCTCGCCGTCATCGATCAATGGAAAGCAAAGGAGCTATCGAAGAAAGCTGAAGAATTAACAAAGAAGGTCAAGACTAATCAATGATGAGCGCTACGACCAGCAGCGATTCTTCTCCATCGCCGTCTTCCAGATCAGCGTGGCGGCAAAGCGGATGGGGACTGTTAGTATTGCTCATCGTATTGGAGAGCAGCGCATGGCGCGACGCAGCGGCACTCTTCAAATACCCGTTCGCCGTAGGAGTTGACGGTTACTACTACATTCTGCAAATCGATGCGCTGCAAAACCACGGACGTTTTTACTTTTCCACCCACACGCCTTTGGTGCTTTACGCATTAACCGTAGTTAGTTACTTTACGGGCAATTCAGTTCTGGCAGTAAAAATCAGCAGCATCGCGCTGCACTTAGTATTGTGTCTTGGAATTTTTGCGATCATCGCCAGCGCGACGCGCTCACTGTGGCTCGGCGTGCTCGGCAGCGTGCTGGCGGTCGCTTCCGGCGCGCATTTTTACATGATCGCAGAGTATGTCAGTAACTTGGGCGCGCTCGCTTTTCTCAGCTGGGGCGGGTGGTGCGTGATACGAGCATTTCAGACTCGTAGTAAGCTTTGGATAATACTTTCGCTCGCGTGCCTTGTGGCTGCAAGTTTCAGCCACCGATCCGCTTTTGCAATCGCGCTTGTGATCGCTGTTTCAGCCATTTTGGTGCGCTCATTAATAACCACGGAATTATCCGGGCGAAGACGCCGTTTCGCAGCAGCGGCGACGGTTCTGTTTCTCTGGTGCGCTCCTGCAATTCTGGCGTTACAGCCGTTTATCCAGTTACCGTCATGGATCGATAGAGAGTTGCTCATCGTGCCGAGAATACCAATTAGCCAGGCGGCAGTGGCTGAACAAATAATATTATTAGCGATCTCTCCGGCGACTTTGATTCTTATTCTTCTGGACAAAGTAGAAGTACAAAGCAAGATTGCCCGTATAGTGTTCGGCTCCATCGCACTTTGGAGTCTACTCGTAACAATCAATCCGTTTCTCAATAATAAAGGAGCGATGGGCTTCACTTGGCGACTAAGCACTCTGGCATACCTACAAGTCGCCATTTTAGTGCCAGGTCTGATCTGGCTAATTTTTCCTTTGCGCCATGAAGCCAGCATTTTGATTGCCGCGTTTGTCCTTCCATTGCTGATCGGGAGCGCACGCTACTCGCGGCCATATGGAATGCGACCCGAGTATCTTGCGGCGCGCGCAGAACTCTTGCGGCGTTTGCCTTTCTACCGCCAGCAGCTTGGGCAGTCACCGCTCGTGATTAGTCCTCACGGCGAGCAATTCATTGTTACATCGACGCTTGGCATACCGTCTCAGCAACGCTGGCCGGATGACGATAGGTATCAGCCGATCTATTGGCTGCTGCATCACATCGCGCCACGCTTTTTAACAATGCCCATGGTTGTTTTGGAGAAAGAACCTGAAGGCTCGTATACCTTGCTGGCACGGGACGATATTGTACAGCAGCAGTTGCAAACACTTACTGATGTTGAACGAAAACGGCTATTTGCTGATAATCCACATCTTTACGAGTATTTGAATCAGCAAACTAAAACTAATGAGTCAAACCACATCACCTCTCGCCCGGCCATAAACTAAAACCCTTGCGGATTGCTGTTGCGTTCGAGCCGTCAGGATGCGATTTATCATTTGCCTATGTGAGTTGCGCATTCTATAAAATTTCAGTCATACAGATCATCTCCGGCGAATGCACTATCATCGTGTGCAAAGGCAACCGCCCGCCTGCTTCCGCGCATCTTGACTCTATTCCCGTCAGGGTTCTAAAATTAGTTTCTAGCACTGTCACAGATAGCGCGGGCTATCATCTTACGAAAACAAGTTTTAGCCGGAGGCTTTTCGCTTCCAAAGAAAGTTCAAAATCGGCAGACTGTTTAATTGGCCTTGCAGCAAGCAGTTTCCACCCGGTTTTCCACGAACAGGAGTCGTCCGAAGTTATGTTCCAACAAAATTTAGTGCATCGTTTGATTTTCGCGTCGCCGGTGCTGTTACTGCTGCTGGCGCTTTTAGTTGTTCCTGCGGCGGCGCAGAAAAAGCAGCGCGGTGACCAGCAGGATGCGCCGGGACGCCAACGCAATGGCAAGCCCGAGGTAAAAAAGATTTACAGGGAATGGCCGGATAAGGATGTGGCTTATATAATCACGGACAAAGAGCGTTCGGCTTACAGAAAGCTTCAAACAGACGAAGAGCGCGAGGCATACATCGAAGATTTCTGGCGACGGCGCGATCCAGACCCGGACACGGACGAAAACGAATACAAAGAAGAATATTACGAGCGCATCGCTTACGCCAACGAGCACTACGCGTCCGGCATTCCCGGCTGGAAAACGGATCGCGGGCGCATCTACGTTACGTTCGGCAAGCCCAACGAAGTCGAATCCCATCCGTCGGGCGGCTCCTATGACCGACAATCTTACGAGGGCGGCGGCTCGACGACGACCTATCCGTTCGAGACATGGTTTTATCGCTACATACCGGGCGTCGGATCGGGCGTCGAAATAGAGTTTGTCGATCCGACCGGCTCGGGCGAATACCGCATCGCGCGCTCCCCAAACGAAAAAGACGCGATGCTCAACGTACCCGGCGCGGGACTAACGCTCTCCGAACAGCTCGGCCTTTCGACCAAAGGTGATCGTATCAGCGGCATCGGCGGCCCGAACAGCTATTCGCGCGAACAGGATAATCCGTTTACTAGACTGCAACTACTCGCAGACTTAAGCCGCCCGCCGCAAATCAAGTTCAATGATCTGGCGTCAGCCGTCAACACGCCTTCGATTGACGATAACCCGCTCAACTTCGATATGCGCATAGACTTTTTCCGCCAATCGGATGAGCGCGTCGTCACGGCCTTCACTGTCCAGACCGAAAACAAGGATTTGACCTTCACGGACAGCGGCGGCGTCCAGCTTGCGCGCATGAATATCTTCGGGCGCATCACAAGCGTTTCAGGCCGACGCGCAGGCATTTTTGAAGACCCCGTCACCGCCACCGCGACGCCCTCGGAACTCGCCGACGCGAAGGAGCGCAAATCCGCTTATCAGAAGGCAGTCGCGCTTCCGCCCGGAACCTACAAGGTCGATGTCATCGTGCGCGATGTTGCTTCGGGCGCGACGGGCGTTCGACACGTCGGCTTCACCGTTCCCAAATACGATGCCAAGCAGCTTTCGACTTCGACGCTCGTGCTTGCCGCAAAATTGCAGAATCTGAACGATCAACCGGCGGTCGGACAATTCGTCATCGGCAACAATAAAGTGATCCCGAACGTTTCCGGCATTTATCATCGGGGACAGCCCGTCGGCGTGTACATGCAAGTCTACAACGCGGGCATCGATCAAACGACGCTGCGGCCTTCGGTTGACGCCGAATACGTGCTGTTGAAGGGCGGCAAGGAAATCGGCAAGCAAGCGGAAGATTGGAAGGGCATGTCGGACGCAGGCCAGCGCCTGACGCTCGCTAAACTGCTCGACACAAGCAAGCTCGCGCCCGGCGACTACGAACTCGCCATACGCATACGCGACCGCGTCTCCGGCCAAACCATTTCGCCCTCGGCCAAATTCACGGTCACGCAGTAAACCGCTCGAACAATTAACACGGCCTTTGACATGACAAAGCCGGAGACATGATGATAAATATCAACGTCTCCGGCTTTCGCTTTTGCCGCGCGTGAGAAAGAAGCGGTTTACTTTTTCTTGTCGTCGCCGTTTTTCCGTGCCGCGCCCGCAGCTTTTGCTTTGTCCGCAGCTTTTATTTTATCCGCCAACTCCTTCGCCTTCCACTGATCTATCGTCGCCAAAGCCACGATCTGCCGCAACTCATCCTTGAGATTCAGCGCCGCCTGTTGCGCTCGCGGTTCGTTCTTCGCCGCGATCAATTTGAACACGTCCGCATCGAAGCCTATGCGTCCTTGGCTTGTGTCCACCTCGCTGCGGTTTGCTGCCTGCACCATTTCATCCAAAGCTTCGAGCGCAAACTCGTCGCTCACGGGCGCAACCGCCTTGGCGAGTTTACTCAAGCTCGACAACACCGGATCGAACTCCTTGCTTGTCGGCACAACGGATGCCGGAATGCCTGCGGGCGGCGCGTTCGGCGTCACATCCGATTTCTTTAGTTGGCGCAGTGCCTGATAAAACGCTGTCGTCGTACACTGTTGATCTTTTTTCGCCGCGCACTTGTTAATAATAAGCGGATACACTTGCAGCACAGATACGGCTTTGCTTAATTTTTCAGCCAGCGATTGCGCGCTCAATGTATCGCCCTTAGTCGCCAGACTAATGGCTTCGCGCGTGTTTATGTCTTCGATGAACTGCGTTTTCTGTGCTCCGTCCGACAGCTTGTCAATCAACTTGCGCGCCTTATCGAAATCGCCGCGACTAAGGGCAAAGTTAATCGTCAAATCGTCCGGCTTATCGCTATCGAGCGCGTCCTTGACACGCTTTTCGTAATCCGCATTAGATTTATTCGCTTGCTCGTTTTTTCTCTGCGGCAGCGAAGCATCCTCGCCGGGTCTTCTGCTTAACTTCTCCAACTCCAAAAACTGCCCGGCCAGTTCCGGTGCATATTGCTTTAACGGAAGCCATGCGGACAATAAAATGTTGCGCGACCGCATAAGGCTACCCGGTTCGCGCTGTTCCAGTTGGCTCAAACTATCAATAACGTAATGAACGTATGCCCTCATAACATCAGGCCCCGGTGGCAGTATCTGACGGTATCGCGGATCGGCTCTCCTGTTGTTAAAGAAGAAGAACATGCTGTCGTTGTATTTGAAGATAAGGTCTTTCAGTAAAGTGAATGTTCTGGACGCGCTCTGATCTATCAGCGAGAGCGGAACAGAACGTAATCGCTCAATGTATTGAATTATCAACTTGTCGGCGGCTTTCCGATCCCGCGCGGCGACATCTATAATGACTATTCCTGCATTTATGAGCGTAGGTTCGGCTTCAAATGATTGAGTAATATAGTTACCGGCAGTCTCTATATCGCCAGCCCCGACAGCTTTTTCGGCAAGATTCGCCAAAGCATAATGCTCCTCCATTTTTCCTAGCTGTTGCGCGCCCTGTTGAATCAACTCAGTAGCAAAGGCTTTGTCTTGGCGTGCAATTTCAAGCACGCGATTTCGCACGCCGTTTCGCGCAATATCATTGCTGCCCATTGGCCCCGTCAAGGCAGCTCCGATTGGGCGGCTCCGAAGCCTGTTCCGCTCATCCTCGTTTGGCAGAGTAAGTTCGTATGCTTCACGTAGCAAATTTTCCGCACGCGGTTGATCTAGCATCCACATAGCACCGGCAATTTCAGCTTTTGCTAAAGCGCGTGCTAAAGGTTTATCCAAAACAACGGACTTAGTTTCGAGGACTTGTGTATCAGAAAGCAGCCAGAGCTTTTGCATTTCTGTATCATCTTTAGTTGTCTTTGTCTCGTTAGATTGAGCATTACAAAAGAAACCCGGCAGAAAGATCAAACCGAAAATCAATATACTTTGTCGCATTATAATTTCCCTTATTTGTGCGGGCTTAACATTAAAGAGTGATGTGCCATACGGCAATCACAAATACACGTTAACCAGCGAAACCACATCTTACCTAAATGCAATTTCTTTAATGATGGGTAAGCGCACATTGCAGCGCGGATGTAGCTCAAGCATATTTTGTGAGAACTTGCTTGAGCTGCATCCGCATCAACTTGGGACTAATAGCCGCAAGCCTGTGCCGCCTCGGCTCGAGTGAGAGCAAAAGTTTCATACGTTCCCGTGATGCCGTCATAATTCAGAGTGAAATCACCACTGTAAGCGCCATCCGCGCAACGTATTGACGTGTAACTTCCATTCACGGTCTCACTACTAAAATACACCAGTCTGGCGTATGTTCGGGTAGCACCAAGAGCTAGAATACTTACCACTAAAACAGAGAGGATCAATCCCTTCACGAATTTCTTCAACGTTTGCATCGCATTTTCTCCTTATGGCAGGTTTGAGGTTGAAAGAAAGCGCAAGCTGTTCCGTGAGATGACGCGCCTGTAACTTTCGGAGCGATAAGGCTTCGATGAGAAAGCAGTGGCAAGACATGGGAGAACTGCGCACATTGTATTTCGAGTTAGTGAGTTGAAGATTGTGGAAGCGCCAGAGCGTGGGTGGCACTCCCGTGAACCGTAACAGCGATGCGGCGGACAGTATCAAGGGGGGGGAAGTTGTCAAGGACTTTCTTTCCCTGCCTCGAACTTAATTTTTGGAAGCGGATTATTCGAGTGGTAAACAAAGAGGGGAGCTACGGGTTGGCGTGCCGTCAGTGTGCTCTCCCTACTGCTGCTTGCTTTGCATTCGTCAATGTCATGTCGGTTGTCGTTCGCCGCGTCGAAGGGCGTTGACTAAGTGATGCGCGCGGCGTGTCGGTTCGGGCTGGCGATAGCCGCCGTCGCATTGGAGTGTGAGAGCGATTGCGCCCGCGAGGTCGATCAAGTGACCGGGGGATACGAAGATCGGCTGCACGTTCGTTTTCGTGCGTAGCGCCGCGCCGATTGTTTCGTCCTTGTCGATCATCTCTGTCCATGCGCCGCGCGTCTTCTCCGGCTCTTCATACTTTCCGACGAGCACGGATTTTGCGCAGCCTAAGGTCGGGCGCTCGATGATTAATCCGACGTGCGAAGCGATTCCGACGCGGCGCGGATGAGCGATCCCGTGTCCGTCGAACATCACCGCGTCCGGCTCTGTTTTCAATTTCGCCCACGCTTCCAAAACCGACGGCGCTTCGCGGAACGACAGCAAGCCCGGCACATACGGAAAACTTATTTCGCTCACCACGCAGACTTCTTCGATGACATCGAGCGATGGCAAGGCGAGGACGACCAGCCCTGCGTAAACCGTCTTTGAAAATTTATTGAAAGAGATGTCTGCGCCCGCAATCGTCCTTATCGGACGGGCGAGCGGCGCAACCCGAACATCCGCGCGCAACTGCTTCTGCAACTCGACGGCCTCGCGCGGCGCGAGCGTCCAATCATGCAACTGTTTGAATTTAGCCATGCGCAATTATCTCCGATGATCCGACTATTACCCGTTCGACATCGTGTTACGCAAAATATAAGGCAGACAGCTTTTGTGTTGCCCTTAATGCACAACAAATTCGCTTATGTACAATTTATGTTGTAGTCGGATATAGTGCTGAAAGTCAAAAGCGTTTCGATAACATTCGGCAACGAACATCTACACGCTCCGACTAGATTTCTCCGCCGCAAGTTTCTACAAAATAAGAAAGCACAGCTTCGATTATGACTTCCTCGCTCCTCGCGCTTCGCCGCATCTTATGGCTGTTTACCGTCATGCCTGTCTTTATGGCGGGCGTATTTGCGCAAACTCCGCAGCCGACTCCGAAGGCAGTTGTGCCCGCTGCGTCGCCGTCCTCATCTGTGCCGCGCGCAAAGACGGCGCCGCTTGAAAGGCAGTTATTCAAAAACATCCTGCGCGATCAAGCGGCGATATGGACTGCGCCGCTGCACATTCGCCGCGCAGATGCGGCGTGGCTCGTGCCGCTCGGTGTTTCATCGGCGGCGCTGATCGCCACAGACCACCGCACGGCGTTTGCGGTCAGGGATAAACAAAAGCTGATTAACGTAAGCCACGCCGTTTCTTATCCCGGCAGCGGTTACGGCTCGACCGGCATTGTCGGCGCATTTTATTTGATCGGACTCGCGCGCCACGATAAGCGCGCGCGCGAAACGGGATTGCTCGCTGCCGAGGCGCTGATCGACGCCAGCCTTGTTTCCGTAACGCTCAAGGGAATAACACAGCGCCCGCGTCCGCTGTACGACGATTCGCGCGGTAGATTCTTTCGCGGCGGCACATCGTTTCCTTCGGGACACGCTGCCGGAGTCTGGTCGATAGCGAGCGTGGTTGCGGATGAGTATAAGCATCGCCCGCTGGTGCGTTTCGGTGCTTACGGGCTGGCGACGGCGGTGAGCGTCGCGCGATATACGGGGCGCAATCATTATCTGGGCGATTCGATTGTCGGCGGCGCAATCGGCTACGGCGTCGGTCATTATGTTTATCGCAAGCACCACAATCCGCAGAACGATTCATCCACCGGCAAAGAAGTTAATAATGAAATGCGCTCGAAGCTGTTTCCGATGATTGCTCCGCGATACGACAGGCGCAAGGGCGATTACGGAGTAACGCTCGCGTGGGGTTTCTAAGGATGTGCAACAAACACGCTCATTGATTGATGAGTATTCGATGACGCCGCGATTACCCGCCGCGCTTCGCTGAAAAATCTATTATTTCGCTCGCGGCAATCTGCACATTATGTTCACTCACAATCGAATGCACGCGCCAACGTTCATCGTTGCGGTCGGGAAAGTCCGTGCGAAAGTGCGCGCCGCGTGATTCCTCGCGCCAGAGCGCGACGCGCGCGACGAGCATGGCGAGCGTGAGAAAATTGCGCGACTGTGTGCCGAGCGGCGCGCGGGATATTTGCCCGAACTCTTGCAGGGCGCGCTGCAGCGATTCCGGCGAACGCAAAATGCCGACACGCTCCCACATCAAACGCCGCACGCGCTTGCGCACAGCCACAGCAATCTCTCCATGACGACGAACATCCGCGCCCGCAGCATCCGAAGCAATGCCCGATTCGAGAGTCGCATCACGACGATTCCAATTCGCATCTTCAGTTATGCAGTCCATCGCTGCGGCGCGGCCTGCGCGCGCTCCAAACACTAAGCCTTCGAGCAAAGAATTTGACGCCAGACGATTCGCGCCGTGTACGCCCGTGCAGGCCACTTCGCCCGCCGCGTAAAGTCCCGCCAGAGTCGAACGCCCTTCCAAATCCGTGCGCACGCCGCCCATGCAATAATGCGCGGCTGGCGAAACAGGCAGCATGTCCTTTGTAATATCCAATTCGTAGCGCTCGCACGTTTCGTAGATTTTCGGGAAGCGATGTTTGATAAACGCCGCATCGAGCGCCGTCATGTCTAGATAAACTTTGCGGCTCGCCGTGCGCTTCATCTCCGCGACAATAGAGCGGCTCACGACATCGCGCGGCGCAAGCTCTCCGCGTTCGTGGTAATCGAACATAAAGCGCTCGCCGTCTTCGTTGCGCAGCATGCCGCCCTCACCGCGCATCGCCTCGGAAAGAAGAAAACGCGGCGCTCCCTCGACGCTCAATGCCGTCGGATGAAATTGCACAAACTCCATGTCGGCAAGCTCTGCGCCCGCGCTGTAAGCCATCGCCATCCCGTCGCCCGTCGCCACCGCCGGATTCGTCGTATGCAGAAAAAGCTGTCCCGCGCCGCCCGATGCCAGCACCACCGCGCGTGCAAAGAGTGTACGCGGCGCGCGCACCAGCGGGTCTAGATAACGCACGCCGCAGCAACGCCCGTCGGCAACAATCAAAGACTCCGTTGCGGCGTGCGCGAGAAACGCGATGCGCGGCTCGACGGATGCGCGTGCGATAAGAGCGCGCACGATTTCGCGTCCCGTCGAATCGCCGTGCGCGTGAAGTATGCGGCGACGCGAGTGTGCCGCTTCCTGCGTAAAAACAAGGCGGCCTTCCTCGCGGTCAAATTCAGTTCCCCACTCGATCAATTCCTCTATGTAACGCGGCCCGTCTTCCACCAGCACACGCACCGCCGCTTCATCGCACAACCCCGCGCCCGCCTGCAAAGTGTCTTCTTCATGCAAAGAAACTTCATCCGCATCCGAGAGAGCCACCGCCACGCCGCCCTGCGCATACTCCGTGTTCGATTCGTCCGTGCGATCCTTCGTCAGCACCGTCACGCGCCCGCCCGCACGCGCAATCTCCAGCGCCGCGCGCAAGCCCGCAACGCCGCTGCCGACAACTATGAAATCCGTTTCGGGTAACATGTATGAACGCTATTCAGGAGATGCGCGAGCGACAAGCAGCGCGTTGTGAATCGATTTTCTCCGAGTCTTCTTTTCTTCAATTCAAACAATTATTTGAACAAGCGAAAGATTCTGTTATAGGCCGTGACACGCAGAATTACAACCGCTTTGATTGCTTGCGTGCGGCGCATGTGTGCGGGTTGCATCGCCCGCAAACGCGGCGTTAAGATGATGCTTCATTTCCCTTCGGTTCATTTAATCACGAACCACCGCGCCGCCGAAGAGTAAGGAGCAACCAGTGAGCATTGAAGACCGCGTCATAAATTTAGAAGAATTTGCGGCAGACGTGCGCAAATACACACAAATCCTGACAGACATAATTCGCCGCCATGATGAGCGGCTGGATGAACATGTAGAAACATCCGATGAGGCGAAACGCTCCATCGCGGCTCTCGCCGATGCACAAATCCACACGGAAGAAGCGCAGGCGCACGCTGACACGAGCATTGCGGCTCTGGCCGACGCACAGATTCATACGGAAGAAGCGCAAGCGCACGCCGATGCGCGCATCGCGGCTCTGGCTGACGGACAGGCGCGCACTGACCGACGTGTTGAGGAATTTGCGGCAGACGTGCGCAAATACACACAAATCCTGACAGACATAATTCGCCGCCATGATGAGCGGCTGGATGAACATGTAGAAACATCTGAAGAAGCGAAACGCTCCATCGCGGCTCTCGCGGATGCACAGGCGCGCACAGACCAACGCGTTAAGGAGCTAATCGATATTGTGAAGGAAGACCGGAACGAGAGACGAGCGGAAAAATGATTGCCGTTGCCAGTAGCGTAGAAGGCATTGGTCTTGCCGTAACTTTTTCATGACCCGAACCCGATCTTAAATGTTCGGATGCAACTTGCCTCGCAGACACGCAACGGAACGCGCGGGCAATTCTGCGCTGTAGCATAAGCCGCGCGCGGTGGTAAAATACCCGTGTTATGAATGTGGAAACGCAGCTTACCGGATTATCCTTAACCGAACTCGCGGCATTTGTCTTAGAGATGAATGAGCCTGCTTATCGCGGGCAGCAAATCTTTTCTGCGCTGCACAAGCGCAGGCAGTTGGATATAAACAAAATCACGGAACTATCGAAGGAGTTTCGCGGGCAACTGGCGGAAATTTCTGTCACTTCGACGCTCAAAATTGAATCGCGTTACATTTCAGCAGACGGCACGCGGCGTTACTTGATGAAGACGCACGACAATCTTCCTGTCGAGACAGTGTTCATTCCCGAAGACAAACGCGACACCATCTGTTTCTCTTCGCAATCTGGCTGCCCGCTCCAATGCGATTTTTGTTTGACGGCGAAACTCGGATTGCTGCGCACTTTGACGGCGGGCGAAATCGTCGAACAAGTCATCCTTGCGCTCAACGACGCATACGGCGAAGGCACAGAGACGCCGCGCGGCACAAACCTTGTCGCAATGGGCGCGGGCGAACCGATGCTCGCCTTCGATTCGTTGATGAAGGCGCTGCGCATTATGGCCGAACCCAAAGGGCTTTTTATCGTTCCCAATCGCGTCACGGTTTCCACGGCGGGCATCGTGCCGCGCATACTCGAACTCGCCAAGGTTCCGATGCGCCCGCATCTCGCCGTTTCGCTTTCGGCTCCGACAAACGAACTGCGCAACAAACTGATGCCGATCAACAAGCGCTGGCCGCTCGATCAACTTCTCGACGCCTGCAAGGTTTTTCAGGAATCCTTAAAGCCGGGCGAGCGTTTTACTTTTGAATACGTCATGCTCGATAACGTAAACGATTCCGACGAGCACGCGCGGCAGTTGGCAAACTTGCTTAACCGTCATGGATTGCAACGCGCAAAAGTGAATTTGATTCCGCACAACGCCGCCGAGACGCTGCCCTACAATGCTTCCCCGTTTGAGCAGGTTGAAAGCTTCAAAAGCATTCTCGAATCAAAAGGCGTTCAAGCGTTTGTGCGTCGCCCGCGCGGGCGCGACATCTACGCCGCCTGCGGTCAACTCGCGGCGCGCACAACCAATAACCCGACCACGCAAGCGACGCTTCACGCAATCAGTTAAGCGCGCCGCGAGTTTCAGCAAGCGATATTTTATTTCTATTGAAAGCAGGAATTCCAAAATGAAATTATTTTCTTCCTTCAAACAAAATCCGTCGGCAAGACTGTTTATGTTCGCGCTCATTGCCGCGCTTTCCTTCGTCATCCCTGCGCATCTTTCGGCAACCACCGCTGCCGCGCCGACATTAACGGCGATGCAGGCCAACTTGGGAATCAACGGTTTCTTCGCAACGGATAAAGCGCAGCGCGGGCGCACGGTGCAGGCGGCAATCGTCGTCGATATTCCAGACGGCTATCACGTCAACGGCAATCGTCCGCTCGGCAAATACGCCGTCCCGACGATTCTCAAAATCGAAGCGCCCGGAGGCTTTCGCATTTCTCCCGTCGTTTACCCGCGCGCAACCGTTCGCCGCTTTAGTTTCTCGGACGAGCAACTCGCGGTTTACGAAAATCGCGCCGTGATGCGTTTCAACGTCACAGTGCCCGCAGGCTACAAAGCGGACAACGCGGAACTACGCGTGCGCCTTCGCTATCAAAGCTGCAACAACGAAGCCTGCTTTCCGCCCGCTACACGCGAAGCCGCCGTCCCGCTGCAAATCGTCAACGCCAGCGAACCCGTCAAGCGCACCAACACCGCACTCTTCGGCGGCGGCAGCAGCACAAAGCACATTCGTCGCCGGTGAAAATAAACGTTGGATGGCTCCTTTTCGCATTCGCGGCATAATTCAGAATGGAGGCTAAGGATATGAAATACAAAATCGTATTGCAGAAATCCGATGAGGGTATTAGCGTATCATGTCCGGCATTACCCGGATGTTGGTCACAGGGCGAAACCGAAGAAGAGGCTCTCGAAAACATACAGGATGCCATTCAGGAGTATTTATCGGTCATCGAAGAATCCTTCCGGGATGCTGATGTGCGGGAAGTAGAAATCGCCGTATAATCATGCCGAGTATTCCGGGCATCAACCATCTCGAAGCGGTAAGGGCTTTAGAGAAAGCAGGCTTTTACATTGCCCGTCAAGGCAAACATATCGTCATGTCAAACGGCGTTCGCATCGTGACCGTTCCGCGCCATAATCCTGTTAATGCGTTCACGATGGGCGGCATTGTTCGGGATGCGGGTCTCACAGTCGAAGAATTTAAGAAGCTGCTTTAACCCGAAACCGCCATCCCATAAGTCATTCGAGCCGCCCGATAGCGCGAACGAAGCCGTCAAGCGCGCCAACACCGCACTCTTCGGCGGCAGCAGCACAAAGCAGATTCACCGCAGATAAAAACAGATGTTGGATTTCTCTACAATGATAAGTTGTAGATAGGAATTAAAAGCTTGAGGCTGATATGCGTAAAGATATTAACTCGAATCGCAGGGAATTTATCAAAAGTGCTTCGATGTGTGTCGCCGCGTTGCCAACGTTATCGTTCGGCGTATTTAATCTAAGCGGATGTACGGCTCAACCCGCTATCATCGCCCAAACTACACGGATGCCTTATAGCGCCGGTAGAGGAAGTATGCCTTGCAGTTCTTGCATTGCACCACAAAATATTTCTTGGCAAACGACGATTGCTTCCAAAAATGAAAAAGGTGAACCGTTATTAGTGTCCGGGACAATCTATCAACCCGACGGAACTACGCCAGCCGAAGGAATCGTGCTTTTTGTTTATCACACCGATTCGACAGGTTACTACAACAAAGATGATGACCCTTATAATCCGAGATTGCGCGGCTATATGAAAACAGGCAAAGACGGAAAGTATGAGTTCAAAACCATCAAACCCGCGCCGTATCCGAAAAGAACGACACCTGCTCATATTCACGCGCAAGTTTATAGTTCGCAAATTCCCGAATATTCAATTGACGATTATTGGTTTGAAGGCGACCCTTTTATTACGCCTGAAGCAAAAGCAAAACTATTAACGGGACGCGGCGGATTTAACTCGATTATCAAGTTGGCACGCAGCAAAGAAGGAGTTTTGACCGGAGTTCGTAATATCAAACTTGAAAGCACTAAAAAATAAAAACAGATCATTTCAAGTCCGACTTCGGCGTTGGATGCCGGTTTCCAGTCTCTGATAAACATTCGACATCCGACATCTAGCCGTTCTCCCGTCCGATGACCGAGAGCAGGCGTCCCGTTCGTTTATGCAAAGCCTTTTCGCGGCGGTAGGAAAAGAAAAAATCTGTCCGGCACATCGTGCAGAACGGCGCTGTGTGTATGCGCGAAGCATCCACTCCGGCGAGAACTAATTGATTGCGATTCGCTCTTTGAAGATCAATCAATGCGTGGCCTTCGCGCGTGGCGGTGAGCAAGTCATCGGCATCGGAAAAACGCTCGCGGAAAAGCTCAACGACTTCCGCGCCGACTTCATAGCAGCACGCGCTTGCCGCAGGGCCGATGGCGGCGCTTACATCCACTGCGCGCGTGCCGAAATCTTCGCTCATGCGCTGAAGCGTTTGCGTAACGATGCCCGCCGCCGTGCCGCGCCATCCGGCATGAATCGCCGCCGTTGCGCCCGTTCGCTCGTCGCCCAAGAGCACAGGCACGCAGTCAGCCGTTTGCACGCCGAGCAGCACGTTTTCCGTGTGCGTGATGAGCGCATCGCAACGCTCGTTTGCTTTTGCGGAAGCATCATCGGAATCGCGCACCGAGCATACATCCGCACCGTGAACTTGCCAGCAGGTGGCGAGCGTCCAATTACCATTAAGGACATCGAGAAAGCGGCGGCGATTCTCGAAAATGTTTTCGCTCGTATCGATTGAAAAACCCGCGAGGTTAAGCGCCGCTTGTGGGAAGGGACTGACGCCGCCCGTGCGCGTCGAAAAGCCATTCGCGAAGCCGTCCTGTTCAAGCGGTTGGCAGCACAGCACATGCACGTCTTTGTGTTCGCGGCTCTCGCGCCAGTAAAATCCGGCGCGCTCTAATTTCAAATCTTCGTCTGTGATAGTTTCCATTGGCATAGATATTATCGAAGTTGCGCGCGTGCGCGAAGTCCTGCGACGCACGCCGCGCTTTGCTGTCCGCGTGTTCACAGAGCGCGAGCGTGCCTACTGCGACAAGCGCGGTGAAGCAGTCGCTGCGCAACACTACGCCGCGCGCTTCGCCGCCAAGGAAGCCGCCTTCAAAGCTCTGCGCACGGGTTGGAGCGGCGGCCTCACATGGCATGACATCGAAGTAATCAACGCCGACACGGGCGCGCCCGTTTTGCACATTCACGGACAAGCACAGCAACTCTTTTCTCAATCAGGCGCAAACGCCGCGCACATTTCCATCTCACACACCACAGAGCACGCCATCGCTCAAGTTATCCTCGAGAAGATTTAAGACAGCTACACAAAACAGGCGAGCAATTTTGCATTGGCATGTAACTCAAGCCCTTGTTGCGATAGCGAGCAGGCGTTTGATGTCTGCGAGGCAGTGTAGAGCGGCTGCTTCACCGGCGGTGCGAAGTTCGTCGTTGCGGCCTAGTTCGTCCCAGCGAATGTGCCCGATTTTAGGTTGAATAATTATATCCGCGTCCTGCCACTGATAACCTGAAACAGTGCGTGTCACGACCATCAAGGATTGCAGCAGCACACCGAAGGCCGTGCGCGGCGTTCCTAAAAATTTCGCGCCTTCCGCGTTCACGTCAACGGCGATGACGATGTCTGCGCCGAGGAAACGCGCGGCTGCCGCCGGAACATTGGCGACGAGTCCGCCGTCAACGAGTTGGCGACCACTTTTGTCTGCGACGGGTATGTACCAGCCGGGCAGCGCGCAGCTTGCGCGAACCGCGAAGGGAACATCGCCCGTGCCGCTTAAGGTAACGGCGGTTCCGGCGCGCAAGTCTGCGGCGACGGCGGCGAAGGGAATCGGTAAATCCTCGAAGCGCGAGACGGGCAAATGTTTGCGCAGCCAATCTTCGAGCGGCGCATTGGATTGAACGCCGAGCCGCGACAAAGTCATGCGCCCGACATCGCGCCAGCGCAGATTGCGACTGATCTCTTCGATTCTCGCAACCGTCACGCCCGCCGCAAGCAACGCGCCGACGATTGCTCCGGCTGATGTCCCCGCAATGCAATCGACGGGAATGCCCTGCGCTTCGAGCACGCGCAGCACGCCGAGGTGTGCGAAGGCGCGCGCCGCGCCGCCCGACAACGCGAGGCCGACGCGAGGCCGCTTCTCTTTTCCCAGATCAAATATTTGATCGTCGGCCTGCGTCATTCGATGTTAATGATATTAAAAGCTGGAGAAGCGTTTATTGATTCGTGCAGCGATAGGCAGGGTCTAGGCAGATAATGTCGGCGCGCTCGCGCGTGGCATCGAGAAAGGCGTCCGTGTCCGATTCGATTTTGCTTTCGGTGAGCGTTTGGCGTATGTCGTCACGCACGGTTTTGTCTGCCTGTATTTTTTCGTCTAGGCCGGGGACGATTCGCCCGGGAGACTGGCGGCGAAGGCGCGGGACGTAAACGTCTTTGTAATAATCATTGATCTCGGCGTCCGTGACGATGGTGAAGGATCGAAAACGAAAGTCCAGATAATTTTCTATGGCAAGCCGCTGCCGCACGATCTCGCGCAATTGTTCGGCGTTGAGGCCGACTGTTTGCGCGCGCTGCATTAGTTCCGTCGCTGATGGAAATGCTGCGCCGAGAGTTTTCAAGGCTTCGTCCACCGCGCGATTATCCGGCGCAATCGTCGGCAGTTTCGCTGCCTCCTGCAAAATCAAGCGCTGGCTGATAATGAGTTGCAGCGCGCGGTTCAAGTCTTCTGTGCGCGGGTTGGAAAGCGGCGCGGCGGGCTGCAGCGCTAACTGCCACAGCAAGTCGGAATAAGTAATGAGGTCTGGCGTCGGCGCGCCGCTGTTGACGCTGGCGATCCATTTATCCGCGACGGTTTGCGCGCTCGCTTGCGAAAACGAAACGCACACGGAAACGCACGTCAATAACAAAAGAATCGCGGCGCGTGTGAACTTCAATGTTTTTCCGTTGTCCATTTTTCTTCAGAACGTCTGCGTGAAACGAAAATGAATGTGCGAAGGTTTGGGACGAAAAATCGCATCGGGCGCGTTCGTTTGAGGTATCAAAAAGCTCGGCGGGTTCAGCAAATATCCGTAGTCGATTGAAACGGAGCCGCCGACGGGAGTTTTGATGCGAAATCCCAGACCGACGGTGTGCGTAAAATTCTGCCGCGCGTTAAAAAAGCTTCGTAGATCGGCGAGGCTCACGTTAGCAGGTGCGATTGGTTTGCGCCCGAAGAGTTCGCTCGCGGTGCGAAAGACATTGCCGCCGTCGTAAAAAGGCACGACTCCGAAATCCTTTGTGACAGGCACGCGCGCTTCTAGATTAATGATCGCTTGGGCGTTGCCGCCGATGGGAACCGTGAACGGATTGAGATTGACAGGCTCGCCTTTATTATTGCGGAAGAGGCCGCCGGGAATCACGAAGCGCGGCCCCGCTTCCTCAAAACCGAAGCCGCGCAGAGTCGTCGAGCCGCCCGAAAAGAAACGCTCGCTAATGGGAAGCTGCCGGTCACGTTCATCAATCACATTATTACCGTCGCGGTCGCGCGGGCTAAGAATATTAGCAAGGCCGAGCGTCGCCGAGCCTGCCAGCACAGTGCCGCGCAAGCCCTCGAATTTGTAGTAGCGCCGGTAAGTCGTGAGCAGTTTATTGAACGAGAGATTGCCACCCAGTTGCCGCAGCGCAATCGCGTAATCGAACGTTAAAAAATCGCCGCGCGTGGCATCGAGCGGATCGTCGCGCGTGTCGCGGACAAGCGTCGCCGCAAAACGCGAGAGACGTATCTTGCGATCCGGGCGAAGAATGTCGCTGATAAGCAAGCTCTGTATGTTGAAGAGCCGCACGTCTTCATAGTTGTAACGCGCGAGCACCGTCGTGCGCTTCAATACTTTACCCTGCGGTGAAAGCACCATTTCGAGGTCGCGCTGCGTTTCGGCGTTGATCGTGAAGCGATTGAGCGACGGCTCTTTTGTGACAACGCCGAATTGATCGATGGGCTTGCCTTTTTCGTTGAGCCGCTGGACGACGCCGAAATCGCCGCGATCAATCGTCGTGCGAAAGAAACGCGTGATCGTCGAGTCGCGCTGGTATTGCGCGGAGAGATTGAGCGGCGCGAATTGACGATTGCCGTATTGACGAAAACGCGGATCGAGATATTCGAGCCGCAAAAGCTGCTGGCGCTGGCCTGCGCGCAAACGAAGCGCGGTTTGCCGTAATTTGCCGGAGGCATTCAAGTTGGTTAAATCGAATAATCCTTCCGGCCCTTTGTCCGTCGAATAGCCGCCGCCGTACTGCAAGAGGCGCGGTTTCTTTTCTTCAACGTCGATGATGATGTCGTACTTGCGAAAGCCCGCGCTTGTTTCGCCGGATGGTTCCGTGCGCACGATGACTTGGCGAAAGGCGTCCGTGTTGTAGAGATTGCGCTCGCCTTCGGTCAATTTGTCGGCGCGCAGTATATCGCCTTCGGCAATCGGCAATTGCTGAAGGATGGCTTCCTTTTTCGTCTTCACATTGCCGTTGATGAGAATGCGATGGACGAAAACCTTGTCGCCCTCGCGCTTCACAGTGTAAACGAGACGCACTTGCTCATCGCCGCTTTTGCGCGGCAGTTCGACAATGGAGAAATCAACCTGCGCATCGACGTAGCCGTTGCGCGCATACAAATTAAGCAGGCAGTTGCCGTCGGCGCGCGCGCGCGTGCGCGAAAACGGCGCGCCGACGACGATGGGGCCGCGCGTGTCGTCGTCCGCATGGCATGTCTGGCTCGTCAGTTCATCGCGCAAACGCTCGTCCGTGTAAATCTGATTGCCGCGAACTTCGACGCTTGCGACGCGCGTGAGAGTGTTTTCAGCGACGACGAAGGTAATAATCAGGCTTTCGCCGTTGATGGAAACGCCCTGACGCACGTCAACGATTGCTTTGCGATAACCCAGATCGGCCATGCGCGCGGCAATCGTGCGCTTGTCTGTTTCGAGCAATTCGCGGCTCGTGAATCCGCGCCCGTAACCGAAGAATGGAATAAAGCCGAGCGCATTGGCCTTCTGCGTTTTGAGATCGTTTTCGACATCGGCGTAAGAGAGTTTGTTTGTGCCTTCGATGCGTATGTCCGTGAGTTTGAAAAGCCGCCCGCGCTCGACATCGTAAGTTATCTGGACATTGCGATTCGACAATTCCTGCGGATTCAAATTCTCGCATGTGTCGTTCCCTGGGAGGGTGTCGCCCGGCGGGGCGGTGACGGCGGCAGCGACAACTGGCAGCGGCGGCGTGATGGTGCAAACGGGCGTCACGTCCGCGAAAAAATAGCCCTGTTCCTGCAAACGATTAAGCAGGCGGCGGCGGCCTTCCTCAATCGCCGATTGATCGACATTGCCCTCGCGTTTGACGGGCAACAACTCGCGCTCCTTCTTTTTGCTCAGAGTGTAATTTTGCAAACTGACGGAAACCTTCGGCCCGACTGCGCCGGTCAAGTTTATCGTGATGAGATTCCCTGCCGAATCGAGGCGAACATCCGCGTCGTTTAACTGCGGCGCTAAATACCCGAGCGCGATGATGGCCTGACGTATGCGATTGATGTCTTCGCCGAGTGCTGTGCGCGAGAAAGGCGCATTAGGCTGTAGCGCAAGCGTCGGGCGAATAAGTTGCGGATCGAAACCTGTGACGTTGATGTTGAAGGCGGCAACGCGCGACTGCTCGCCCGCATCGATGCGGAAAGTAACGACGGAGCGCACCCCGCTCGCGTCCAACTGCTGCGAAGATTCGACTGTCGCGCGAAAGAAACCGCGATCACGCAGATAAACTTGAATTTCGTCGGCGTTGCGCCGGAGCGTTTGTTCCGTGACGCTTGCGCCGGGTTCGAGCATGTTGAGGCGCGCGCGTATCTCGTCCGCCGAAAGCGTTGTGCCAGCGCCTTTCAGATCGAGCACTACCTCGCCGACGCGCACTTGTCGCCGAACGACGAAGCGCACACGGATAGGGCTGCCGACTGCCGCGCCCGCTGTTGTTCGCGTGGCCGCGCTCGCGTTTGCTTCAAAGACTTCGACGCGCGCATTGGCAACGCGCCCGGACTTAAAAAGCGATTCGAGAGAATCGCGCACGCGCACCGCCGTATATTCCGTGTTCGGCGCAACGCTTAAAAGAGATGCCAACTCCGCTTCCGCCGCCGCATCGGGAGCGGAGCCTTCGATGACAATTTCGACTGCCGTGACTGTGCGGCCTTCGTAAGCGCCGACCTGAAGCGCGGCAGGCTGCTGATGCGCCATTGCATCAATACCGGCGGCGAAGGAGTTTTCCGTACAGGCAGAGAGCGTGATTAAGGCGGCAAGAAAGAAAACGAAGCGGCGCACAACAAAGCGCGAGCCACGGCAAGCGCCCCTTAGTAAGCGCAAGTCGATGTCACCAGTGCGACGCATTCCTGTTGTGTTATGAGAAAAACTCGCCATCCGTTAAAACCGCTTGCGGAACCGTATCTCGAAATTGAAATTGTCGTTGCGCGAACTCAAACCGTTGACTGACCCTTGCTCGTATTGCGCGACGAACGACATGCGATCCGACAAGCGATACTCGACGGCGAGCACTTGATTCTGATCCGATGTCACGTTGGTCGAATAGGTCACGGTCAAATTGCGATTAATCGGGCGCGTAATTTTTAAGCGCGCCGTCGGGCTTGAGCCGCCGCGCCCGGAAATCAGCGGGTCGATCTCGACGCGCAAACCGAACAATTTATCGGAAGCGCGACGCACGGGGTTATTGATAAGCGAATCGGTCAAAAGGCTTGCCGCCGTGCCGAGTCCAGACTGCGCAAGCGTGGAAACGCCCGCGTCGCCGCTCGAAAGATCGCCCGTCGTAATGAGCGCGACAACATCGGATTGCGGAAGCGCCGGGTCGGAACGCACGCTCGCGTCCGGTCGGGAGAGAGGCCCGGTCAAGGCGACGATTACGCGATAGCCTTTGATTTCGGCTTCGGCCTGAATGTTAAGCAGCGGGTCGGCCTCGCTCAAGGAACGCGCCGGAAGGTCTATAAAAGCGCGCGTCAATTCATAACGGTCGTTGCGGAAATTGAGTGTGCCGCGCGTCGCCGTCACTCTCCCGGCAATCACGGGATCATCCAAAGTGCCGCCGACATTGAGCGCGACGGAGCCGACGACATCCGCCAGATTATTACGCACGACGAGCGCATCGCGCCCGACCACGCGCAGATCGAGTTGCGTCGTTGCGCCGAACGCCGAGCCGCCGCCTTCCGAAAGCGAGATTTCACGGCGACGATTAATCAAATCAGCCAGCTCTATATTCTGCGTGTATTCGGCGCGGCGCAAATTGACCGTGCCTGTAATAACCTGCTCGCGCGTCGTGCCGCTGACGGCTAAATCCGCGTCGGCTGTCGAGCGGAAATCCTGCGGAAGAGGCACGGTCACATTGTCGCCGCGCACGCTGAAACGAAAACGCGTCGGCACAAAGCCCGCGAGCAATGCGCCGCCCGAAGCCGTGACGCGCCCGCCGCCGAGCGTGCCTGTCAAAGATTCGAGCTGCGCTTGATTGCTGTTGAAGCGCACGAGACCCGCGACGTTGGCAACGGTCAAACGCTGGTCGCCGACAAGCGTGGAAAACGATGCGCCCCCGACCGACGCCGTGCCGAGCAAGCGCGGCTGTTCGTATGTGCCTGTGACGCGCACGCTCGCTTCCGCCGCGCCCGACAAAAAGATGTCCGGCGAAATGCTGTTCAAAATACGCAGATTGAGTTTGCCGTCAATCGAAAGATTCTGCCGACCCGCGCCGGAGAGCGCCGCCGTGCCGCCGAAGGTAACGTTCGTGCCGGGGCCTGTAAATTGTGTTTTCTCGAAAAAGATTTCGTTGCTGGAAAACTGCACGATCAAGGGCGCAGTCGCAGTCAACTGCACATCCTCGACTTGTATGGACAGGTCTGTGAAGCGCGCCGTGCCGCGAAGCCCTGCTAATGATGGATAACCGTCTTCGTCCGCAAGGTTGCCGCTGGCATTGAATGAACCCGTCGCGCGCCCGCGAATCTTGACTGTGTCAGCCGGAAGCAAGGCGGCAAAGAGCGGCGTTAAATCCGTGCCTGTGAGCGTCGTTTCGATGGTCGTCGGCAAACGGCTGTTACTTAAATCAACGCGCGCGGCGATAATCTGCGGCTGGCCGAAAATGCCCGTCGTCAAACGCAAATCGAAAATCTTGTTTTCCGTGCGCCCGACAAGCGTGAGCGCGCCCGCCTGTCGCCCGTTGATCGTCACGTCGCGGCCTTCCCCGTTGATGTTGATTTGCAGCGACGAATAATCCTTCAGCGTTCCCGTCGCGCTGGCGGTGATGTTCGCCGTGCCGGTCAACTGCGGAAGCGAAGAGGCGTTGCCCGCAAAGGCCGCCAGCCGATCAAGCTGAATATTGTTTCCCTGCGCCTGCAAGTTGACGGCGAGCGTTTCTAGATTAAGCGCGCCGTTTGCAACCACTCTTCCGGCGTCGAAACGCGCGTCAACTGTTTCGAGATTGACGTTCGAGCCGTTGAAGGTTGCACGCGCGGCGATGCTCTCGAAGGGCTGTCCGCCGATGCGCCCCGCGCCGAAACGCAAGTCAGCATTGCCGCTTGCATTGCCGGGCAAGCCCGTCACGTTGATGCGCCCGGAGAGATCGGATTGCGTGTCTGCAAGCACGCCGCTTTTTTGATTGAGAGCGACGATGAGATTGCCGACGTTGACGCGGTCGAGCGTCGCATCTAATGAAATGTTATTGGCGTTCGTGTTCGTGAGCGGAGCATTGAGGGCGAACTGCGCGCCGCCGCCGTCACGTTCGACGAGCCGCCCGTCCGTCACTCGCAAGAGCGCGGGCGTGGCATTGATTGTCGCGGCGAGTGAACCCAGATCGCGCCCGCCGACGATAAGCGAATCGAGCGACGCGCGCCCGTCAACGTTCGGCGCGGCGAGCGCTCCGCGCACCGTGCCATTAAAAGCGAGTTTGCCGCCAAGCTCGATTTTGTAATCGTTGAGTTGGTCTTCGATGGACGGCGCGAGGCCGGACGCGACCAGCACGCGCTGTAACTCCGAAGCGTCAGTCGAGGCAAGATTAATCTGCAAATTGGAATCACGCTCGAGCGAAAATTGTCCCGATGCGTTTAGCTCGCTTGCAGCGGTGCGAAGATTGGCGCGCTCAATGTTGAAAAGCCCGCGATCAGCGCGAAGCGCTACATCCCCCGTAAGCGGAGTGCGCGCACCCGCATCCGTTCCCGTGTCGCCCGCAAACTGCGCGCGCAAACTGCCGCTCGCCGACGCGACGTCCGTTCCGGGAAAAGTCAGATCGACAGTACCCGTCGCTTTTCCCGCAAGCGGCACAACGCGCCCGGACAGCACAGCAAAGAGATTGCCGATGTCCAGATCGCCGAAATCAGCATTGATGCGCGACGCGCCGCCTCTCGCGGTGCTGACGACGGCGTTGCCGCTCGCGCGCCCGTTAAAAATATCGGCGGTAAAATTATTGGCCTGTATCGCGCTGTTCGTCGCCACGATGTTAGCGCGCGCCGCGCCGAGATTTACTTGACCGAGCACGCCGCCGCCCAAGCTCAAATCGGCGCTCGCGCGATAACGTCCCGAAGGCTCAAGCGTGAAAACGGGATGCGCCAGCCGCACGTTCTCGACACGTCCATTGAGATTGCTTTTTGCGCCGCCGTTGTAAGCGACAGTGCCAACGCCCACATCGCTCGACGAGCCTTCGACGCGCCCGCCGTCGTGAATCGCCAATCTTACGCCCGCGATATTGATGCTGCCGATAATCGCGCCGAACGCATTTGCGCCGCCGACGCGCACATTATCGGCGGCGACATTTGTTACACCGTTACGAGCAACGACGCTAAGGTTGCCCGTCGTCGCGTTGTTCACGCGCGCGCCCTGTGCGTTAAGAGTTCCGACGCGCGCATTCTTCGCCAAGAGCGTTGTCGCACCGTCGCGGCTTGTGACCGTCACGCCCGCGAGACTTGCGCCATTAACTCGCGCGCCCTTAGCCGTAATCGCTCCGGCTTGGGCATTGGCGGCGGAAGCTGTGATTACTCCGTTTTCCGAACGCACGCGCACGCCGGACACGCGCGCACCGCTGACGTTTGCGCCCGCGACAAGAAGCCTGTCAACGGAAACTCCGCTGGCGTTGGCTGTAATCGTTTTGTCCTGCACGTCTGCCTTCACGTCGCGCAGGATGAGTCCGGCGATGGTGGTGGGGCCGGGGCCGCGCGCTGCCGCCGCGCGCAGATCGCCGACCCAGCGAAAGTCCGTGCCTGTCCCCATCACGTTGCCCGCGAGTTGCAATTTGTTCAATTGGAAATCGCCTGCCGTCAAGAGTTCCGCGACGGCGCGTCCCGTGATGTTATAACTCGCGCCGTCGCCGCTTGCGGTGGCGTTCAAGTTCAAGGCTTTAAGACGAATGTTGTCTGCCGCGAGCGCGTCGGATTTAATCTCGCCTTCGACTTGATAGCGCGTGCCTTCGCCCGTCACAGTGCCAATGAAATTCCCTGCGCCGCGAAGCGTTGCGCCCGTCTGCAAAATGTCCGAAGCCTGCGTCAGATCGACTGTTGACGTGACGTTCATTTGATAGCGAAGCGCGCGCCAGTCGTCCATCGTGCCTTGCAGATGCGCTTCGGCGACGGGCGAGCGCAAAGTTAAATCCTGAACCTCGGCGCGCGTTTGATTGACGCGCACACGCGCTTCGATGTCTATGTGGTCAACGGGGCGATTATCGTATATGAACGTCGAATCGGAGACAGCCAGCTCGACGCGGTTCATACGGCTTTCGGCGGGAGCATTCAAATCGTCCGGCTGAACTGTTGCGCGTATGTTGCGCGCCGTGCCGGAGAGATCGTGCTGTTCGTCGCCGTAATGAAGAACGGAATTCTTGACTGTGACGCGCGCCGTCGAATAGGAAAACAGAATGCGCTCGTTCGGCGCGGGCGGCGGCAGGCGTAGATTACCGAAGTTGGAGCGTCCCTGTTCGTCGAACGCAACCCACGCTTCGAGACCGTCGATGTCTAAGGCTTCGAGGTTGATGTTGCGATGCAGATTAAGCGCGTAGAGGTCTTCGATGCGGATTTTGGCGAACAGCCGATTAACGTGACCGAGCTTCGCATTCGTCTTCGCGTCGTAGAGATCAATATTGCTCATCTCCACTGTGCGCGGGCTGAGAGCTGTATGAAATTCTTTGATGTCGGCGCGAATGCCGTACTCCGCGAGCGTCGAAACAATTTGATTCGCCAGATAACGATCCGCGTAACCGAGACGATAAACGACGACGCCCGTGATGGCGAGCACGACGAGAATCGCGGCAACGGCGAGCGTCCCGATAAAGGCATTGCGGCGCGTCAAGTAACGGCGGCGCTCGCCCTGCGGCGTTTGCGGTTCAGGGCTGTCGGCGTCGTGCTCCGCAATCTTTTCGGCGACGGGCGGCAACGGCGCGTCCGTCTTCGATTGCAGCGCGGCGGCGATTTCCGGTTCGGCGGCCTTTTTTTCTAGTGGCGACGCGCCCGCGTTCTTCGGGCTTTCGTCACGATCATCAACGGGCATAAGACTTGTGCGCGAGAGATTCGACCCCGGCGCTTTCGCTCACTGTGTAATTAAGTTTGTGTGGAGAGAAAATCGAAGCCACTGAAAGAATGCGCTTCGCAAAGAAACACCAGCCGTGCTTCGACCCTATCCTTGATGATTGAACTTTAACAAGCGTTGCCGCTAAAAACACAATCGCTCTTAACAAATGCAATGTAAAGTTGGTCAATGATAAGTTGCCTCCAGCTTTAGCTGGAGGATACAAAATAAGAAAAAGTGGCTTTAGCCAAACAGTTCGGCTAAAGCCGCAATACTTACCTTGCATGATCCACTAGCTGAAGCTAGTGGCAATTCAAAGAAATCTAAGAACTTAAATTACAAAGCACTATTATTGCTGCACGTTAGAAATCGATTCATCCGGTGCGAGAACCTTCCCTGCTACTTTTCCATCAACGCTTTTTCACTCGCGGGCGAGCCGAGCGGCACATGCCCCGTGACTTCTAACTCGAAGCCTTCGAGCGCCGCGACCTTCGGCGGATGATTCGTCAAAAGCACAATCCGGCGAAGTCCTAATTCGTGCAGAATCTGCGCGCCCACTCCGTAATCTCTGTCCGCGCCGTAGCCGGTTTCAAGGCTCGCTTCCGGCAAACTCAAATTGCGCTTTTGCATTAACTCATACGTGCGTAGCTGGTGAATCAAATCAAGCCCGTGCTCGCGCTGGCGCAGGTAAAGCACGACGCCGCGACCCATTGCCGCGATTTTTTCGAGCGACGTATGCAATTGATAATTCGTGTCGTCAACGATTGATGCGAACACGTCACCCGTCACGTTCTCCGTATGTACTCTCACCAGCACAGGCTCATTCGTTTTCACATCGCCCATGACCATCGCCAAGTGTACTTCATTATTGACGACGTTCTCGAAGGCGACGGCGCGGAAGCGTCCGTAGACAGTCGGCAAATCAGTTTCCGCCGCGCGCCTGACCAGCACTTCCTTGCGCATACGATAACGAATCAAATCCGCGACGGAGATGATTTTCAAATCATGTACGCGCGCAAATTCTTGAAGTTGCGGAAGGCGCGCCATCGTGCCGTCCGTGTTCATGATCTCGCAGATGACGCCCGCCGGTTGCAGCCCTGCGATGCGCGCGATGTCAACGCTCGCTTCTGTTTGTCCGGGACGCACGAGGACGCCGCCGCGCCGCGCGCGCAAAGGAAAAATATGGCCGGGACGCGCTAAATCTGCCGGGCGCGTGCTTGAATCAACCGCCGTCAGAATCGTCGTCGCACGGTCATGCGCGGAGATGCCCGTCGTGACACCTTTGCGCGCTTCGATTGAGACTGTAAAAGCCGTGCCGAGAAACGACGTATTGTCGGCAACCTGCATCGTCAAATGCAATTCATCGCAACGCTCTTCCGTGAGCGGTAAACAGATCAAACCGCGCGCGTGTGTCGCCATGAAATTGATTATGTCGGGCGTGATTTTTTCCGCCGCGCAAACCAGATCGCCTTCGTTCTCGCGGTCTTCGTCGTCAACGATAATAATCATGCGCCCGTCGCGTATATCGCGCGCGGCGTCTTCAATGGCAGCAAAAGGCATGTTCATTCACTCGAAGCAGATTATCGGGAGAGAATACCGGCAACAATTATCTTACTCGAAAGCCGCGCTTTTGGCGACTCGCGTTAATGAGAGAAGTTTGTGCCGAAGTCATTAGCAGCGGCTTTTAGCTGCCACCTAAATGAAGCATCCGACGTAAACTTTAGGGAAAGAAATGAGAGGTGTTCATATCAAGCTGTTGAGTGCAAGAATTTGTCAGGCAACGCAACGCTATTTCGCGCTCCGGTTGAATGCATTGATAGGCGGCACGGGATAAGGCTCACTCGATGCGATGGCTTATCCGTTGTTGCCCGTGTCCGAGAACAATACTTCAGAAACATCTGCTCGCTCCCATACTCCACTCGTGCGGTCAGCCAATGTATTGTTCGCAGAATTTAGCTTTCCAACGCGACCGGGAATAGGTGGTTCATAGCCTGATGGCGCATCGTCACCAGTCTTCAATCGCCAAGCGCACCATCCTTGCCCGGTCACTTCCATTACAGGTAATACCGAAACACCATCCATGCGCGCATACCTACCCTTACGCCGACGGAAGCCGGGAACGCTTCGTGCCAGCACCCGTGCGGCACGGCTGGCTGTAAGACGTTTACCAGAATCCGTATCAACTGTAAGTGTTCGAACAATGATGCGCTCGTCGTTCGCGGCACACTCGCTTGTCACAATGATTCTGACCTTTCCCATATCTCAACTCTTCTAAAGCTTCGGTAGTGTCCGCCTAACGCCCATTACGCGTTGCAGACTTTTCCGGCCTAACTCTGCACGACGTGGTAGGCCAGAGACAGGCCGGAGATACTCACAGTGTCTTCGCGCGTCTTGACGGTTGCGTCCTGAAGCGCGGCGCGCGCATTCGCCGTTAAGAGAATTTCTCCCTGCTGCGCCATATCTTCTCCGAGTTTGGAGGCAAGATTGACTTCATCGCCGAATAAATCATGGTCGCCGACGTTCAAGATTCGCCCGTAGCCGCTGCCTATGGAAACATACAGGCGATGATCTTCGGGCAGCAGCATGTTGGCGACGTTCAGGCGATCCCTTATCTCGCGGCTCGCGCCGACAGCCGCATCCACGGTATCGAAGAGGCAATAAAAGATTGTCCGCTTCGGCCTTGATGAGCAGCCCGCCGTGAGTTTGCAGCGACGGGCGTGCGATCAATTGCATTTCGTGAATCATCAAGAGAAACGAAACGATGCCGTGCCGCTGCGTGGTGCGCGAAAAGCCGCTCATGTCGAGCACGAGCACGACTTTATCCTGACCGAAGACGGCGTCGATATTTTGCGCGATTTCGGCGCGGCGTTCGGGCTGCTGAATAATCTCGTCGAGCAGGCGCTCCAGATTGGCGCGCGAATTGTGCTGCGCGACAGGTTCATTGTTGTCGGATTTGGTATCTATCATAGAAGAATATTCTCTCAACTGCGCGTGGCGTTCATTGATTGCCGATTATTTATAGCCCAGCTCTGTCAACTTTTCTAAAGTGAGTGATGGCGAATGCTCTTTTTCATTGTTCGCGCCGATTGTCAAAATGCGCTCGACGTATTTGGCGATGATGTCTGCTTCGAGATTGACGTGGTCATGCGTGCGCAAGTGCGAGAGATTGGTGAGCGCCCACGTTTTCGGAATCACGGCGATCTCGAAATAATCGTCGGTGAGCGCGGCGATGGTCAGGCTGATGCCTTCGACTGTGACCGAGCCTTTGAAGACAAAGTAGCGCCGCATCTCCATTGGATAATTGATGCGAACTGTCCATGAGCCGCCGTGCTCTTCGGCGCTCAAAAATTGCCCGCGCGCATCGACATGCCCCTGCACGATGTGTCCGCCGAGACGCGTTGCGGGCGTCACCGCGCGTTCAAGATTGACGGGTGATCCGGCGCGCAAAGTTCCGAGCGTTGAGCGCTCCAGAGTTTCCCTCGAACTGTCCGCCGCAAACGAACCGGCGCGCACATCAATCGCCGTCAAACACACGCCGTTGACCGCGATTGAATCTCCTTCGCGCGTGTCGCCCGTCACAACCTTCGCTTCGACGATGAGGCGCGCGCCCTCGCCGCGTCGCTCAATCGAACGCACGCGCCCGAGTTCTTCGATGATGCCTGTGAACATAAAATTTAATGTTTGAAAAGCCGGAACAGAAGATAGAACAGAAGATAGAACAGGATGCCGATGACCGGCAGCGCGAATGTGGAAACCGCGAGCCAGAACCCTTCGTTTTTGAATGAGAATTTGGGAAGTTTCATGCTGTCCTTTCGTCGAGTCGCGCTCTGATCGCTTCCATCATGCGCGCGTAAACTTCTTCGATGGAGAGTTCCGAAGAATCGATAACGATGGCGTCCCGGGCGATGGCGAGCGGCGAATCTTCGCGCGTCGAATCTCTTTGGTCGCGCTTGTTAATGTCGGCGAGCGTTTCCTCGAAGGAAATATCCTGCGCGCGCACGCGGTCTTCTTCATAACGACGGTGTGCGCGTGCTTCGGGCGCAGCCGTCAAGAAAAACTTAATGCTGGCATTCGGGAATACGATTGTCCCGATGTCGCGCCCGTCGAGCACGACGCCGTCCGCGCTCGACTCGCTTATTTCGCGCTGGCGTTCGACGAGCGTACGGCGCACCTGCGAAATCGCCGAAACGATTGACGCCATATGGCTGACCTGTTCGGTGCGAAGTTCATCTGTCACGTCGCGCTTGTTCAAAGCGACGCGCAAGGAGTCGGGATCGCCCGCTAATTCAATGCGCGCTGAGTCGGCAATCGAAGCGACTTTCGCGGCGTCCGTCGTGCTCACGCCGGATTCTATAACGGCGAGCGCCACCGCGCGGTACATCGCGCCCGTGTCTATGTAAAGCAGTTTGAGTTCGCACGCGATCATGCGCCCGAGCGTGGATTTGCCCGCGCCCGAAGGCCCGTCAACGGCGATGATTAATCGTTGCTTCAAACGAAAACGCGCTCCTATGATTTCGCGGCGGCGACTGTCGTCATCGTCCCGCTATCAATTTCATTTATATTGTCGCCAACAACATCATCACGCTGCACGAGTTTGTTACCGATTACTTCGCGCAGTTCGCGCAAAGCCGTTTCAATTCCGGCGCGCGTGACATCGTAATGCGTGACCATGCGTATGCTCGAACCGAAGCCGGACGCGAGCACGCCGCGTTCCTTCAATTCATCGCAAATGGCGTTTGCCGTGATGCCCGTTCCGGCAATCCCGAAGATAACGATGTTCGTCACAATCTTCGCGGGATCGATTTCGATGCCGTCTATGTCCGCTAACCCTCGCGCCAAGAGTTGCGCGTTTTCGTGATCTTCGTGAAGGCGCGCGGGGCTTTCTTCGAGCGCGACGAGTCCGGCGGCGGCGAGCACGCCGACTTGCCGCATTCCGCCGCCGAGCAGCTTGCGCCACACACGCGCTTCTTCGATGAAAGCGCGCGTGCCGAGCAGCATCGAGCCGACGGGCGCGCCCAAGCCCTTCGACAAACAAAACATCACGGAATCGACGGCACGCGTGAGCGCCGCGACAGGTTCATTTAATGCGACGCCCGCGTTGAAAATACGTGCGCCGTCCAGATGCACAGGCAAGTTCAAAGCATGTGCCTGCTCGCAAACCTCTTCGCAAACGGCGCGGTGAAGAACCGTGCCGCCCGCGAGGTTATGCGAATTTTCAAGCGCGATGAGTCCCGTCGGAGCAACGTAGTATGCGCCGCCGACGTGCAGCGCCGCTTCTATATCAGGCCATGCGAGAATGCCCGTGCCGTCGGCGCTTTTAACAGGCCGCGCGAGCGTTCCGGCGACGGCAGCCATGCCCGCCATCTCGTAATTATAAATATGACCGCGCTCTTCGATGAGGACTTCCATGCCGGGATGCGTGTGCAGTTTGACGGCGATCAGATTGCCCATCGAACCCGTCGGGACAAACAACGCGGCTTCCTTCTCGAAGATTTCGGCGGCGCGTTCCTGCAAACGATTGACCGTCGGGTCTTCCAAATACACATCATCGCCGACTTCGGCTTCGGCCATCGCGCGCCGCATCGCGGGCGTCGGTTTCGTCACAGTATCGCTTCGTAAATCAATCATAAAATTAGTATTCAGAAGTCAGTAAATGCTAACGCATTGTGGTTCCTCTCTAGCTGTATTACGGAATAGCTGTCAAGGCCGATATTCACAGGAACCCGCATGTCGTTAAATTTGCATGGACGCTCTATTGAGGGAAAAGAATAAAGCAGTGGAACACAACTGACGGTCTTTTAGATTTGACAACTGGCATCTGCAAGTCTGGAACACCGCGCTGTGAGATTTGCCCGCTCTCCGCATTTTGCATGTGGAACCGAGGGCAAATGGGACAGGCAGTAGCGATGAAGCAATCGAAGCCAAAAGCTGAGAGACCTTTAAGAATTTATAGTGGGAAAGAGATTGCATCCTGCACGGCAGGCCAGTTCACTTCAAGCCCGACTCCTATCCTGAAGCTCGACACAAAATCAAACTTTCTTAGAATCGCCAACTCTGCCTGAAAAGGTCGCCTAGCCACACCTCCACGCGCTGTCACCTTATGCATCACGCGGAGATTGTTTGCAAGTTCGCCTTCAATCCAGTTTAAGTAATCTTTACTATTGAATATACCCTTTGTGGAAAAAACCAAGGGGTTTGCCCTGAATCTATCTTCGGACAATTTGTAGATGTAATGGAGGAACGCGCCTAACTCTCCATTCTTTATTAAGGCTGCTCCTAATATTGCTCTCGGAGTGCCGGAATGCGGGTCTCCGGTTCGTTCGCAAGCGTCCACGAATCTATAGCCCAAGTCTGTCGGCCTGCTGTCACTTTCAAGCAAACCCACTCCTTCTAAGCCTGAATCAATGTCCTCTCGAAAACTGTGCGCCCTGCTGCGGACGTTCTGTGCAAATTCTTCCCATGCGGTGTCTTCGTTAATTCTACCGGTATTCAAATCCGCCACGAGTTTGTTCTTTTTGGAATTGGCTTTGCCGCTAAAGAACCTCATCGGATTGATTCCATCAGCTTGTAATAACCGTGTGGGCACGTCACTGACACGGTACGCACCTGTTGACCGAGTCTCCCAAATAGGCATCACATCTTCCGTGAAGACATGATGAAACCAGAAATGTTTCCACACCTCATCATGCAAGGTGGCCCCTACTGTGTAGGACAAGTAGTTGATAGCGTCAGTTGCAGGACTAATTCGACGCACGGCGTCTCGCAATTCTCGCGGCAATGTTGGCAATGTTACTCGAATAGCCGGTGGAGTTCCCGCAGCAAGAATCTTGGCTGTTTGCAAGTATCTGAAGAAGGCACTCGGAGTGCTACTCCCCTCCCTAACGTGCATCCATTGCGTTTGCGCTGTTCCTGTCGTAATGGTCGTAGCAATTCTGGGAAGAGTATCAATTTGCAGTGTACGGTCACATCTTAGCTTGCCCGCAAACGGCGAGGGGCGAGTTGTATCAGGGTCTTCGTAAGTAAAGATGCCCACGGTTGGCCTGCCGACCGTTCCATCCAGCACACCTTTCACATACTCACCCGGCCTTGAATATGACGGGTACGTTCTCGGAATAACGATGAGAGCGCCAGAGTTGCCTTTATGCAAGTAAGAGAGTGATTGCCCCATTGCAGTAAGCATCCCATGCAATCCCTCGTTCTGCCGCTTGAACTCCACGGCAATCTTGTACCTTGTGGTGCCGCTCTCGACTACTATCGCACCATCCTCAAACGGCCAAGACCGCTCCCTTCCGCCAACGAAGACAGAGAGTGCTGTAACTGGCGGCGGCACGGCGAAGCAATCAGCGGGCGCGGCGCTAAAGTGTTTGGCTAACTCTGCTGTTGCGAATGATGCCCAAATATCATGGCTCATGAGAATTTCAGGCTGTTGCCAGTTCGTATTTCAATGGTAGTTGAGAGTCGGATGATTTTTCTATCAAGGAATAATATGCAGAAGCCGGAACACCGCCGGGATACCATCCATTTACTTCCGCCTTGCGAATGTTATTTGCAATCAATTCCGCAAGAAGCGGTGGAAAGGCGTTACCGACTTGGATGCACTGTTCTTGCCTTGACCCCTTGAATTCTAATTCATCTGGAAATGTTTGAATTCTTGCCGCCTCGCGCACTGTCAATGCCCTGTTAAGCCATGGATGAATAGGAAAGGCATTATGTCCCGGCACCATTGTGAAGGCGGGTTTGTTCCTATCCAATCGTTTGAAAACATGGCTGTAATTTTTTACCTCAGCCGTCCTGTATCCGGCCTTCAGATGCGAAGGCAAGTCATCGACATTCAGCCTCCCACCTTCGGGAATGTATTTATACCGCTCCACGAGCAAGGGCTTGTGTTTCATCGGGACATGACAAGTGTGTGTGCTATAGGAATGTTCATCTGCCAGGTCTAAAATCACTTCCCCCACTGTGCGATACGGGTCTTGCCAATCTTCGGGTTGCTGGAAAAACTTTTTCTTCGGCCACGGGATAACATGCCCTGTGTTATTACCTATAATGAGCAATCTTTTTCTTAGTTGCGGCACACCATAGTCAGCGGCATTCAATATCCTAGCCTCAACATTCATATAGCCGATGTAGCGAAATTCCTCTTTTACAGATTCCAAAAATAATCCATTATCGAGGCTGGCGAACCCTGGAACATTCTCCATCACGAACCAGCGTGGAGAAAGTCGCTGCACAATTTTAATGTACGAATAAACTAGCTTGTTTCGAGGATCGGCATGTGGGTCGTAGCCTTTCGTGTTTACAAATCTTCGCTTACCGAAGATAGAGAAGCCTTGACAAGGCGGGCCGCCGATAATCACGCCAACCTCCTGCCCATCGAACTCATGGGTAAGACTGTCTTTAGCTTCATCCTTCGATAAATCTTCATGGAGAAATGGAGCCGAAGGTAAATTATGCTTGTGTGTCAGGGCAACGGACTCGTTCAAATCAACGCCGATAAGAGGCCGCCATCCTGCCCGGCTAAAGCCGATAGTAAAACCTCCGGCCCCGCAGAATAAATCAACGAACCCCTGCGACGTGCTTAACTTAGAAAGCTTGTCGATTGGAATAAGCCGTTCCATCCGGGCGGAGGCATCACAAATTATGCTGCTAGCTGTCGCCGGGCTTGCAGCATCTTCGGGTTTAGTCTTGCCCTCCATGTGCTGCTTAACGCTTTCCCCTAGAACCCGAGCCAATTTCGGCGGCACGGCATTGCCAACCAATATGCACTGCTTTCTCCTATCGCCCTCAAACACAAAAGTATCGGGAAACGTTTGAAGTCTTGCAGCCTCTCGCGGTGTCAGGCTGCGATGTTCAGTAGGGTGAATAGCAAAAGCATTATTACCCGGAACTAAAGTCAGCGATGGCTGGTTCCTGTGTAACCTCTTATAGGTGTTCCCGAAGTTCTTGCGGCGAATTTCCGGCGGGAGTTCGTCGGGTGGCGGTAACTTGCCTCCTTCAGGTATCAGTTTGTATCTGGCAATAACTCTCTCTGAATGGTCGAGGACGATTTGATTTGGAACTTCGCTGCCTTTCTTCGCCAAATCCATAATCCACTTGCCGACAGTCTCATGCCGGAGCAGACCGTTATCAGAACTATGAGTGGCTTTCGGATACGAGAATGGGTAAGGTAGCTTCGTTCCGAAGAAAATAACCCTCTGCCTAATCTGCGGCACACCATAGTCGGCAGCGTTCAGCACAGACACATGCATGGTATACCCAAGGCCGCTAAAAATCTTAATGATGTAGTCACGGTACTGGCCGTGATACATCGTGACCAGAGCCTTAACGTTTTCAATTAGCAGACAGCTAGGATTTAAGTCTTTAACTAGTCTTGCGTAGGCTCCGAAAAGATTATTTCGGGGGTCTGCGGACAACTTGTCCCCTAGCGTAGAAAATCCTTGACATGGTGGCCCTCCGCAAATCAAATCAGGTTTTTCCCCACCAGCCAAGTCAATAAGCTGCTGCGCCTTTATCTGTCGAATGTCTGCCCGCAAGAAAGGAAGATTCGGCCAGTTGCGCCGGTGCGTGAATTCTGCAACAGGCTCAATGTCAGTAGCGACAGCCACGTTGAAGCCTGCGTGCTCAAGACCCAAGTGCAGCCCCCCCGCACCAGCAAAAAATGCGTATGCGACGGGGGAAGGAAGTGAGTCGCTTGCGCTGATTTTCTTGCGGTCAATCACGGCTGTTTTTGTGCTTATTTTGTAGCAGGACTTACTGAAAATACCACATCTAGCAATATGGCTCAGAACATACTAGGCAAGAATTCAGTTGTCAATAAATCTCCGGCACGGGTAGTGGGCTAGTTTGAAGTTTAGCCCTATGAAGTTTGCATATCCAACAGCCCGACAATATCCGCGATGCTCCACAGCTTCTTACTCACTCCGGCTTCCATCGCGGGCGCGCATCTTAGCGTTTGATGGATGCGAACGAAATTATAATACATATTGTTCAAGGCTATCGCGTGCATGTGATTTTCTAGCTTCTTTGAAAACGCATTGGTCAAACGAGTGAAGTGGCGCATGTTCATTCGCATGGTCAAGTTTTGACGCTCAATATAGCTGGTAGAAATTGCGGGCGGGAACGGGTCGCCGGAAATAACTTCGGCGTGCGTGCCAAGACACTTTGCAGGACTGTAACGAACTTCGTCTTGCTCTTTGCCGTAAATCTTAATCAGCATCGCATAATCAATATCAGCACCGAACGCGCCCTCTACCGCTTCAAGATAGGCTCTCAATCCATCCGTTGTAAGCATCACGCGATTGCGTAAGCGGCTCGCCAAGTCATTCATAAACTCCGATGCGGTTTCCACATCTCGACGGCCTACAAGCCAGCACGGGATAAGTTTTGTGTCCGCGTCAATCGCTAAGAACGTCCACACATCACCATAACCCAAGATGCCTTGATGCTCCGGCGCAACATTCTTTTTCTTGGAATGACAGAAAGACCAAATCTCATCACATTCGATGCGGCGGCAAGATAGGTTTCGCAAAGTCTCATCTTGATACTTCGCGCACACCGTTCCAACGTCCACTAATAATTTAGTGACCGTATCTTTTGCTACGCCTGTCATGCGCACCGTAGAACGAATGGAACAGCCTTCGACAAGGGCGGCAATAACTTGTACACGGCGTTCAGTTGTTAGCTTGTTCATACTAGCCATTATACTTGCGCGGGCAAGAAAAGTCAAACACGAAATCAATGAATCAACGTTACACGTTGATTACATATTTGACAAGTATCTTTTTCTAATATATGATTGCTTGCGATGAAAATCGCTTTCAAAGATGATGACCTTGATAGGTTAGAAACGGACGCAGCTTTCGATGCCGGACACGCGCCAGCAATCGTTAAGGCGTTTCGTAAACGGATGCAATTTATCCGTTCATCAGCAGACGAAAGAGATTTTCGCTCAATGCGGTCTCTGAACTTTGAAAAGTTAAAAGGCGAAAGAAGCCACCAATACTCGATGCGGTTGAACGATCAATGGCGGTTGATTGTAGAATTTCACGGCGAAGTTCCAAACAAGACAGTGGTTGTAGTCAGCATTGAGGATTATCACTAATGGAAACAACAGTAACGACAATGAACAACCGAAGGGCGGCAGAGGTGTTTCCTCCAGGTGAATTTATCCTAGAGGAACTTGAGGCACGCGGCTGGAGTCAGATTGATCTTGCCGAGATCATCGGACGCCACCCTAACCAAGTCAGCTTAATATTGCAGGGCAAGCAGAGCGTCACTCCTGAAACCGCAAAACAGCTTGCAGCAGCTTTCGGCACGTCAGCAGAACTTTGGTTGAACTTGGAAAGCGCGTATCAGTTATCACTAATCAAAGCCAATGATAATTTGGTTTCACGCAAGGCAAAGCTTTACGAACTGTTTCCCGTGCGAGAGATGATTAAGCGTCAATGGATTGAGCCGTCTAATAACATAGAGGTTTTGGAGAAAAGGTTCTGTGATTTCTTTGGGATTTCTTCGCTTGAAGAGACGCCACAGCTTTCACATGCCGCAAAGAAATCAACACCAGGAGAACTAACACATACTCAAAGGGCGTGGCTATTTCGCGCATATCAACTTGCTCCGGCAGTTTCTACGAGCTTGTTTTCAGATAGCACATTGAAGGCATGTTTAGAAAGACTAAGCCTTATGCGCGCAAATTTAGAGGATGTGCGTCAAGTCCCGCGCGTACTAGCAGATCATGGTATTAGGTTCTTAATAGTTGAAGCATTACCTAGCACAAAGATTGATGGTGTTTGTTTTTGGCTAAATAGATCATCTCCTGTAATAGCCCTTTCGATTCGCTATGACCGTATTGATTCGTTTTGGTTCACGCTGATGCATGAGTGCGGCCATGTTATGAACCGAGACGGCCAACAAAAACCCATTGTGGATATTGAACTTGTTGGTGATGACGCACAGGCGTTTGCGGAAAAGACGGATGTAGAGCGCAGGGCAGATGAATTTGCTTGCGAACACTTAGTAAAGAAAGTTGAGCTAGACAAGTTCATCGCAAGGGTTCGACCCTTCTACTACAAACAGAAGATCATGCTTTTTGCGAATCGAATCAATGTTCATCCAGGTATTGTTGTTGGGCAGTTACAAAAACGGAAAGTAATTGAATACTCGCATAACCGAGACTTGCTTGAAAGAGTCCGAAAAACTGTAACACCTTCAGCACTAACAGACGGGTGGGGTAGCACGCCGCCCGTGTAGTAAGGAGAATAATATGTCACGTCGAAAGTTGTCGGCAGAAAGAGTTACGCGGAGACAAGAGATTGTTAGGCTATATCGTGAGGCTCACAGCAATCGCCCTGCATCTAGTGTAGAGATGGCCGATTGGGCGATGCGTACCGACTTATGGAAGCCAAAGCCAGTTGATCTTCGTAAACAACTCGCGGAGGAACTATCGCGGGCGATGAGCGAAGAGTTCATGACAGACCCTCGTAATAGGAGGGTACGCGCAAAGCATGTTGCGAGAGTTTCTGTTAATGGAAAGCAGCAGAGCTTATGGGTGGATATGCGGGACAAGAATCCCGCCGCTGGTAAGTTAAAGGTTGTTGCGCTTCAGAATCGCCGCCAGCAGGTTGTGGGTGATCTCAAACAGTTAAAGACTGACGCTGACAGCTTCAACGAGTACTACAACTATACGAACGAAGAGCCATTTCAGTTAATCTTGGATTTTACTGACGACATAGCAGAGGCGGAGTTGGGGCAAGAAGCTGCTTAGGCTTCTTTGCGCCAACGTATCTCAGCGGCTTTCTTCGCAATATCTTTCCGTTTCTTAGGAGAAAGTTTTGCGGCGCGGGCTTGACCGCCTTTGCTTGCGCCCAACTTTCCAAGTGCAACAGCCGCCGCATTCTTTTCTCGCGGCGGCTCTTCTTTTACATCGCCCGTAAAAATGTCTAGGATGCGTTTGGCACGTTGGTTAGAATCGCGTGGTAATTTGCTTGGTCGCGTAGGCATAAGCGAAAGTATAGACGCTTATTTTCGAGAGTCAAGAAATGAAGTTTTCAATTTAATTCAAACTAGCCCACTACCCCGGCACGGGAGTGCTAAAAACCGGATAAAGTTATTATCCATCGGTATATTCTGCGGTGCACAGAATCGTGACGGATAACAGGAGGCAGAAGCCGGCATGAAGCGGGAATAAGAAATATAGAGAGTTGGATTCGTGTCACGTTGTCATCTGCGCTCGGTTTTATTCTGGCTCCTGTTCCTCTGGCTTCTGTTCCTTATACAAAAATTGCGAACACTTCGTTGGAAAGAAGCGCGCCGTGTGTGGTTAATTTCATCGTGTCGTTTTTTAGCTCTATCAATCCGGCATCGGCGAGCCGCGCGAGTTCGTCGCGGTATTGCTCTCGCACGTCCACGCCGTAACGCGTTCGATGTTCGCTAAGATCGATTCCCTGCTGCAATCTAAGGCCGAGAAAAATAGCTTCGGCGCGCTGCTCATCTTCTGCAAGCTCGATTACTTCGGCGACGGCCTCGCCGGTTGTTTCGATCAATTCGAGATAACGCGTTGTGCCGCGTTCGTTCGACCAGCGGCGCGAGGTTCCGTCATAGGAATGCGCCGAGCAGCCGAAGCCGTAAACGGGCGCGCTCGTCCAATATTTCGTGTTGTGGCGCGCGTGGTGTCCGGGCAAACAAAAGTTGGAAATTTCGTAGTGCTCGTATCCGGCGCGGAGTGATTCTTCGACCATCGAGCGATACATCTCTGCCGCCGCGTCATCGTCGGGCTGTGCCGCCGCGCCGCGTTTAATCTGCGCGTGGAGCGGCGTGCCTTCGTGGATTTCCAGAAGGTACAGCGACAAGTGTTCGGGACGAAGTGCGAGCGCTTCGCGGACGTTGCGTTGCCATGCGGAAAGCGTTTGCGACGGCAGCCCCGCGATCAAATCGAGGCTGACGTTATCGAATCCGGCATCGCGCAAATCCGTCATTGTGCGGCGAACATCGGCGGCGGTGTGCGCGCGCCCTAAGCGGCGTAGTTCGTCGTCATCGAAAGTCTGCGCGCCGAAGCTCGCGCGGTTGATTCCTGCGCGGCGAAACTCGCGCAACGCATCGGGCGATGCAGTTCCCGGATCGATCTCCAAAGTCACTTCGGCATCTTCCGCGACATGAAAACATTTTTTCACAGCGTCGAGAACGAATGAAATTTGTTCGGGTAGCAATAGACTCGGCGTGCCGCCGCCGAAGTATATCGTGTCCGCATCGCGCATCGCCGAAGGCGCGTCGAAGCCTTCGATTTCCGATACGAGCGCGCGCACGTAACGCGAAGACAAATCGGCATCGAAGGCGTGCGTCGCAAAGTCGCAGTAAGAGCAGCGGCGGCGGCAAAAGGGAATGTGTATGTAGATGCCTGTTCGTTGCATTGTTTGGAAAGGGAAATTATATCACGCCCGATAAAACGCCCGCACTCGCGGCTAAAGCGTTGGCGGGCGCGCCGCCGAACGGCTACAATGTGAAGCGTTCGAGCGCACGAAACAATCAACGGGGAATTTCAAACACACAAACAAACGGAGGAACAGCAATGGCAAGAGATAAAAGCAGTCTTGATACGGACGATGATTTTACTTCCGGCAGCAAAATGCCGAGTCCGATGGGCGGCGGCGGCATGACGAACATCGGCGGCGGAACATCCGGCGCGGCGATGGGCGGCAACGCGGACACCGCCGTAAATCCGTCGAACCCGATTGACGATGTGATTAACCCGTCGCTCGAAGACGAGACGAGCATCGCGGGCGGCATCACAGACGACAAATCTAAAGACCTTTAAGTTCTTTTGGAAAGCAGAATGCACACGAAGCGCGTGGTGATCGTTAAGCAGCGGTCATCACGCGCTTCGTGTGTAAAGAGCGGGTAACATGTTTCGCTTTATAGCTGTCGGCAACGGCGCGTTCCCTATAAACTTGACCGGTAAAATAATCGTAGGGGCCGCGGCTTGTCCCTGCCCGCTCAAGGTGAATGCCATGCAAGCCGTGAGTATTCACGAAGTGTTCTCCTTACAAATAAGAAAATTTAATCCGACGGCCTGAAACCTTTTGCTTCGGGCGGGTACTAATTAATTGGAACGAAGATAAATCCTGCATGTTACTTGGGCGATTAAAGCGGGGTGCTTTGAGAAGCCACCGGCGTTTAAGAAGCGCTTGGAATTAAGAAACGAGTCTTATGGCGGCAAGTTTGCAAGATGCGTGCGCGGGAATATTAATGGACGAATCCGAGAGCCTGATTGCCCGCGTTCGCAATGGTGATACGGTGGCCTTTCGTTCGATCTTCGAGCGGCATCACAGGCTGGTGCTCAGATTTCTCTACGGCATGGTCGGCGAACACGGTTTGGCGGAGGAACTCACGCAGGAAACTTTTATGCGCGCGTACCGAAACATTCACAGCCTGCGCGATGAAGCGATGCTCTCGACGTGGCTCTGCGGCATCGCTAAAAACGCCGCGAGCAACGCGCTCCGCTCGCGCCGCAGAGAAGCTCCGACAGTCGAGATCGACGGCGGGAACACTACGGAACTTCGCAGCGATAAGCCCGCGCCGGACGCTCAATTACTGAACACGGAACTTAATGGAGTCATACGCGATGCTCTTTCCAAGCTCGGCGAAGATAAGCGTTTGGTGTTCACGCTGAAGGTTCTTCAGCAAAAAAGCTACGAGGAAATCGCGTTGATAACCAATGCTTCGATCCCGAAGCTCAAGACCGATTTGCACCGCGCGAAGGCGGAGATGCGGCGAATGATACGGCCTTACATGGAGGCAAGCGATGAAATGTGAAGAATGCTTCGTGCTGCTTGATGACTATGTCGAGCATGAGCTTAACGCGAAGAATACCGAACAGGTAGCGGCGCATTTAGCCGCCTGCAAAACATGCGCGCGCGGCTATCAGGAATTGATTCACGAACAAAAGGCATACGCGCAATATCTAATCGGTGTCGAAGCAACGCCCGCCCTGTGGAATAATTTGCAAGCGGGCATCGAAGCAGAGAAAAGCGTTCGCGCGCTGCCGCTGTTTCTGCCGCGCATACGCAATTGGGCGACAAGCGCCTTCGGTATGCAGCATCTTCGCGCGGCGCAAATCGCAGCCATCGCGCTTGTCGCAATCGGAGCCTTCATCGGCCTGATTAAATATAAAGCTCATGTAGAAACTCCAAAGCATGATGTTGTCGCGCAGACGAGTAACAACATCGACGCCAAAATTCCATCCATTGAAAACAGCATTGCCAAACTTGACGGCACATCCGGTAAAAATCTTAACGACGCATCCGGTAATAAGTCTTTGGGCAATCCTAACAAACCGACGAGCAAGATTCGGTTCGTGCCACCGGAGAAGCGCAATGAAAGAAATTTTCGGCGCGCTCGTGCAGTTAATAATGCAGGCAATCAAGCGCCGCGAGTGGCAACGCCCGAACCCGAAATATCGAGCCGCGAGGCAGGCGAAAACGCCAAGAAGCAATTGATGCTGGCCTTAAGAATCACGAGCACCCAACTTTACGTTGCGCAAAGAAAGATACAGGAAGAACAGCGGCGCACACGTCAGGCCACGCCGGTCAGCGAGCCGAACCGGGAAATGAGATAGCGAACATGAAACACATCAATCTTACTTTGCCAAAACCATATTGCTTTGCCTTGTTGCTGCTGTGCCTCTTCGCGGCGACTTCCCTACCGGCGCGCGCGCAGCAGCAGGATGCACGCTTGAAAATCGGCGGCCTTGACCGACTCGCCAGCAAAGCGGCGACGAGCGTCAACGTCAACATCGACGGTTCGCTGCTGCAGCAAGCCGCAAAATTTCTGTCCGGCAAAGACCCCGAAGAAGCCAAAGTGAAGGACATGATCGCCGGAATAAAGGGAATCTACGTCAGGAGTTTCGAGTTCGACGAAGCGGGAGCGTACACGGAAGCAGACGTGCAAGGGATTCGCGCGCAGCTAAAGCAAGAACCCGGCTGGACGAGCATCGTCGAAGTTCGCAGCAAGCGCGACGATCTCAACGTAGAAGTTTACGTGAAGAAGGACGGAGACAACGTCATAGGTTTGGCTGTGATTGGAACCGACTTGAAAAACTTGACCTTCGTCAACATCGTCGGCGCGGTTGATCTGGATAAGCTCAGCCAGCTACAAGGCAGTTTCGGCGTGCCGCTGCTCGAACTCGAAAAGACAAGCAAACCGACGCACAAATAAAAGCCTGTGATGTCTATGCGCGCACAACTTTTACATAAACGAACTTGCTTGTTATTGGCGGCGGTGTTTCTGGCAACGTATATGCCGCTGCTGCTATGGCTGCCTGCACCGATTACCGAAGCCAAGGAAATCGAGCCGTTCGTCGCCGTCGTCAAGCTCGTCGGATCGTATTACCGCGTCAAGCAAAAGCGTATTCCGTTGATGAAACTCGCAAGGCTCGGAGCGCGCGTCGCGGGATTGAAGACGGCCAAAAATTTCAAGCTCGCCGTCTTCGAGAATCAGGATTTCGCGGAGCACGACGACAGCAACGAATTCGCGGAGATGGTCGGTAAGGCGTTCACGTTCGATAAGGAATGGCAGCCGCTCGTGCTTCTGCAATCAACGCGCGACGGCGCGCAGGTTTACACGTATATCAAAAGCACGAGCAGCGAGAATGTCAGGCTGCTGCTCGTCAACATCGGCCAACGCAATGCAACTGTGCTGCAAGTGGACATCGCTCCGCAGGCATTGCTCAAATTATTAGAGCAGCCGGACGCGTTGAGCAGCGCGCTGACAAACGAAGCCGCAGACGAATCGCCGCAGTAAGCCGCTTCAAGCGAGCAAACGGAGCGGCGCAAGAAATAAAAGGAATAACGATGCTTAAGAAATTCTCAACTGTGTTGGTGTGTGCGGCGGCGCTGCTGCTTGGCGCTGCTGTTCAAGTGAGTGCGCAGCAAACAGAGGAGACATTGCGCATCAATACGCGCGTCGTGTTCGTCGATACGCTCGTCAAAGATAAAAAAACGAATCAGCCAATCAGAAATCTTGCGCGTGAGAATTTTCAAGTGCTCGACGACGGCAAGCCGCGCACGCTCTCATATTTCGCCACCGACGCCGACAGGCGCAAGCGGCCTCTCGCGCTCGTCGTGGTGCTGGATATGTCGTCCGATGCCATAATTTATTTGCAGAAGCCGGAAGTTATCGAAGGCATCATAGCGAGCCTTGCGAAACTTCAGCCCGATGATGAAGTGGCAGTCATGCAAGTATGGTACGAGCCGCAACCGTCATTTTTCACCTTTCAAATTAAATCGAAAATGATCGAGCCGCTGACGCGTGACCGCGCGAAGACAAGCGCAGCACTCCGAAGCGCGCAGGAATTTGCTGTTCAAAACTGGCCGCAAGTGAAAAAGATTTTTTCATTCAAGGAGATGTGGAAGGCGCAGTTAAAGCAGCCGCTGGAAACAACCGCCATGGCGAATGATCCGACGCCCGCGCCGATGTTCACAGCCGCGCCCGACTTCGAGGATGTGCTGAAGACCGCGCCCTTTCTGGCGACGAACGAACGCACGCGATCGCAAGTTGCCGTCGCACAAATTTCAGATGATCTGGATGAGGATAGCTTGAAGAAAAGCGCGGAGCGCGCGCGGGCGTTGATCGGAGCGGGTGTGATCGTCAGCAGCGTGAATGTCGAGCGAACACTGATGGGTAAAATGATAAATGTGTTGGGGAGCGTGATGTCACCCGTGCTTCGCTCGCGGTTTCATCTATCGTCGTATCTCAGTAAGCAAACAGGCGGCATCACGGCAAACGTCTCCAACGCTGAAGACTTCACCAAAGCCTTCGGTGAGATCATCGGCGGCCTCAGCGCCAGCTACAGCCTCGGCTTTACGCTCAACGAAAACGAGATGGCTGATAAACGCCTGCACCGTCTACAGGTGAGTGTTAAAGCGCGCGACAAACGCGGCAAAGCGCGAAAGCTCGTCGTGTCTGCCCGTCAAGGCTACTGTTTATGTGAAGCGGAAGAAAAGGCAGCAAGTCCGCAAGCGAGTTTAATCCGCCCGCGCACATAAATGATCGGGAAATATTTGAATCAGGAGGTAGATAGTGCTGAAGAATAAATTGTGTTTGCTGGTGTGCTTCTGTGCGCTCTACGGCGGTCTTCCCGTCCGGGCGCAGAACACCGCCGAGGAAACTGTGCGCATCAGAACACGCGTCGTGTTCGTCGATACGCTTGTCCAGGACAAAAAAACCGGGACGCCCGTCCGCGATCTGACGCAAGACAATTTTCAGGTGCTCGATAACGGCAAACCGCGCACGCTCGCTTATTTTGCACGCGAAGGCGATGCGCGCAACCGCCCGCTCGCGCTCGTGCTGCTTCTCGATTTAGCTGATTTAGGCGCGGGAAAATATATGCAACAGCCTGAAGTTCTCCAATCGCTCAATGCGGTGCTGGCGAAGTTGCGCCCGGAAGACGAAGTCGCAGTGGCCGGAGATTTTTTCGGCATGGAATACGAACCCATCTCCGGCTTCACACGCGACCGCGCGCAGATGACGGAAGCTCTCGCAGCCGTGCCGAATCTTGTTGCACTTCAACACGGAAAGATCAAGGGAGATAACAGTCTTCTAAAAGTCACTCCACACATCGCTCTCGAAGAGGTCACACGATTGGCGACACTGGAGCGCCCGAACTCGCAAGTCGTCATTGTTCATATAACAGACCCTATACTCATGATCCTTTTTAAGGAGCGCCGTCAACTTGCCGCGAAACTCAATCGCGCAAATGTCACATACAACGCGCTTACTAGCCAAAGCCAGAAGTTAACGAAAGTGCTGGCCTCGATCTTCAAACCGTTTGTGTTTGTGGCCGGTGGAAGTATGTCGGGCAGCGCGCAGTATTTCGCCCAGCGAACCGGCGGCGAAGCATTGAGCGTGCCCGATCCTAAAAACTATGCCGCCGCGCTCGAAGAAATCATCAACAGATTATCCGCGCGCTATAGTCTCGGCTTCGCGCTCGGTGAGCAAGAGCGCGACGACGGACGAATTCACAATCTCGAAGTGCGTGTTAAAGCGCGCGACGGGCAAAACAAACAACGACAGCTTGTGGTCAGCGCGCGGCGCGGCTATTACTTGAAGAACGATTCCACCGAGCAGCAAACGAAACTTTCTTCGCAGAGATAGAGGGCCAACTCCGACTCCCCGTTGCCCGCATCGCTCTGCCCGTATCTTTGTAATCTCACTCGAACTCTAAAGCAATAAACATCACGGCTGATTTCGTGCCGTGAAGTGATGACGCATGGCTCCTGCGCCTTCAGTGCCTCGCCGTGTGTCGTTCAATCGCACGTAAGTTAAGGGCGGGGCTTGCCGTAGAGCAAAAGCTCAAACGGCAAAGCGCCTGTCAAGACTGAACGCCCGACGTGTGCCTGCGCTTTCATCAGCGGCGCGCGCGCGTCGTGTTCAGAAACTTTGAGCCTGCCTTCAGGCTACTAAAATTAACTGGAGAATAATTATGTTAATGCGGAAATCATTGCTGGCAGTTTTATTTCTTGCGTGCTCGGCAGCGTCGGCCTTTGCGCAGAATCGGGACTATCCGAAAGTTGAAGTCTTCGGCGGCTATTCGTACTTGCGCGCGGACATCCAGCCGAGCGGCGGCGACTTCGGCGGCGGCGAAAATCTGAACGGCTTTCATGCTCAATTGAGCGGAAACATCAAACGCAATTTCAGCATCGCCGGTGACATCAGCGGACACTACAAAAGTTTCACACCGGAAGCGGCGGTTCCCGGGATAAGCATCACCGATGCACGCGCATCGATCTACAATTTTCTCGCAGGACCCCAGGTAAAAGCGCGGCGCGGGCGCGTGACACCCTTCGCGGAAGCTCTTTTCGGCGTCGCACGCGCCAGAGTAAGCGCGACGATTGACGACATCAATGCCGGGCGAACATCGCTTTCCGACAGCGAAACGAAGTTCGCCTACGCGCTCGGCGGCGGTCTGGACATCAACGTTTCGGAGCGCATCGCCATCCGCGCGATTCATGCCGATTACTTGCGAACGAGATTCGGCGACGAGCATCAGAACAATCTTCGTTTGTCTTTCGGAATCGTGTTCAAGTAAGCGTCCGGCAAAAGCGGCTCGAAGAATCGGAATCAGGCTGCCCGCGAGCAATTGCGGGCAGCCTGAAATTTCAAGCACACGCCGATCATTTCCCTGCCTGCGGCAAACGCTGCGTGCTTCCCTCGCCGCTGATGCTGCGTGTTGAAGTGCGCGCAACCTGTTCGGCTCTGGCAAATGCGCGCAGGAAATTTTCGCCGAGGATTTTGCGCACATCCTGTTCGGAATAGCCGCGCCGCAAAAGCTCGTATGTGATGCTCGGCAACTCCGAAATATCCTTGACGCCTTCGGGCAAAGTCACGCCGCCGTCGAAATCCGAACCCAGCCCGACGTGGTCAATGCCCGCGACTTTGGCGATGTGGTCGATATGGTCGATCAGCACGGAGAGCGGCGTGGGCGGCAGCGGATTGGCACCATAAAGCTTGCTTTGTTCTTCTTCCAAACGCTTGCCGTCGCCCTTGAATTTTTCCTTTAACGCGTCGAGTTGCGGTTTCAATCTTTTGTCGCGTTCTTTGTCTGCATCGTAAGCCTTCTGGTCGATGAAGACCGTGTAGAAATTGACCATCACGACGCCGCCGTTTTTGGCGATGCGCCGCAATAAATCATCAGGGATGTTGCGCGGGTGCGAATCGAGCGCGCGCGCCGAAGAATGCGATGCGATAACCGGCGCGGTTGAAACATCGAGCACGTCGCTCATCGTTTTGTCCGAGACGTGCGACACGTCAACGAGCATCCCTAAACGGTTCATCTCGCGGACGACTTCCTTGCCGAAATCGGTCAGGCCGTTATGCAGCGGCTTATCGCGCGAGGAATCAGCCCAGTCGTTCGTGTTGTTGTGCGTCAAGGTTATGTAGCGCACGCCCAAGCGATAGAAATCGCGCAAGGCGGAAAGCGAATTCTCAATCGCGTGGCCGCCTTCGATGCCCATCAGCGCGGCGATTTTTCCGTCGCGTTTGGCGCGGCGAATGTCTGCAACGCTCGTCGCCATCATTAATTGATTCGGGTAACGCTCCGCCGCGCGATAAACCACATCGATCAAATCCATCGCGCGCCGCGCAGATCCGCCCTCCTTCGCGTATTTGCCGTCAACGTAAATCGAAAAAAACTCGCCAGTCATTCCGCCCTGCTTCATGCGCGCAAGGTCTGTGTGATACTTGCCCGCGGAAGGCGTGGCGATGTCATAATCATCGTCAACCATAATCGTCGGAATATCGTTATGCCCGTCAACGATAATCGCGCTGCGATGAAGCTTCAACGCACGCTGCCACAAACGCTCATCGCGCTGTATAGTGCCGGAAGGTTTTGACAGAGAAGATTGTTGCGCGGAAATTGATTTCGCCGCATTGCCTTGCGTAAAGACAGAAGAGGCGAGCATCAACATGAGCAGCGGCGCAGAGACGGCGCGGAAGGCGAATTTATATTCATTCATACGCTTTCAATACCAAGCGAATCATTGTTGCGTCAAGTCGTTCTGTGGTACACAGGAGAATCGTTTGCAGATATGTTTCACAGGAGAGCCGTTGTAATTTATGTCTTCCGACACGCATAACATCGAATCGAGCCAGCAGGAAGCGCGCTCCTTCGCGCCGCCGGACGAGTTTGCCAAGAACGCGCACGTTGCTTCGGTGGAAGAGTATGAGCGGCTTTGCGCGTGGGTAGCAGCCGCGCCGGAAGATTTCTGGGCGAAGCAGGCTGAAGAATTGCACTGGTTCAAAAAATGGGACGCGGTGCTCAAGTGGGATGCGCCGCACGCAGAGTGGTTCACGGGCGGAAAAATCAACATCGCGTACAACTGTCTTGACAGGCATCTGCAAACACACAGGCGCAACAAGGCAGCGATTATCTGGGAGGGGGAACCGGAAGAGGAAACGCGCACGCTGACCTACGGGCAATTGCACAGGGAAGTGTGCCGCTTCGCAAATGTGTTGAAGGCGCAAGGCATTGAAGCCGGTGATCGCGTCGCGCTGTACATGCCGATGATTCCCGAACTCGCCGTGGCGATGCTCGCGTGCGCGCGTATCGGCGCGACGCATTCGATCATCTTCGGCGGCTTTTCGGCGGACGCGATTAAGGATCGAGTCAATGATGCAGGCTGCAAGCTCATCGTCACAGCCGACGGCGGTTACAGGCGCGGGCATGAACTCAAATTAAAGCCCATCGTTGACGAGGCGCTCAAAGAAACTCCGACAATCGAGCGCTGCATCGTCGTCCGTCGCACCGGAACCGAGGTTCACATGGAAGCGGGACGCGACGAGTGGTGGCATGAGTCTATGAAAGCCGTCGGCGCGGATTGCCCTGCGGCGGAACTCGATAGCGAGCATCCGCTGTTTATTCTGTACACGTCCGGCACCACCGGAAAACCGAAGGGCATTCTGCACACCACCGCCGGTTATTTACTGCAAACTTATCTAACGACGAAGTGGGTCTTCGATTTGAAGGACGAAGACGTTTACTGGTGCACGGCGGACATCGGTTGGGTGACGGGACACAGTTACGTTGTCTATGGGCCGCTGGCGAACGGCGCAACAATCCTTATGTACGAAGGCGCGCCGAATCATCCGCAGCCGGATCGTTTCTGGCAAATTATCGAGCGCCATCGCGTCAATATTTTCTACACCGCGCCGACGGCGATCAGAGCGTTTATTAAATGGGGCAGCGAGTGGCCTGAGAAACATGATTTGTCGAGCTTGCGCCTGCTCGGAAGCGTCGGCGAGCCTATCAACCCGGAAGCGTGGATGTGGTATCGGGAAGTAATCGGCAAGGGGAAATGCCCGATTGTCGATACGTGGTGGCAGACGGAGACGGGCGCAATTATGATCGCGCCTTTGCCGGGCGCAACCGTGACGAAGCCGGGTTCGGCGACGAAGCCGCTGCCGGGAATCGAAGTCGATGTCGTCTCGAAAAGCGGCGCACCCGTGAAGGCTGGCGAGGGCGGCTATCTCGTTATCAAAAAGCCTTGGCCTGCGATGCTGCGCACTATCTGGAACGACGACGAGCGGTATCGCAAAACTTACTGGTCGGAGATCGAAGGAGTTTACTTTGCGGGCGACGGCGTGCGGCGCGACAAGGACGGTTATTTCTGGATCATGGGACGCGTCGATGATGTAATAAACGTCAGCGGACATAGATTAGGCACGGCGGAAATCGAGAGCGCACTCGTCTCGCATGAGACTGTCGCGGAGGCGGCAGTCGTTCCGAAACCGGATAAAGTCAAAGGTTCTGCTATCGTCGCCTTCGTGACGCTCGAAGGCGGGCGCGAGAGTTCGGATGAATTAAAGGAAACACTGCGCCAGCATGTTGCCAAAGAGATCGGCGCGCTCGCGCGTCCAGACGAAATACGCTTTACGGATCAATTGCCGAAAACGCGTTCCGGCAAGATCATGCGCCGCCTCTTGCGCGAAATCGCCACAGGCAACAACGTGGCGGGCGACACGACGACGCTCGAAGATTTTTCCGTGCTGGAAAAATTGCGCGCCGACGAAGAATAGAAACGCTGAACAAGACTTGCCGCAGCGGCACGGAGACACAGAGATTAGGAAACAGTTTTAAGTTTTCAGTGGATGGCACACCACGATTGTCTTAATAACTGAAAACCGAAAACTGAAAACATTCCTTTCTGCGAATATGCGGCGGTTAATCATTTCTACAAATCACAAGTTGTATTTCCTGTCGGTTGAACGAAGTTTCGGCTTCGAGAAGGAGAGAAAACCCGATGCCCCAAAATTCTTCGGCGGAGCAGCGCACAGGAGCGCGTTATGTCACGGCTTTGCTGGTGCAAGCTGAATGGGACGACGATGAAACAGGCCACGTCGTCGTCGAAGGCACAACGGAAAATGTCGGTCCCCAAGGTGCGCTCGTGCATTTGCAGCCGCGCTTGCCGGATGTCGGCAGCCGCGTGCAGCTCGCGGTGCTCGGCGAGCACGGACAAAAGCTACAGGTCGTGACGGAAGTGCTGCGTCTCGAACGCAATGCCGCGCACCCGCTCGCGGCGCTTCAACTCCTAGATGCCAACGAAGAATGGCGCGGCATGGTTTGGGAACCCGCCGCCCCGCGCTATGCTTCGAGCGCAAATAAAGATTCTGACGATGAAGACGACGATGCGGACGACGATGAAGCAGTGATGTAATCGACAAACGACAACGGCAATTAACTTTCGCCGTTTGCTCGAGGCTGAAGATTATTTATCTGGCGAACGCAGATTGATGCCAAAGCAGAAGGATAAAACTTATGAATGATATACAATCCAATATGAACACATCGACGGATGAAAGACGCGCTTACCCGCGTTACGAATTGAGCGCGACGCGCCTTAGCCTGACCGTCGAAGACACGAGCCTAGGCGAAACAATCGGGATCGGCGAAGCCGTCGATATTAGTCTCGGCGGCTTGCGCATGACGCGTCTGCCGCCGCACTCGAACGTGCAGCTCGGCGACCAACTCGGGCTGTTGCTGATCGGCGATGAAAGCGCTTTGCCGTTGCGCGGTGAAGTAGTCCATCACGGCGCGGGCGATAGCTTCGGCATTAAGTTTCAAACGCTGACGGTCGCTGAACAGCAACGCGTTGATCGTTTGTTACAGCGCCTGCAACATTAAAGCGCGCGGCGAAGACAGAAAGAAAAACGTGGCAGCTCAAAATGAGAGGGCGAATGCAGCGGCGGCGGTGACGACCGCAGCAGCAGCGGCAGCGGCAACGGCGACGGAAACCGCAGCGGCAGCAACGGAAACTTCCGCAGTGCAAACGCGCGCCGTGCTGCGCGTAATCCTGATTGCGCTGGCGGTGGCCGCCGCGTTGTGGATGCTGTACGCGCTCGAAGGCGTAATTCTGCTTGTCGTGCTGGCGATCTTTTTCGCGTACTTGATTTCTCCCGTCGTAGAGTTTTTGCGACGCCCGTTTCATTTGCGCGGACAGGAACGCGTGATGCCGCGCGCTCTCGCCGTCGGGATTGTTTACCTAGTGCTGGTCGGCGCTATCGGCACGACGCTTTACGTTTTGCTGCCGCGACTCGGCGAACAGATTACGGATTTCGTCAAACAAGCTCCGACTTATCTGGCGACGGCGCGTGGTCGCGCGCAAACGCTGCAAAGTCTTTACCAGCGTTATCAATTGCCACCCGCAGCGCGCGAAACCGTGACCAAAGCCGTGACGAGCGCCGTCGATTCCGCAGGCACATACTTAAGCGACGCGCTGAAGTCCGCCGTCGGTCTGGTGACGTACATTCCTTGGCTGGTGCTGATTCCGATTCTCGCGTTCTTTTTCCTGAAGGACGCGGACAACTTTCGCCGCGCGGCCTTGCGTATGCTGCCCGTCGGACGCTGGCGATGGCGCGGCGATGAACTGTTTCAAGATATTAATAGCACGCTCGCCGCTTACATACGCGCGCAACTAACGGCGTGTTTGCTGATAGGAATCGTCTGCACCGCAGGGTTCTGGCTGATCGGAGTCAACTACTGGCTGGCGCTCGGCATCATCGCAGGGCTTTTCGAGTTTATCCCGCTCGCGGGGCCGCTCTTGCTCGCCGTCATCGCCATCACCATCGCCAGCTTTCACTCATCGAGCGCCGCCGTCACAACTGCCGTTTTCCTCATCGTGCTGCGCGGCGTAGAGGATTACGTCATTTACCCGCGCCTCATCGGACAGGGCATACATCTGCATCCGCTGGCGGTGATTCTGGCGATTCTGTGCGGCGCGGAACTGGCGGGCATCACAGGCATATTTCTGGCGATTCCTGTCGTCGCAATTATCTCCGTCAGCTACCGCCACATACTCGAACACAAAGGCAGCGAAGGCCTCGTCGCAGAGCTTCTGAAACCCGCAGAGACTGCCGCCGAAACACCCGCCACAGTAGACACGACAACGCCCGCCATCCCGCCAGCGACTCCCGCAACCAACTCAAACACTTTATCGCCCGCCACCACGCCCGAACAAATGGCGCGCGCGCGCCCAGACCTTTTGACAGGCAACCTCAAACTGCCGGGATCATAAGCGACGGGATTCGTCTTTGTCAGAGCGATGGAATTAACGGCAATTGAGGATGAAGCAATTTACGTTGATCGTTTGCGGGGTTTGTAGTCTGTTCTGTTTTTAATCTCTGAAGCGTAGTTTCGCTGTGCCGATTGAATTTCAAAGCTTATTTTGCCTAATAATCCTCATTCATGTTGAATTCGTTAGCAAGGTTATTTATACAGATTTCCATATGCGGAAAGAATCATCTAGCTTGTAACCAGATATGTAAGGGCGTACAATAGGCGAACGGTTGTTTCACAGGTGAAATTACATTTTGAAGGTGAGGTATCGGTTCGCGGTGCGCCGTCAAGAGAACTATTGAACTTGACTGTCAACGACGCTATACTCCCAAAGTTCTTCAGTACAATAGTATTCCTCTGAAACTATAACGCACCTTCGCCTAGACACATTGAAAAGTCAGCCCCATGCAAGATGAGTGTTTAGATTGGGGTTAATTCGTTAAGCCTCCATGACGACGCCATCTAGCAAGTTGGAGTACCCGCCACTGTTACCCGCTGGCTTTCACCAAATGAAAGTGAAGGATGTTCGGGCTTTATGTGTTGATGCGTTCCCCTTATCTAAAACACGCAATGAGATAATGACTTATTTGGAATCTATCATTACCGCCTTATCCAAAAAGGAAGTAGTTGCAGGTATATGGGTTGATGGAAGTTTTGTAACACGTAAAATTGACCCCAAAGATTCCGATATAATTTTACACATTCAAGGGGAGTTCTACGATAACGCCCCACCCCAACAAAAGCAGATTATTGATTGGGTAAACTCTAACTTAAAGGTAACGCATCTATGTGATAGTTACGTTTACTTTGAATACTCGCAAGGTCATCAATGGTATTCAATTAGTGAGCGCATGAAAGCCTATTGGATTAAACAATTCGGGTCTAGTCGGACAGGCGAAGTTAAGGGCATGGCGTTAATCAAGGTTTCGTAGTTATGGACGGGTTACTCGAAATTACAGAAAAGCTGCAAGATACAGAGGCAGCTATTGTGCAGTTAGAAAGTGCTATTGCGCTGACCCCTCCTCCTCCGTCTATCATCGCTACGCTTCGCACTTTAGAAAAGCGACGATACGATTTAGAAACTCAATTTGCTGAAGCAGCCGCATTGCAACATCGTGACGTATGCAGCTATCGGCTTTTTCGAGATCAACATGAAGAAGAACGCCCGACGCTCGGAGCTTTCACTAAGACACTGTTCGACTTTCAGGCTCTTTTTACACAAGTCTATGATGCAATCAAGAGCGGTCAGCCAAAAGAAAGAACTCGCGTTACGGCAGAGATAGCAACAGAAACAGCTTTTGGTTTTGGCTACAGTTTCACAGGCTCCCTAGGTGTTGTCCTAACGCTCCCGAATGAAAGATTGCTTTTTGGCGAAACAGAGATTGATAAGACTATCAATACTGTTTTTGAATTAGTCAAAGCCGAGAACTCGCAAAAGATTGCGTCCTATGCAAAAGAGTTAGGGGCTGCACCGATTAGGACTTTATATAATTGGGTTTCAGATCAAGTTCGTTCCGGTCTTGGCTCACAGATAGAGTGGAGGCGACAACAGGAAGTGCGTGCTGATATTCTCGTTCAATTTCCAGAATTGGAATTCTTGAAACGAGTAATAGAAGCTTCGAGCGATAAGGAAGAAAAGGAAATAGAACTGACAGGCTTACTTGTTGGGCTGGATATTAACTCGCGCACTTTCCACATGACTTTTGAGAAGGGGGATGATATTCGGGGGAAGATGTCTGAAACGATAGCCGGACGTGACCACACAATAGAACTGCCTAAATACTACAAAGCAAAGATGACTAAAACCACTCAAGTATTTTACTCAACGGAAAAAGAGAACACCTACTATTTCTTAACGTCGTTAGAATAATCGTTTGCGATTTTGCCTACCAACTCACTGTTGCTCAACAATAAGCCGCGTGCCTAACAATTATTCGTAGCAAACGAAAAGCGGCTGGAGTTTTCACTGCTCCAGCCGCCTACCGTTATCTTTATAATCGTCTAAAGACTTTCTCACGCTATCGCTCTTTTAGGAAGCGTGGCGCGTCGCTTTCATTAAGTCGATGAAGCGTGTGAAGTGATGCGCGGCGTCGTGCGGGCCGGGCGCGGCTTCCGGGTGATATTGGACGGAGAAGACGGGCAAGGTTTTGTGGCGCAAGCCTTCGACGCAATCATCGTTGAGATTGATGTGCGTGACTTCGACATCGGCAGGCAAGCTTTCCATTGAAACTGCGAAGCCGTGATTGTGCGCGGTGATTTCCACTTCGTTCGTGCGCAAATCCTTGACGGGCTGATTGCCGCCGCGATGACCGAAGGGGAGTTTATAGGTTTCGCCGCCGAGCGCGCGCCCCAAAAGTTGATGACCGAAACAAATGCCGAACACAGGCGTGCCTGACTCTGCGACGCAGCGCACTTCTTCCATCACATCTCTCATCGCCGCCGGATCGCCCGGCCCGTTCGACAAAAAGATTCCGTCAGGCCGCATCGCCAGCACATCCCGCGCGAGTGTTGAAGCAGGCACAATCGTCACGCGGCAATTCATTTGCGCCAACTCGCGCAAACTGTTTGTTTTCACTCCGAAGTCGTAGCAGACAACATGAAATTCTTCCATGCCCGCTGACGGAACTTCATAAGCCTCGCGGCACGTCACGACGCTCGCCAATTCCCTATTATTCATTGACGGCGCACGGCGCGCTTTGTCAATCACGCTTTGCTCGTCTGCATCAATGCTTGAAAGACACGCGCTCATCGCGCCCTTGCTTCTGATGTGACGCACGAGCGCGCGCGTGTCTATGCCTTCGATGCCGGGCATGTTCCACTTTTTCAAGTATTCGTCGAGCGTGCCTTCCGAACGCCAGTTCGACGCGACGCGGCTCGCTTCGCGCACGGCGAAGCCTTCGACCCACGGGCGCGCCGATTCCGCATCCATTTCGTTGACGCCGTAGTTGCCGATGAGCGGATACGTCATGCACACGATCTGCCCCGCGTAAGACGGATCGGTTAAGACCTCCTGATAGCCCGACATCGAAGTGTTAAAGACCATCTCGCCGCACACTTCGCCTTGAGCGCCCCACGCGCGCCCGCGAAAAACCCGCCCGTCTTCGAGCGCCAACAGTGCTGATTTAGATTGAATCGTCATTTATATTTTCACGCTTGCGAACGCAGGAATGCCGTCGCTTCGTTGAGCCAACGTTTTTCGGCGCGATACTTATAAGCGGGCGCGCTTTTGACGGCTTCGATGCAGGCTTGCATGGCGCTTCTGGCTTCGCGCTGGTCGCCTAAGCCTGCGTGGGCGCGCCCCATCAAATAAAGTCCTTCGGGATCGGCGGTACGCCGCGCGAGAAATTTTTCGAGGGCATCGCGCGCGTCATCGAATTGTCCTGCGGCGAGATACGTCGCGCCTATCTCGCGCCAGATTTCATGTTGCGCGTGAGAGTCGTCGCGCTCTACGACTTCCGAGAAATGCTGTATTGCTTCGGGGAATTTATTTTGCACGCGGGCGATTCTTCCGAGCTGGTAATGCGCGTCTGTTTCGTCCGCGTCGATGGCGACTGCCTTTTGAAAACGCTCCTGCGCCGCATCCGATTCGCCGCGCTGCTGGTGAATCAAACCCAGATTGTAATGCGCCGAAGCATCCGCCGGATTAAGCGTCGAGGCTTCCAGATTCTGCTTGAACGAAGCACGCGCTCGCTGCGTCGTCATTATCTCGTTGAAGTAATTGCGTAGCAAAAAGAACAGCAGTAATAATATGAATGGTGAAGCCAACAGCCTGCCAAAAACGGATAGCATGAGAAACGTCAACAGCATCGTCAGCGCGCCGCCGACAAGTAAGATAACGACGGCGCGCAACCACGTCGAAGCGAGAACTTGGCGCACGGCGAGTGTCGCCCACAACAGGAAAAACGGAAGCGGCGAGAGGACAAGCATAGGCGACGCCTGCCAGATATATTCCAGCACTCGAGATGTAAGCTGCTGCGCCTGCTCCGGCGATAAAGTCGCCGTTGATTGCAGACTGCGTTGCAACTGCGTGAGTTGATTGATCGCTTCAAACGCAGTTGCTTCATAACCGCCGACTCTGGCGAAGACGGCCAAAGGCAGCGCGATCAATCCGGCAGCCGCCCACGCATAAAAGAGCGCCGAGGCAACCGGCGCGTACTCTTGCTGCAAGGCGAGCGCAAAGCTGGCGCGTCTCTCAAACAAATTAGCGGTGAAGATGATGAGCGGCACAAAAACGAGTGCCATAAACAAAAGCGTGACGGCGGTTCCGAATAACTCAACGATAAGTCGCCATAAAAACGGGAGAGATTGATGCGGCCACTGCGAATAAAGAGACAACGCGGCTTGCGTCAACAGTGCACAGAGCAACGCCGACCGCAGCGGCGCGCTCTCACGCATTTCGCTCATCGCGCGTGCGGGCGCGTAAAACATCATCCCAAATAATCGCAACGCCCTGCTCATAAAGTTTTGCCGGACTGCATCGCAATTGATAACACACGCTCCGTGCCGCAAATTTTACGGCTCGATACTTTACAGTTCATCATTTTACGGCTCATCGTCGCCCGTCTCCGGCGTTTGCGTGTTGTAATGATTCTTCGGCGGCTGGATATTATAAACGGGATCGCGCGAGAGCACGCCCGCGTCCGCGAGCGGCCAAAAGCGAAACAGCGTTTTGCCGTAAATGTATTTCTCCGGCACGAGTCCCCAGATGCGCGAGTCGCTCGAATTGTCGCGGTTGTCGCCCATCACGAAATAATAATGCTCTTTGACGAGCACAGGCCGCAGGCTGTCACGCCGCAGTTCGAGTTGCTGGTCGAGGTACGGTTCTGCAAGTTCCTGCCCGTTGATATAAATGCGCCCGCCGCGCAGTTCCACACTTTCGCCGGGCAATCCTATAACGCGCTTGACGTAGCTTTGCGAGGGATTGTTCGGATACCAGAAAACTATGACATCGCCGCGCGCGAGATGCGGCATTCCGTAGTAAACGAGTTTGTTGACCAAGATTCGCTCGCCGTCGTGAAGGCGCGGCAGCATCGAAGTGCCTTCGACTTTAACAGGCTGCACGACGAAAACGCCGACGAGCAAAGCGAACATCAACGCGAAGATAAGATCGCGCACCAGCAATCTTATTTCGCTCCAGAGATGCGAGCGCGACGCACTGTACGGGCGCTCGATTTCAATATCCAAATCATCTGCGGCGCTGATGCCGCCGAAGGGCAAAACATCCCGCCGCGCTTTTCGTTTGAAGAACATTCTTATAGTCTGTTCGAACACGCACTTTCATAGATTGACATAGCTTGAACGCCGCCGCATACAACCGTCCCGGCGCATGATTCGTCCGGCGCACAAGTTACGAATTTTGAGGTTAGCCGCGCCCCCCGCGCTTTGTCAACGAACGCGCACGCGCCTTGCCGCGCGTGCTTATGCTTGACAGCGTTTGCCGCGCGTCTCTATCATCGCGTGGCAGAATTCAACTGCTCGCGGGCAGCATCCTTCCACCATTGAAACGAGACAAAGGACGAACAGCACAGTGATTAAATTAGACATCGTCAATCGCATTGCGGATCGCACGGGCGTTCCGAAGATGAAGGCCGAGCAAGCCGTCGAAGCGCTGTTTCATTCGATGAAGGAAGCACTCGCGCGCGGCGAACGCATCGAATTGCGCGGCTTCGGCGTCTTCGTCGTCAAGGCGCGCAAGCGCGGCGTCGGGCGCAACCCGCGCACGGGCGAGGAAGTCGCCATTCCGTCCGGCAAAACCATTCGCTTCAAGCCCGGCAAAGAACTACAGGCGCACGGCTTCGACGCTGAAGACGATGCAGCGGGAACACACCACAACGGCGGCGGTAATGACACTCAACATCACGCCGCACGATTGCCCGATGCAGAGTATTAAGCAGAGAACAGAAACGAGATAAATGTAGGGGCAGGGCAAGGCCGCTGCCCGTGTATTATCAACCGCAAGCGGGCAGCGGCCTTGCCCTGCCTCTACAATTTTTGGTATGCAATTGAGTTTCGTCAGATGCCTTAATCTCTTGCTCACCGAATTTCTACAACTCCTGAATTAACCCAAATGTCAGAATCAATCGGAACCATTCCGCCGTTCATCGCTGCGCCTGCGCCGCAAGTCATAAAACACATGAACGCCGCACGCAGACGCGCCGCACGCCCGACGCCGCGCGAATGGCGACGCCACCTCGCGCTTTTTTTCATCACAATTTTAACGACGACCTTCGCCGGCACTATCTACGCAAACAACGCCGATGTGCCGGAACCGCAGATGCGTGCGTTCGGCGCGTCTCTGCTCGATTACATCACGTATGTGCCTGAATACTACTTGAAATTAACGGCTGTATTTCTGGCGCAGGCAATCCACTCGCCGCACTTGGTTGCGCAAGGCTTGATGTTCGCTTGCGCGCTGCTCTTTATCCTTGCAGCGCACGAAGCGGGGCATTACGTTTGGTGTCGCCGCTACGGTGTGGATGCGACGCTTCCCTTTTTCATTCCCGCGCCGCCGCTTTTTCTTGCTGGCACGTTCGGCGCGTTCATCAAAATCAAGTCGCCGATTCCATCGCGCCGCGCACTATTCGACATCGGCACGGCAGGCCCCATCGCGGGCTTCATCGCGCTTTTGCCCGTCGCACTCTTCGGGCTATGGACGGCGCAACCCGCGCATATCGCCGACGAGCAATTGATTCTCAACGATCCGCTGCTTTTCAAATTTATCGCGCGCTTTGTCGGCATACATGATCTCGCGCACATCGCGCCTAACCCCTTTTACTTCGCCGCGTGGATCGGCTTGCTGGTGACGAGTCTGAATCTCGCGCCCGTCGGCCAACTCGACGGCGGCCACGCGGTCTATGCCGTCTTCGGCTCGCGCGTTCACAAGTGGCTCGGGCGCGCCGCCTTTCTCTGTGTTGCGACGCTCGCCATTCTCGGCTGGCGCTGGCACGGCAGCCCGAGCGGTTTCCTTTACGCGGTGCTTTTAGCCGTCATGCTGCGCGTGCGCCACCCGCAGGCCGGAGACGATGAAACAGAACAAATCGGGCAAACGCGAAAATGGCTTGCCGTGCTCACGCTCATGATCTTCATACTTTCGTTTATGCCCTTTCCGCTCACGATTAAATAAAAAGTTCGGATGCCATCGGTCAGCCCGCAAGTTTGATTGGAAGTTATCGAAAGCCCTTCCGCGTGGTGTGGCATCTTTGCCGTAGATTCATAAACGCCACAATGCCGAATTGTTCCCGGCGCGGAAAATTGGCGAAAATGCGTTCAAAATCCACTGTTCTCCTTTCGTCAAAAGCGGCACGCGGCTTGCGATTAATTTTCGCAGGAAATCCCTGACATCCAATCAATCAAAATACGAGGAGAATTTCATCGTGAACAAAAAATCAGGCATCATGTTAGCGCTCGCACTTGCTTTGAGTCTCGGCGGCACTAGCGTCTTCGCGCAAAACTCGAACATGACGAAGAAGACCAAAACGACCAAGACCACCACTTCTTCGAGCACAAACAGCACCAAGCATCACCACCACATGAACCCGTTCCACAGACATCACAACAAGAGCAAGAAATCCGGCGGCAACTCGAATATGTCGAACGGCAATATGAGCGGCAACACCAACCAGTAAGCAATCTGCGCCGCCCGCAAAAGCTTCAGCGCATTTGTTGCACGCATATAAAAAGAGGGACACGGCTATTTGAGTAAGTAGCTGCGTCCCTCTTTATTATTTTTACCGGAATTTATTTGTTATGACTTAAGCGAACATCAGCGTTCAAAGTGCAAGTGAGTTTCCGATTTGTCCTACTCCTGCGTACAACACATTCTATTTCTATGCCGTCGCCACCGCAGGCAGCAAGCCTTTGATTTCCCTGACTAAGCGCACGACTTCCTTTTGGTCTGCGAGCGCCATCATAAAAAATTTATAGCCCTGCTGGAAACAAATCACTCCGTTGGCAAAGAGCCAGACGGAGTCTAAGAAGGGATTGCCGCCCAGAAGCCAACTGATGGGCGCGCCGGTAATGCGTCCGGGCTGAAGGATTTGCGCCCACATCGCCGCGCCCGCCGCGCAACTGAATGCGCCGAGCAGCGGCGCGCCGACATAACGCACTGCCTTGCGCTCGAATTCGATGCGGCTCGCTTCGGCTTTGGAAAGCTTGCCGCTACCGATCGAGCTTTCCTGTTCGCGCAGATACTTCTCGAACTTTTCACTCGCCTTGCGCAAGCCGTAAACGGGCAAGGCGGAGTGCGTCAGCCAGTGCGGATGCGAACCTAAGAGAACGGCATCGAGGCCGGGAAAAGCCGCTCCCAATCGCACGCCCGTAACAAGCGAGACGGTAACGAGCGCGGCGCGTTTCGGATTTTTTTTGACCCACTCGCGCGCCTTGAGAAGCCCTGCGGTGGAAGCGATGGAAGCACTCGTGAAGCGCGCGCCTAAGTCTGCAAACTGCGCGGCGCGATCATAGTATGTTTTGGCTTCGTCGAAGACTTCGCCTGCGCGTTCTCCGGCGACGCCAGCGGCTTTGCGGAAGGCATCTCCGGCGGCGGCAGCGGCGCGCGAGGCATCATCCGCCGCGCGGCGCGCACGTTCGCGCAGTTCGTATTCGTCTTCCAAGCGCTCTGCTTCGGTGCGCGCACGCGTCGCGCCGTCGGCGAACGTATCCGCGCCGCGCCTTGCAGCATCCTGCGCCGCGCGCGCGCCTTCTTCGACGCGCTCCTTGATGTTGTACTTTTCGTCTAACTCGCGCGCCTTGCGCTCCGCCGCGCGCCGCCATTCATCGAGCTTGTCTTTATAATCAGCCATAACAATTTTGGAACAGTTTTCAGTTTTCGGTTCTCAGTTTTCAGCTTCCGTTACGGACAATTCCCTTTTATCGAGAACTGTCATTACTGTCATTGATGACTGTAAACTGAAAACTCAAAACTGAAAACTCAAAACTGAAAACTTTCAATTTACTACGTCGAGCGCTTGCGAAGAGTTCGATTCGATTTCGCGCGCGCGTGAAACTCGGTCGCGCCCCCTCCGTTTGGCGTCGTAGAGCGCCGCGTCTGCAACCGACATTAGCTCGCGCGCCGTTTGCGCGGACAAGGGAAATTCCGCGATGCCGAAGCTCGCCGTGATATGCCCGACGGTCGAGACTTCCGCATTCTTGATCGCAAGGCGCAGGCGTTCCGCGACATCGTGTCCGCCCTCGAAATCCGTTTCCGTGAGAATGACCGCGAACTCTTCGCCGCCAATGCGCGCCGCCGTGTCGATGCCGCGCGTGCCAGCCTGCAAGACTTGCGCGATATGGCGAATCGTTTCATCACCGGCATCGTGTCCGTAAGTGTCATTGACGCGCTTGAAATTATCTATGTCGATCAGCACGAGGCAAAACGATCTGTCGTAGCGAAGTGTGCGGCCTATTTCGCGCTCCAGTTGGCGCTCGAAACGGCGGCGGTTGGCAAGCCCCGTTAAGTGATCCGTGTGCGCGGCTTCTTCGACTGTGTCTAGGTAGCTTTTGAAATCGAGCAGCGTGTGCGCGCGCGCGAGAAGCAGATCGAGGTCTGTCGGGTCTGTGATATAGCCGAGCGCGCCGACTTCCGCGCCGCGACGTTGATCCTGCGCATCGCCGCGCGCGGCGGTTTGAATAATGATCGGAATAAAACGCGTCATCGGATTAGCGCGCACGCGTCTCGCCAATTCGTAGCCGTCCATCTTCGGCATCATCACGTCCGTGATAATCAAATCGGGCTGGTAGGATTCGACGGAGGCGAGTCCCGCTTCGCCGTCGTTGGCGGTGCGAATTTGATAACCGGCCATCTCGAGCGCGATTGCCAGCAGATTACGTTTGTCTGGGTCGTCGTCAACGACGAGGACGTTGGATTTTCCTACCATAGAGTTTCACAACGAAGAGATATAATTTCTTGCGCGTCTTTGCGGCTTCGTGCTAGAGTTTTCTTTCTTCGAGCAGGTCTTCGCATTCGTTTAAGAACACGCCCTGAACCTTATTGAATTCGTCAAAGAAATAATTGAAGCGCCGCAAACTCGATATGACGTGCAACTCCTCAGCCGGTTATATTTCTCTTTAACGCGAAGCGCACCACTTCTCATTTCACTCAACGCTGCCCGTGCGAGGTGTCCACGCCATGCCACATAAAAAACGCGCCTGCGATTTAACTGCGCAAGACCGCGCAGAGATTATACGCCAACTTCACTTCAGCACGGGCTTAAGCGAACAATTGCTCGAACGGCTGGCGCGCGTTTCGACGGCGATAGACATACGCCGCCGCCGTTTTATTTACCGCGACGGCGAAGCGTCGGACGCGCTCTTTGTGATTGCGCGCGGGCGCGTTAAATTGTGCCGCATCGAACCGTCAACGCTGCGCGAAGCCGTGATAGACATTTTACCAACGGGCGCGCTCTTCGGCGAATCGGCGCTCTACGGCACAGGCACGCGCGAAAAATGCGCCATCGCCTACGAAAATTCGCGGCTGCTGCGTATTCCTTCTGAAGAATTTCAAGGGGGAATGGCTGAAAACTTAGAGCTTTATAATTACACCTTCCGGCTTCTCGGTCAACGCCTCGCGCACATCGAACGCCGCGTCGAAGCCTTTGCGCTCGATGCCATTCCGGTGCGCCTCGAAAAATTGTTCGCGGAACTTTCCGAGCAGTACGGCGTGAGCGACGCGGACGGCGGCGTGCTGATCGATTTGCCTTTGCCGCACCGCGAAATCGCCTCGCTCGTCGGCTCGACGCGCGAGAGCGTGACCGTCCGCTTGAACGCGATGCGCCGCGAAGGTATCATTGATTTCGTTGACCGGAAAATCCTAATTAAACGACGCGATGTGCTGGCGCAAGCCGCCGACGGTAAATCTTGAAGGAGCGAGCGTTCCTTACTTTTACCGCTGACCCTTTATCACTGATTATGCGCGAAACTATGAAGTGTCCGACCTGCGGAAAAGAAACCGACTGGCACGACGAACCGAAGGGAACTTTTTGTTCCGAACGCTGCAAGCTAATCGACTTCGGGCGATGGGCTGACGAAGAATACCGCGTGCCGCTCGAAAACAATCAAGCAATCGAAAACATAGATTTGCCGGACGCGCCCGCGCGTTCGAGCGACGACGGCTTTGCACGTAATTAAGATGCTGCGTAAGCCTCTAACATTTGCGGCGTGCCTCTGCGCTCTGCTTTTTCTCGCGGCATGTAATGGCGGCGGCGCAAGCGAATCGTCGAATATGTCCGAGGGCAGCACGCCCGTCGTTCCGTCCGCGCCGCGCGCCGCTTATCCGATGCCGCCAATGACAAAGGCCGTTACGGAATCAGGCCGCAGCCCGTATGGATGGACGCGAACCGACAACAAACACCAACGGCTCGCCGATTACACGGGACAGGTAGTCGTGCTCGATTTTTACGCGACGTGGTGCCCGCCCTGCCGCGAGGAAGTTCCGCATCTCGTGCGGCTGCAAAAGCAATACGAAGCGCACGGGCTTCAGGTGATCGGGTTAAACGTCGGCGGCGCGAATGACCGCGATAAAGTGCCGGGCTTCGTCAAAGAGTTCGGCATTCCCTACCAACTCGGCTACCCGGACGAACAAATGGTCAATCTTTATTTTTCCGACGATGACCGCATTCCGCAAACCTACGTTTTTGATCGCAGCGGAACGCTCGTCAAACGCTTCGTCAGCTACGGCGCAGACGTGCCTGCGGAACTCGAACGCACAGTGCAAGCCGCGCTCGCCAGCGACGGCAAACAAGCTGCAATCAAAAGCGCAAACGATTCCACGAAAGCAGTCGTCGCCGTTTCGCATTAACGACGGAACTTTCGCCCCTAGCCCTTTATCCTTTTACTTTGATAAAACATGCCGCGCGACATTCCTGTTGGTAATGGCTCACTGCTCGTCCTCTTTGACGACCAATATCAAATCCGCGATTTCTATTTTCCTTTCGTCGGCAAGGAAAATCATTCCGAAGGCCATCCGTTTCGCTTCGGCGTCTGGATTGACGGCGAGTTTTCATGGATTAGCCAACACGATTGGACGCGCTCCCTGCGCTACAAACCGGAAACACTCGTTACAGATGTGCGCCTCACCAACGCGCGTTTGGAAATTGAAATCACATCGCACGACGCCGTCGATTTTCACGAAAACATTTTCGTGCGGCATTTGCGCGTGCGTAATTTAAGCGATGCGCCGCGCGAAGTTCGTCTTTTCTTTCATCAGGATTTTTATATCTCCGAAACGGAAGTCGGCGACACAGCTTACTTCGACCCGGAAACGCGCGCCATTATTCACTACAAAGGCCAGCGCTACTTTTTGATTTCAACGGACGCGCCCGAAGGCGTCGAAACTTTTGCGACGGGGCGCAAAGCCTTTCGCGGGCATGAAGGCACTTGGCGCGACGCGGAAGACGGCGTGCTTGCCGAAGGCGCAATCACCGAAGGCTCCGTCGATTCGACAATCGGGCGCACGCTTTTTATCGAAGCGGGCGCGTCTGCGGAAATGTTTTACTGGATTGCCGTCGGCACATCGCTCGGCGAAGTCTCCGCGCTAAATGCTCTCACGCGCGAGCGCCACCCGCGCGCGCTCATCGAGCGCACGGAAAACTACTGGCGCGCGTGGGTCAACAAAAACGAAACGAGCTTCGATGGGCTTTCGCCGCAAATCGTCGATCTTTTCAAACGCTCGCTGCTCGTCGCGCGCACGCAAATTGACAATGGCGGCGCGATCATCGCAGGCAATGATTCCGATGTCACCTTGCGCGCGACGGATCACTACAGTTACCTATGGCCGCGCGACGGCGCGCTCGTCGCGCACGCTTTAGACCTCGCCGGTTACTCTTATTTGTCGCGCTCGTTCTTTGATTTGTGCGGGCGCATCATCGGCGCGGAAGGCTACTTTTTGCAGAAGTACAACCCGGACGGCTCGGTTGCTTCCGGCTGGCACGCTTCTTGGGACGCGCGCACGAAAACGCGGCTGGTGCCGATTCAGGAAGACGAAACGGCGCTTGTTCTCTGGGCGCTCTGGCATCACTACGACAAATTCCGCGACATCGAATTTGCCAAAAAGCTTTACCGCCCGCTCATCACGCGCGCCGCAGATTTTCTCGCAGGCTTTCGTGACAAAGAAACGAAGCTGCCGCTGCCGTCTTGGAATATATGGGAAGACCGTCGCGGCATACACACCTTCACATGCGCCACAGTCGTCGGAGGACTTCGCGGCGCGGCGCGCTTCGCCACGCTCTTCGGCGAAACGGAACGCGCGATTGTTTATGAGAAGGCCGCGACTGAAGTGCGCGCTGCGATGCGCGGGCATCTTTACCGCACGGAGTTGCGCCGCTTCGCCAGAGCATTAATGCCGCACGCGAGCGGCGGCTACGAAGTCGATGCAACCATAGACGCATCGCTTTTCGGCATCTTTTATTTCGGAGCGTTTGCGCCTGATGATCCGATTGTCGTAGAAACGATGCGCGCGATTGAAGAAACACTGTGGGCGAAGACTGAAATCGGCGGCATCGCGCGTTACGAATCCGATGCTTACATGCGAACGCCCGCGAGCAGCGGCAACAACAGCGATGAAGACGCGGCGATTGATGATGCTCATTCGATGCCGCTCGCGGCGCATAGCAATTCATGGTTCATCTGTACTTTGTGGCTCGCCGATTATCGTATTGCGCGCGCGCGTGTCGCCGGAGATTTGGGCGGCGCTCTGGAAATTCTCGAATGGGCCGTCGAACGCGCTTTGCCTTCGGGCGTGCTCGCCGAGCAAGTCAATCCGTATACGGGCGCGCCCGTTTCCGTTTCGCCGCTCACTTGGTCGCACTCGACATTCATCGCCACCGTGATGTCTTATTTGCACAAGCGCAAAGCATTGCTCGCAATTGAACGCGGAAACGATGAAAGACTTTAAGCTTGACAGGTGATAAATTGAAGACCGCACACCGAATCGTCGCGTACTTGATCGTCCTATTGGGAATCGCGCATCTGGGGTTTACGTTTATCGCGTACAGCAGATTTTCGTTCGGCGCGCTGTGGTTTATCGGCTCCGGCCTCGCTATTATATTCGCCGGATTTCTGAACATAGTTTTAATCGGGAACGAAGCAGCGGCGGCGGATACAGCAGCATGGTTTCTATGCCTGATCGCCAATGCAACTTCGGCGCTGCTTTTCGCTTTGGCCTTGACGTTGTTCACAGAACCGCAAGTGTTCGTCGGACTCGGATTATTTGCTTTCGCAACCGTTGGGACGCTCTTGCTTCGGCGCACGACAACAATCGGGCATTGAAGGACTTTCATGAGCGCAGAGGTCTTACATAAAGCACGCGGAAGAAGTATCGAACACAATCGAATTTCATTTCACGATTCGATTTTCACATTCATCGTTTTCTTGTTACGGGAGTCATTTTGAGAAGAGCCAAGATTCTTGCCACGCTCGGCCCGGCATCGCGCGAGCCTGTTGTTTTAGAGGCGCTGCTGGCGGCGGGCGCAAACGGCGTGCGCATTAATATGTCGCACGGCACGCAGGACGAGCACGCCGAAAACATACGCCGCGCCCGCGTTGCCGCAGAACTCATGAAGCGCCCGCTCTCCGTGCTCGTCGATTTGTCGGGGCCGAAGATCAGAACCGGCGTGCTCAAGGGCGGGCAGGCCGTGCGCCTCGAAGCGAATTCCTTGTTCACACTCACGACGCGCTCCGTCGCGGGCGACACGCACGAAGTTTCGACGAACTACGCGGGCATGGCGCGCGATGTCAGAGCGGGTTCGCGGCTTCTATTAGACGACGGCGCAATCGAGCTTCACGTCGAGCGCACGACGGAAGTCGATGTGCTGTGCCGCGTTATTAACGGCGGAGTTTTAGGCGAGCGCAAAGGCATCAATCTGCCCGGCGTGCAATTGCCGATTCCGTCTTTGACAGACAAGGACAGGCGCGATTTGCAGTGGGCTGTGCGGCAGGGAGCGGACTATATCGCGCTCTCTTTTGTGCGACGCGCTGAAGATTGCACCGAAGCGCAGTCGCTCATCAAAGCAGCGGGCGGACGCGCGCCGCTCATCGCCAAAATCGAAAAAGCCGAAGCCATCGATCATCTAGATGAGATTGTCGCGGCGGCTGATGGATTGATGGTCGCGCGCGGCGATTTAGGAGTCGAGACAAGCGTCGAACTCGTTCCCGTTTATCAAAAGCGCATTATCGAGCAAGCGAACATCGCCGGTAAAATCGTCATCACCGCGACGCAGATGTTGCAGTCGATGGTCGATAGCCCGCGCCCGACGCGCGCCGAAGCTTCGGACGTGGCGAACGCCGTGTGGGACGGCACGGACGCCGTGATGCTCTCGAACGAAACGGCCGTCGGGCAATATCCCGTTCCGACGGTTGCGACGATGGCGCGCATTATCGAATCGGCGGAAGCGGGTCGCCCGAGCGCAACGCACGCGCGCGGCAGTTGGCTCGGCAAACAATCCGGGAGTTTCAGCCGCGCGCTCGCGGAAGCAGCCGCCTTCGCCGCCGAAGAAATGAGCGCGCGCACCATCGTCGCCTTCACGGAATCAGGCCTTATGGCGCGCCGTCTCTCCGCGCTTCGCCCGCCGCAGCGCATCATCGCGCTGACGCCGTCGAAGGATGTGCAAAACGAACTCTCGCTGGCGTGGGGCATCGAAGCCGTGCTGCATGCGCCCGTCGAGCGCACGGAAGATTTGATTCGCGTCGGCGAGCGCACACTACTCGAAGCGGGCGTCGTGCAGCAAGGCGAAGTGCTCGTGCTGATGGCGGGCAGATTATCCGGCCTCGGCCTTTCAAGCTCGATCAAACTTCACCGGATCGGCGAAGACTTACGACAGCAGTAGGTGATAGTAGCTGCAAAAATTATTGAGAATAAAACGATGGATTGTCCACACTGCGCGGGCAAAGCGCGCCGCACAAAAAAAGATTTAGAGTTTAAGCGCGATAGCGAGACGTTCAAATTCAAAAACGTTCCGGTGATCGTGTGCGAGATGTGCGGCGAAATTTTGATCGAGAGCGAAGTTTTTTCAAATCTTACGGCGCTCGCCGATGCGCCCGATCAACAACCGGAGGGTGCCCGCCGTCGCGCATGAGCCGACAGGCATTGCCATCACTCGCCGTTTCTCTTAATCCATCATCACAACTTCGCCGTCAACGACGCGCGCCAGATATTCGCCGTCATGCAAGACCCATGCGACGCGGCGGCCTTTCGCGGCCATCAACGCCCATTCGCTTCGCTTCTTCGGATTCTGTTCGACGAGGATTGCGCCCGCCGGTAATTTGACGTACCGCAAGCCGGAACTGGGGAACTTGGCGACGCCGCGCCCGCCGCCGAACAGTTTTTCAAACGCGACGAGAATCACGCCCGCGCTCAATTCTTCTTCAGCGGACTGCTGCCGTTGCGTCATAGATTTTTCCTTTTCGCCGATTGTCATAAACCCTTATCACTCGCTTTGTTTCTCATGCATCACGCGCTCGATAATAGCAAGCAAATCTTTGGCGCGATATGGTTTTCCCAAGAAGTCTGTGAAGCCTGCGGCGAGTATGCGCTGGCGATCCGCAACGGCAGTAAAAGCCGTCACCGCGACGCACGGAATGCCGCGTGTGCGCTCGTCTGCGCGCAATTCTTCAATGACCTTCCAACCGTCCAGCACGGGCATCGAAATATCTATCAAAGCGGCAAGCGGCGGCTCGGTTTGCGCCAGACGAACGCACACGCCGCCGTCTGCCGCTTCGCGCACCGTATAACCGGCGTCCTCTAAGATCAAACGCAAAAGCTCGCGGTTGTCTTCGTAATCATCCGCGATAAGAATGTAGCCGGGCATTTTAATCAAAAGAGGTTTGGAACAGGGCGACGTTTCACGATTGCGGTGTTTGCTCCTGCTCATCAATGTAAAGTTTGTGCGTGAGTCAGCGAAAGCGTCGAATCGCGCCGTTATAACGTAGCCGCGCGCGCGCTGTCAAACTTAAGATGTGTCTTCGGTTAAAGAGTTGCTTGACACTCTTCCGCGCGCCCGTTCATAATCCGGCGCGAAGCCGCGCGCTGCCGAGTAAGACGTGCGCATCTTCCGGCAACGCATCGAACGCCTTTTTCACAGAAGATTTCACGATTGATTCCATAGTAGAAAATGACGGCGCGAACATTCGGGACGCGCGCCGCACGAAGAGCGAAAGGACAACAAACCTGTGGCCAGCGAAGAACTGGAAAAAAGTTTACGCGCGCGCATTGACGGCTACGTCGATTCACGTCTGAACGGCTTGCAAGAAGAAATTGCACGCCTTCAAAGTCAGTTCAACGAAACCTTCACGCGCTTGCTCGAACGCTCAAAAAGCGAGACGCAATCGGACACGAGCGTCGCCGTCGCCATTGCAGAGCATCTGCACGCCGCGCACGAAGCGGGCATCGAAGAAGTCGCCCAAGAATCCACGCGCACTAAAGCTTCGAGCGACATGGCGATTCTTAAATCAGCCATCGACGACATCGACAACCAGCGTTCGCAGGCGGAAATTCTCGGCACGCTCGTTAACCGCACCGCCGCCTACGCTCCGCGCGTCATCTTCTTTTTAATCAAAAACGATCAGGCTGTAGGCTGGCGCGCGCGCGGGCTTGAAGGCTCCATCGGCGACGACGCCGTGCGCAACATCACTTTGCCGCTCGCCGCAGACACTCCGGTCAAAGGCGTTTACGAATCGCGCGCCACTGCCAGCGTTGAACCGGGCGCTTATACGGAAGACAATTTGCTGCTGGACAAACTCGGCAGCGAACCGCCGCCGCGCCTTGTCGCCGTGCCGCTCGTCGTCCGCGATAAAACCGTCGCCGTGCTTTACGCCGACAGCGCCCAATTAGACGCCGACGCGATCAACCTTGAAGCCATCGAAACGCTCGTGCGCGTCGCAGGCATGGCCGTCGAACTACTTGCCGTGACGCGCTCCGCGCCCGTCGAACGTCCCGCGCGATACGAACCGACGCCCTTCGTCAAGCCCGTAAACGCCGCCAAGGAATTCGTCCCGACAGGAGGCCAAACAACAGACCTCAAGGCGCCGACAGCGACCAATGAAACGCCCACAAGCGCGCCGCAATTCGATGAAGCGATTGCTTCGCCCGCCAGCGTTGCCCCGCCGCCGACAGCAGAGGAAGCCCTGCCAGCGGGGTTCGATTCGCAAACCTACCAAAGCGCGCCCGCAATCGACGACGCTGCCGCGCCGCGATCTTTGCAGACCGACGCGCCCGTTCCGGCTCCCGCTTCGCCGCTTGCCACCAGCCGACGCTACGGCAGCGGCAAGGACGCGGATTTCCCCGTCGAAGTAAGCGATGAAGAACGCCCGCTGCACAACGCCGCGCGCCGCTTTGCGCGCCTGCTCGTTTCCGAAATCAAACTTTACAACGAACAGAAGGTGCGTGAGGGGCGCGATGCAAGCGACATCTACGGACGACTGCGCGAAGACATAGACCGCTCGCGCGACATGTACGACAAACGCATACAGCCGCCCGTCGCCGCGCGCTACGATTATTTTCATCAGGAACTCGTCGATACGCTCGCCGAAGGAGACGAAGCGAAACTCGGTGATGCCTATCCCGGCGCAACTGTTTCCGCTTAAGGCAAACAACCGGAAAGTGAAACGCCGGTGCTGTCGTTCGTTATACACGGCAGCTACCGGCGTTCGTTTTTATCTGAAACGCGATGCGCAGGCGTAATGCGCAAGTGCAATGTGCAGACGCAATGCAATCGCCATGCGGCAAACGCTTTTCGCCTCCGTGAGCATCCAAGCCTCGTTCGCAAGCCGCTTGTAAATCTTTCAATCCGAGCGCAAATTTCTTTTCGTCGAAGCGCTTCTCTTCCTGCCTGTACGCGAAGCGCGCCGCGCAAACTTTGCTGACTTTTTATTTCATCTCCCGAAATCGCTTTCATAGAAGGAGCATGTAATTCTCTTGAGCATCAATTTACGCAAGCATCGCCTCGCGCTTATCATCGTCGGCATCTTCGTCGCGGCGGGAATGTCAATAGCGCCGTTTATGAGCGCCAGTTGCCGCACGCTGCGCCAATCGCAAATGCAGGCGGGCGAAGCAGAAACGCTCGCCCGTTTACGTTCACTCACGCGCGGCGGCGTGCTTCCGAACGAAGATACATTGACGCGCATCGAAGCCGAATACCCCGACTCGAAAGCCGCCGGACTCGCGCGCCTTCTACGCGCGCAAATCAAACTGAAAGCGAACGATGCGACGAGCGCCGCCGCCTTGCTCGATTCAAACACGATCCGCACGCAAACCGCGCTCGGCGATTACGCATTACTGCTGCGCGCCCGCGCCCTCGAACAACTCTCGCGCCGCACGGAAGCACGCGCCGCCTACGAACAACTCGCGCGCGATTACCCGGCATCGCTTCGCGTCGCAACCGCGCAACTCCGCGACGCCGAATTGCTGATGCAGGAAAATCAAGCCGCCGCCATTCCCTTGTTCCTCAAAAATCTTGCGGAAACAAACAACGCCGCCGCGCTGCTTCTGACGGCGAAGGCTTACGCGCAAGCTTCCGATAATGCGCGCGCGCTTGCGGCCTACCGTCGCATTTATTTCTACGCGCCCGCATCAATCGAAAGCAACGAAGCGGCGGGCGCAATCACGCGCTTCAATTCCACGCTCGCGCCCGCAAACGCCGACGAAGCCGCGACGCGCGCAAGCAAACTCTTCGACGCCAAACGCTACATCGAAGCCACGAACGCCTACGCCGAAGCCTTCGCGCGTTTTCCGAGCGCCGCCACGCCGCAAGCGCAACTGCGTCGCGGCATCGCCGCCGTAAGCATCAAACGCTACGCGGATGCTGCCGCCGCTCTCAACAGCGTTCCAACAAGCGCGGGCGAGTTGCGCGCGCAGGCTCTCTACTACCTCGCGCAGGCCTACGCCAACGCGCATCAATGGGACGCCGCACGCGCCGCGCTCAATGAACTACGCCGCACGTTTCCGCAAAGCTCTTGGACGCCGCGCGCCTTCACCAACACGGGAACGATTGCCGCAAGCGCGAAGAACGTGGGCGAAGCGTCCGATCTTTTCCGCACCGCCGTCAATGCTTATCCCGGCAGAGCCGAAGTCGCGCAAGCGCAATTTGAACTCGCGTGGGCGGCGCACGAAGCGAAAAATTATCAAGAATCTTCACGTCTTTTAACGGAACATCTCGCCGGGTATGCCGACAAAAACACTGACAATCGCGGGCGCGCCGGATACTGGGCGGCGCGCGACTCGGCACGCGCCGGAAAACTCACCGAAGCACGCCTTCTTTATCAAGCGATGCAATCGCGCTATGACGCCAACTGGTACGGCTATCTCGCCAAACAACGCCTCGATACGATCAACAGCAACAAGGGCGGCGGCGCGTCTTCGCAAAACAATTCTTCGCAAGACTCGAACATCACCCGCGCCGTCGCCAATCTGCAAACAGTTTCCGTCGCCGAAGAATCCGCGCCGCCAGATGCAGTTGAACGTCTCACGAAAGCCGATCAACTATCGAACATAGGTTTCGACGATTACGCGCTCGAAGAATTGAACAGCGTCTCGCCCGCCGCCCCCGATAGCCCGCGCATCAATCTCGCTATCGCACGCGTCCTTCGCACGCGTGGCGATAACGTCGGAGCCTTGAACGCGCTGAAGAAAAGCTATCCAGATTATTCGCAGATGAAGCCCGAAGAACTGACGCGCGACGAGTGGGACGTTTTTTACCCGCTCGCCTACTGGAACATCATCACAGAGCAAGCGCGCGTGCGTCGGCTAGACCCGCATCAAGTCGCCGGACTCATACGGCAGGAAACCGTCTTTGATCCACGCGCGCGGTCAAGCGCCAGCGCTTACGGCCTGATGCAACTGCTTATCCCGACTGCGACGATTCTCGCCAGACGTTATGGCATAGACCGCGCGATCACGCCCGAATCACTTTTTGAGCCGCGCCTTAACATTCAACTCGGCACGGCTTACATGCGCGATCAACTCGACAAGTTCGGGCGCATCGAATATGTCGCCGCCGCCTACAATGCGGGGCCGGGGCGCGTCGTGCAATGGCGCTCGACCTTGCCTCTGGAAATAGACGAATGGGCGGAAGCGATCCCCTTCAAAGAAACACGCGGCTACGTACAGGGCGTCGTCCGCAACCGATTGCAATACGAACGCCTTTACGACGACACCGGGAAGTTTCGCCCTGAAGTCGGCACGCGCGCCGTGCGTTCTGCGCCAAACGACACTGCGCCCGCGATGCAGCCTGCCAACGGGTTCACGCGCCCGCGTCGCACAGGCGGCGAAGAAGATGAGGAGTTAAATTAGACACGCTTTATGCGTTGCCTGATTCGTGCGAGAGAATTTAATGAACTTGACCATGAATATAAATTTCGTTTCAGCCACACGCGCTGCTTCTTCGCTTGCGCTCGCCGTGCTTCTTATTGCATCGTCTAATACTTTTCTTGCCCACGCGCAAAAGCGGCGTGCGCGTCCGGCTTCGACAACAAACGTTTCGCCGCGCTCGATCACCATCCGCACAGAACCGCAAGCCATCGTCTGGCTCGACGAAGTGCGGCGCGGTGTGAGCGATCAATCCGGCAAACTCGACATCACGAAAGTCTTGCCCGGACGCCATGCCTTGCGCGTGCGTGCCGCCGGTTTCAGCGAACGAACGCTGCCCGTGCTTCCAGCACAGCGCGGCCTCATCACAATCAAGCTCACGCGCACGACGGACGCCGCCGAACTCGCTTTTCAGGAAGCCGAAGCGCTGCGCGAGAAGGCACACGACGACGAATCCAAGCAAGCGGCGAAGGCAGCTTACGAGCGCGCGCTTCGATTGCGTCCCGCGCATCCTGCGGCACGCGTCGGCCTTGCGCGCGTCATGCTCGAATTAAACGATTACAACGCCGCGCTCGCAGAAATTGCCGCAGCGCGCCGCACGCGCCCCGTTTACCCGGAAGCCTCCGCCGTCGAAGGCCGTATCCTGCGCGAAGACGCCGATCCTGCGGGCGCAATCACGGCCTTTCGCCGCTCGATCCGCGAAGCGCGTGGCCTTCAACCCGAAGCCCACACGGGACTCGCCCGCGTTCTTGAAGATCAGGGAAAATACGCGGAAGCAACAACAGAATTTCGCACCGCCATCAATCAACTAAGCGACACGGAACCCGCGCTTTATCAACTGCTCGGCGCAGCCTACGAGAAACAGCAAAACTACAAAGAGGCCGTCGCCGCCTACGAAAAATATCTGCAACTCGCGCCCGAAGGCACATACGCTTCCGCCATACGCTCCTTCATCGACCAACTCAAAAAGCAAGCGGCAGAACAGCAAACGCCGCAAGTCTGATTACAAATTAAGGCTGACCACCGACTATAAAATTTATGACATCACCAATGCTTTCCCATCACCGTTACGTTTCGCACAAAGCGAGCCGTTTCACCGAATCCGTGATCCGCGAAATGACGCGCGAGGCTTTGAAGCATGGAGCCATTAATCTCTCGCAGGGCTTCCCGGATTTCGCCGCGCCGGAAGACATTAAGCGCGCCGCGATAAACGCGATTGCCGACGACGTGAATCAATATGCGATCACATGGGGTGCGCGTGATTTCCGCGAAGCGATTGCCGGAAAGACGAAGTGGCATCTAGGATTAGACGTCGATCCTGAAACGGAAATCACCGTCACATGCGGCTCTACGGAAGGCATGATCGCGGCGATGATGGCGACGGTTGACGCGGGCGAGGAAGTGGTTATCTTCGAGCCGTTTTATGAGAACTACGCGCCGGATGCGATTCTCTCCGATGCGCGCCCGCGTTATGTTCCGCTTCGCGCGCCGGATTGGAGTTTTGACCGCGACGAATTGCGCGCTGCCTTCAACGAAAAAACGAAGGCGATTATCATTTGTAATCCGAATAATCCGACGGGAAAGGTTTTCACCCCAGACGAACTCTCCTTCATCGCCGGATTGTGCAAGGAATTCGACGCCTTGTGCTTTACCGATGAAATCTACGAGCACATTCTTTACGAGCGCGACGGCGAGCAGCTAAAGCACACGTCAATCGCGCAGCTCGAAGGAATGCGCGCGCGGACTGTGATCGTTAATTCGATGTCGAAGACGTATTCGGTGACGGGCTGGCGCGTCGGCTACTGCATCGCGCCGCCCGCCATCACAAACGCGATTCGCAAAGTCCACGACTTTTTGACCGTCGGCGCTGCCGCTCCGCTGCAAACCGCTGGCGCTTACGCGTTAGCGCTTCCGCTGGAATATTACGAAAAGTTAAGCACGGATTATGCGATGCGGCGTGACATGCTTGTGCCTGCACTTGAAGAGGCTGGCTTCGGCGTGTTTCGTCCAGACGGCGCGTACTATGTGATGACGGACATCAGCCCTTTCGGTTTCGCGTCCGACATCGAATTTACGCGTTATCTCATGCGCGAAATCGGTGTCGCGTGCGTCCCCGGCTCATCCTTTTACAGCGATGCTTCAACGACTAATCGCGGCGCGCAGCAGGTGCGTTTCTGTTTCTGCAAAAAGGATGAGACGTTGCAGGCAGCAGCGGAAAGACTCGGCAAGCTGCAATCAAAAAATTAAAGACTTAATCAAGGCAAGTCAGATTTATGTAGGGGCAGGGCTTGTCCCTGCCCGCGTTTATGTGGTCGCAATGCGGGCAGGGACAAGCCGCTGCCCCTACAATTATTTTCGCCTCGCATGTAATGGAAAACCGCTAAAGTGCGTGTATCCATAACAGCATTTCGGGTGCGATTCTTTAGCGCGCTGGCTCCATTGTTTTGGTGCGGATGTTGATGCCTTCGTCGGCGAGCAGAAGCAGGCGGCGCGCGTCCGTGTACATGATGCTCGAAGGCGTGTAGGCGAGCAGATAGCGGTTCTTGCGCAGTTCGTCACAGATGGCTTTGGCGGCTTCCTGCGGCTCTGTGATTGGCAGCACGCGCCCGCCTGTGCCTTCCGCGAGTTGCTCGATGGTTCGAGTGGGCTTCGGTTGATTACGACGCAGCGCGCCGCCTGTTCTGTCCGTCGCCTGCATACAATAAACCGTGATGTTTTGTTTTTGCAGTTGCGCGAGGATTGAGGCGAAGGATGTTTTGCTGCCGCGATCAAGTCCGTCGCTGACGATGACAACGACGCGCTTTTGTCCTGTGTTGTTAAAGGGTGTGAGCGCTTGATCTGTGACTGCGGCGAGTGCGTCGAAGAGATGCGGGTCGCCTTTTTTGCGAAACGTGCGCAGCGAGGCTTCGATCTTTTTCGCGTCGTCCGTCCAATCGGCGACTATCTCCGGCTGCTCATCGTAGCCGACAATCAAGATTTTATCGCCGTCGTATATTTCGTAAGCGAATTCGCGCGCCGCCGCTTCTAGCTTTTCCACGTCGGCGCGAATCGTCAGAGAATTATCGACGAGCAGCACGATGCGCGCGGGCGAAGGGTCTGGCGTAAAACTCTTGATCGTTTGCTCTATGCCGCCGTCGTAAAGCGAGAGTTGTTTGATGTTCAAAGGCTCGCCCGGATTACTCGAATTCTCTGCGCGCGTGGCGACGACATTCAAGATAGAACTGCTTTCATTTGCCGGGCGCGGATGCCGTCCGGCCTGCCCGAAGGCTTGCGCCGCGCACAAAGCGAGCGAAGCGAAGATGATAAGAAGCCCCGAGGTGCGTTGAAGATGTGGCATTGCTTTATTGAATATGTCGAACTTGTTTAGTCGCCTGTCGCGCTGCTGGTGCCGCCCGTGGCATTTGATTTAGCGTTGCTCGATTTAGAATTGCTCGTTTTCTTCGCAGCGGTTTTTTCTTTTCTGTCGGCGTTGCTTTCTTTGGCATCCTTCGCTGCAGGCTCAACTGCCGCATCGCTTTTCTTGCCGTCGCTTTTCTCGCCCGCGTCTGCGCTCTGCTTGCCTTCGTCCGCATTTGACGCAGAGGTTCCATCAGATTTCTTGCTCGCGTAGTCCGTTACATACCAGCCTGAGCCTTTCAGTTGAAAGCTCGTGTTAGACCACTGCTTTTCCAATTGCCCGCCGCACTTCGCGCATTTCGTGAGCGGCTTGTCGGAAATCTTCTGCATGACTTCCTGATGAGCCTTGCATTTCCGGCATTCATATTCGTAAATCGGCATCTTTGATTTTCTCCAACTTGATCGCTCGGTAAAGTGATTATACGAGCGCGCTTCATAACCGGCAACCGTGTTGCAAGCTAGGATGCGTCATATTGCCAATACGATTGCGTCGTAATCATACGCAGCAAAAATAATATTCAAAACAGAATAAATTTTCTTCACTTTTCGTAGCCGTTCGATACGCTTTCCAATTGCTGCGCCCCCTGAAAGCAACGTCATAGTGAACGATATTTCGCCCAAGTCGCCTCCCTAAAGCACTTACGAGCGTATGACCTAAATACATATAAATAAAGGACTTATTTGCACAATTTTAATGCGGCGCAAGCAACCGCTGCAAGACTAATGCAATCATAGTCACGGTTATGATGAACTGCTCTTTGCGAGTTCGCCGCCACGCCGGAAGCCCCCAAATTGCGCATTAAGAAATGCAAATTTTTGATGGCAGCCACTAAACGCCATCGCTTCCCCGGAGATTCGGACAGCATGAAAATTAAACGTATCGTTCCCCGCTTTCGCTCTTTCAAATTGGCTCCCTTTGCTTTAATCGGGCTTTTCCTTTTCACAAATTTAACAGGCATTTTATTCAATAACGCTTTCGCGCCCGTCGGCGTGCAAGCGAGCATTCCTACATTTGATGCGAATTATATTCCGGCTGACATTGCATCGTCCGGCGACCACGACCTAGACCTTATTATCTTTCAAGCAAGCGTCCGCAACGGCGTCGATCCGCGACTCATTCACGCTGTTATCTGGAAGGAATCGAAGTACAAAGCAAACGCCAAATCAGGCAGCGGCGCGCAAGGCTTGATGCAGATGATTCCCTCGACCGCGCGCCGCTGGGGTTGCACAGACTCAACGGACACGGCGTCCAACGTCGAAGCAGGCACCAAGCATCTGCGCTGGCTCTTAAAGCGCTTCAACGGCGATGTCACGCTTGCGCTCGCAGGCTACAACGCGGGCGAAGGTTCGGTTGATAAGTACGCGGGCGTTCCGCCATTCACCGAAACGCAGAGCTACGTGCGCATCATCACGGAGCGCTATGGCAAAACTTTTCACCCGCTGCTTGATCCGGAACAAGCGCGCGTCGAATTTCACCTGATTCCCGAACTCGCACAACTCACGCGTTAATCCTTCATTAAAAAGCGTCCATGATAAAAGCAGCGCGCGGCCTATTTATGCCCGCTCTGCTTTTTGCTTTTACCACTCCGCTCAATCCTGCCCGCTTTGCAAAGGCGCACGCGGTTCGTTATCATCCGCAATCTGAAAACAGATGCTGGATGTTAGATGTCAGTCAAGATGCCCCCGTGTCTTACGCACTAACATCCAGCATCCGGCATCTAGCATCTGATTCTTATGTCAACCACCGTGCAAACGCTCTCGCTCGAACGCAAAATCAGGATGCACGAAGCGCGCGAAGCGATCATTGACCGCCTCGCGCTCGATCTTCCGGCGACGATTGATCTGGACAGATTCTTGCGCGCCATCGTTTCCGAACTTGGGCGCATGATGAACGCGGATCGCTGCGATGTGATTCAACTCGGCTCCGCTTCCGAACTGCGCATCAGCCACGAATGGCGTGCCACCGATGATGTTCCGTCAAGTTTAGGCACGGCGATTCCGCTCGACCTTAAACAACTCGCCGAACACGTTGACATCACCAAACCGATTCGCCTGAATGACACAAGCGCGCCCGGCCTCAATCACAAAGTCCGCCTGCTCGCGGCAAGTCTCGGCACGCGCTCGCTGCTTGTCGTGCCGGTTGTGTTGGGCGGCGACGTACTCGGCCTCGTCGGATTGCACAACACGCGCGCGCCGCGCATCTGGCTCGATGATGAAGTTTCGTTCCTCGAATCCATCGCGCGCCAGATTGCAGTCGGTTATCAATACACGCGCCTTTACACGGACAAGCAGCGCGAAGCCGAAACCAAGCGCGCGCTTCTGGAGATTGCCAATGCTCTCAACGCGCGTTCGGATTTCGGCGAAGTCACCTCGCTTGTTTTGGATCAAGCCATTTCGCTTGTCGGCGCAGACTACGGCGCGCTCGGCGTCGTCGATCCGTCGGGCGCGCGCATTAGTCTCGCCGCCTTCAAAGCCGCGCCGCACGCCGCGACTGCTTCCGTGCGCGGCCTTATCGAAGAGCACGGACAATCGCTCGACATCTCGCAATTTCCCGCGATGATGGAAGTCCTCGCCGAAGGCAAAACCATGCGCCTTCTCGATTCCATGCTGCCGCAAACGTTTCGTTTAATTTTCAACGCGACGCTTCATGGCCGCGCCGCGCTGATCGCGCCCGTGCATATCGGCGAGCAAACCTTCGGACTGCTCGGCCTCGTCTGGAGCGAAGCGCGCGAAGGCTTTGCGGATCACGAAGTCGCCCTTGTCGAAGGCATCGCAGACCAGATCGGAACCGCTCTCGAACGCGACCAATTATCAGCCGAAGTGATGCGCCTCAAAAGCGCGCTTCATGCACGCCGCGCCGAACATCGCATCATCGGTCAAGCGCCGCAGATTCGCCGCGCCATCGAACTCGCCTTGAGCGTCGCCGACACGCAAACCACTGTTCTTGTTCAAGGCGAATCGGGCACCGGCAAAGAACTGCTCGCCAACTTGATTCACTATAATTCCGGGCGCGAAGACAAACCGTATGTGAAACTAAACTGCGGCGCGATTCCCGAAACTCTGTTGGAAAGCGAACTCTTCGGCCACGAAAAAGGCGCTTTCACGGATGCGCGCGCGCGCCGTCGCGGACGCTTCGAGGAAGCAGACGGCGGCACGCTTTTCTTAGACGAAATCGGCGAGATGAGTTTAAGCGCGCAGGTGCGCCTGCTTCGCGTGCTTCAGGACGGCGAGCTAACGCGCGTCGGCGGCAACGAAGTTATCAAGACGGATGTGCGCGTGATCGCCGCATCGAACGCCGACCTTGAGCGCGCCATCGAAACAAACACATTTCGCCGCGACCTTTTTTATCGCCTCTCTGTTTTTCCGATACACCTCGTGCCGCTTCGTGAGCGCCGCGAAGACATTCACCCGCTCGTCATACATTTCCTCGAACACTTCAAACAAAAAACAGGCCGCTTCGTTCCCGGCATCTCCGCTGAAGCCCTGCGCGCCTTCGTTCATTACGATTGGCCGGGCAATGTCCGCGAACTAGAGAACGCAATCGAGCGCGCCGTCATCATCGCATCTGGACGCCAGATCGAACTCGACGACTTGCCCGAAGCCATCAATCGCAACGTCTCGGAAGAACGCTCTCGCCTGCGCATCGAACGCCTCGACGCCGTTACTAATGAGCGCGCTGTCAGCTTTGAAGTTCATGTTCCGACGCCCATCGAAGAAATCGAACGCCGCGTCATCGCCGCCACGCTTCGTTATACGGGCGGCGACAAAACACGCGCCGCACGCGAACTCGGCATCGGGCGCAAAACCCTCTATCGCAAACTTCAGCAATACACCGACGCAAACAAAACAGACGCGGCAGATAATCAATAATTAACCGCTTCGCATTTGCAACGAGATACACTATTTTTTTACTTAACTTGCCGGAGAACGTTCGGTCTAAAGGGATAACAATGGCAGTGCATCAACAATCGGACGAACTCAACAAAGGTGACTGGATGAGCAAGGTGCCGCAGGTCACGCTTATGTTTTGGGTCATTAAGATATTCGCGACGACGCTCGGAGAGACGGGCGGCGACGCTGTTACTATGACGTGGAAGCTCGGCTATGCCATCGGAAGCCTTATCTTTCTCGGGTTCTTCGCCGTCACGCTTGCCGCTCAGGTTGCATCGAAGCGTTATCATCCGTTTGTTTACTGGGCAGTTGTGGTCGCGACCACAACTGTCGGCACGACGATGTCGGATTACCTTGACCGCACACTCGGGCTGGGCTATGTCAAGTCATCAATCATATTGTTGTGTGGTGTCCTTGCCATCCTCTTCGTGTGGCGTCTCGTCATGGGACGACTTGAGTTCGAGAATATAATTAACAGGAAGGATGAAATCTTCTACTGGGTGACGATACTTGTATCAAACACGCTCGGCACGGCGCTCGGTGATTTCGCTGCCAACGATGCAGGTCTCGGGTTCGAGCGCGGCGCGCTTGTTTTCGCCGGACTGATCGCGCTCGTCGCGGCGGCGCACTATTTCACAAAGATTTCGGACAGCGTACTCTTCTGGGCGGCCTATGTTCTGACGCGGCCACTCGGAGCCACGCTCGGCGATACCTTGACGAAACCCCACGCTGAAGGTGGCCTTGCGCTGAGCCGCATTACATCGTCGCTCGTTATCGCGGCGATTATGATAGTGATGGTATTTCTGACTTATAGAAAGTCGGAAAAGTCTCGTGTCTCTTCTAACCCTTAACGAGCGTGGGATGCTGGCAACGCCGTCCAACAACTCATTCAAGCAAAAGATTCGGCTGCGTGCTTTTCATCTTTGGACTGCCACATAATGTTGAGTGCTAATCGCATGGCATGGCGCGATTTCGGCGTTCGACGGTTCTTTCTAACCAAGCGGGCGATAAAGCAAAATCATTTCATTGCCAGACCTCTGCCGCTTTTGTTATATTCTCGAAGTCGCGCCTTTTCGATTGATTGTTCTGAAACGACGACTCGCGCGTCCTGACGTTAGGGAAACACTTCATGCAAAATGAATTTGAACTGCAACAACGAGAACAGCGTGCCGAAGCGGATGTTCCGACGAAGCTCACGTATTTGTTGATCGGCGGCGGCATCGGCGCGGTGCTGGCGCTTCTGTTTGCGCCCAAGTCAGGCCACGAATTGCGCGGCGACCTCGCGGACGTAACGCGCAAAGGCGTTGACAAAACACGCGAGGCCGCAACACAGGTCGGAGCTAAAGCGGGCGAGTATTACGGCGAAGCGCGCGAGCGTGCCGCCGATCTTTACACGGTCGCGGCGGACAAAGCGGGCGATATTGCAGATGCCGCGCGTGATGTCGCAGCGCGCAAAGGCACGCAGGTTTCCGCCGCCATCGAAGCGGGCAAGCAAGCGTACACGGAAGAAAAGCGCAAGACGGAATTGACAGGCCCCGCGCCGCACGCCGCGCCCACCTATTACGAGCGCGAAAGAGAAAGTTAACCACCTTCAATTGAACGCAAGCACGCGCAAAGCTACTCACGCGTTTTCATCATAAGAGGTTGAAAGACTTCGTTGACGATTTTCCCGGCTCTCCAAATGAACACAAACGATCCGGCCTTCTGGGTGCTGGTGATTGTCGCCGTCTCGTTTCTCATCATCGCCGCCGCGATGATTGCCGTCGCCGTCTTCGTGAGCCGCGCCGTTAAGACCGTCAAGCGTCTCGAAGAGCGCGTCGAACCGCTTGTGCAAAAGGTGACGACTTTAAGCGAGCAGGGACAACAAATCGCCGCGCAGGGCAAGGAAATCGCCGAGCAGTTTCAAGTCATGTCCGGCCATCTCGCAACTGCGACACGCAACTTCTCGGAATCCTTAGCAATCATCAAAGACGAAGTAAGCGAATTGAAACTGCTTGTCAGCGATACGGCTCTCACGGCACGCGATAAGGTGGCGCTCGTCAGTCGCACGATTGACCAAACGCACAGACAAGTTTCGCAGACGACGACCTTCATTCAATCGAGAGTAATAGAGCCTGCGCGCGAGATTGCCGCGATTATGGCGGGCTTTCGTCGCGGCCTCGAAGTTCTTGTCGCGCCCGCGCCGAAGCCCATCGATCAAACTTATGGAGAAGATGAAATGTTCATCGGTTGAACCTTTTAACATTCATCGTGGCAACAAGCCCGAATCATTCTTCTCCGCACGGACGAGCATGATTCGGGTTTTTCATTGAGCGAGGAAGCGGAAAGCGAGTCAAAGAGCAGGAAGCCCGGAAACGATTTATCGCGCGGCGCTCTTTGTCGCGCAAGATGCTTCTACGCTACTATTACTTTTTCACGCATCGAACAATCAATCGAACGTCGAAGTGCGATGCGCTTGAATCGGAAAGCGAAGGGATTTTATGTCCACCGAAACGCCGCTTGAACTAAAGAAGACGGTTAATCTACCGAAAACGAATTTCGCGCAGAAGGCCAACCTCGCGCAGATGGAACCCGCGCGTTTGAAGCGTTGGGCGGAACTCGATCTTTACAACATGATCCGCCGCGCCCGCGATGGACAGGAAAAGTTTATTCTGCACGATGGCCCGCCGTATGCTAATTCCGACATTCACATCGGCACGGCGCTCAATAAAATCCTCAAGGACTTCGTCGTTAAATCGCGGACGATGATGGGCTTCGATGCGCCGTATGTTCCCGGCTTCGATTGTCATGGACTTCCGATTGAGCTTTACGTGGACAAAAAGCTCGGCGCGAAGAAAGCCAACATGCCCGCCGTCAGCGTGCGCCGCGCCTGCCGCGAACATGCGGCGGAAGCATTGAAACGTCAAACAAAAGATTTCCAAAGGCTCGGCGTGCTGGGCGCTTGGGATGATCCTTATATGACGATGTCGAACGGCTACGAAGCGGAAACGGCGCGCATGTTCGGGCGCTTCGTCGAGCGCGGCTACGCGTACAAGGGCGCGCGGCCTGTTTACTGGTGCATACACGATCAAACGGCGCTCGCCGAAGCCGAAGTCGAATACGCGGAGCACACGAGTCCGAGCGTCTATGTGAAATTTCCACTCGCTGATGATCCGGCGGCAATTGATCCGGCACTCGCGGGACGCAAAGTCTTTTTTCTCATCTGGACGACAACGCCATGGACGCTGCCCGCGAATTTGGGCATCGCCGTTAATCCTGTGTTTGAATACGCGGCGATTGAAAACAATGATGAGGTTTACATTGTCGCGTCGGAATTAGTTGAAGCGGTTGCGGCAAAGTGCGGCATAGGCGAGCGCGGCGCGAACGATGAATTGATCGCGCCGAATGTTCTCGCGCGTTTTCCCGGCGCGCGGCTTGACCGTTTGCAGTGTCGGCACGCGTGGCTTGATCGCCCGTCGCTCGTGATGCTCGGCGAGCACGTTACTTTGGGCGGTGAAGCGGACGCGGAAACCGAACTCGATGTAAAGGAAGCGCGCGATAAAAAGAGCACCGGCAAAGGCGCAGGAACGGGTTGCGTGCATACTGCGCCCGGACACGGCCACGACGATTTCGTGATCGGACAGCGCTACGGCCTAGAAGTTTATTGCCCTGTGGACAATGCCGGGCGCTTTCTCCCGGAAGTCGAACATTTCGCGGGCGAGCGCGTGTTCGACGCGAATCCGAAGATTGTTGCATTTTTGCGTGAACAGGGCGCGTTGCTTTTCACGGAGAACTACGCGCATCGCTACCCACACTGCTGGCGCTGCCATAATCCTGTTATCTTTCGCGCGACGCCGCAGTGGTTCATCTCGCTGGACGCAGTGTCCGCCGCCGCGTCGAATGAAGTTGAAACGGACGAAGACGGGCGTTATCGCAGCAACTATACGGAGAACGAACCGGACGCCGCGCCGCGCTCTTTGCGTGAAGGCGCGCTCTCCGAGATCGAGCGCGTGAAATGGATTCCGTCGTGGGGACGTGACCGTATGCGCAACATGCTGCACGGGCGTCCGGATTGGTGCATCTCCCGTCAACGCGTATGGGGTGTGCCGATTCCTGTTTTCTATTGCGCCGCCTGCAATGAAACGATTGCCGGGCCTGCGCTGATACGCCGCGTTGCCGACATCTTCGAGCGTGACACGGTGGACGTTTGGTATACGCGTGAGGCGCGCGAATTCTTGCCGGAGAATTTCACATGCCCGAAGTGCGAAGGCGCAGAGTTTACGAAGGAGACTGACATTCTCGACGTGTGGTTCGATAGCGGCGTGTCTTCCATCGAAGTATTGGAGAAGCGCGAAGGCTTGCGCTGGCCTGCCGATCTTTATCTCGAAGGCGGCGATCAATATCGCGGTTGGTTCAATTCGTCCTTGATGCTCGGGCTTGCCGCGCATGACCGCGCGCCGTATCACACCGTTTTGACGCACGGCTGGACGGTTGACGGGCAAGGCAAGGCGATGCACAAATCTGCGGGCAACGCCGTGTCGCCCAATGAAGTAATCAAGGAATCGGGCGCGGAGATTCTTCGCCTGTGGTGCGCTTCAACCGATTACCACGAAGACATGCGCCTCTCGCCGGAAATCTTGCAGCGCGTTTCGGACGCTTACCGCAAGATGCGCAACACGGCGCGCTTTGCGCTCGGCAATCTGCACGGCTTCGAGCCTGCGCGCGATTCAGTTTCGACAGAAGAAATGTCGGAGATTGATTTGTGGGCGCTCGGCGAACTCGATGCGTTGACCGAGCGCGTGCGCAAAGCCTACGAGACCTACGAGTTTCATCTCGCGTATCAAGCGCTTTACCATTTTTGCACTGTGACGCTTTCGGCTCGCTATTTCGACATCATCAAGGATCGTTTGTACACAGCCGCGCCGCGCAACATTGGGCGACGTTCGGCGCAAACCGCGCTTTACAAAATCAGTGACGCGCTTGCCCGTTTGCTCGCGCCGATTCTGGTATTCACGGCTGACGAAATATGGGAAAACTTACCGCAGTTGAACAACGATGAAGCGCGTCAGACCTCTGTGCATCTCGTAGAATTTCCCGCGAGCAACGTTAAACTCAACAGTGAGTTCCTACAGCACTGGGCATGGTTCTTCGTCAAGCGGGACGAAGTCTTGCGAAAACTTGAAGAGACGCGCATCGCAAAACTCATCGGTAGCAGTCTTGAAGCGCACGTTAAGATTCACGCGAGCGGCGAGACCTACGAATGGCTTGAACGTTACCGCGATGAATTGCGCTTCATTTTTCTCGTCTCTCAACTAACGGTACTCAGAGATGAAGATTCAGTTATATACACCTCTGGAGATGTAAGCGTTGAAATTGAACGCGCTGACGGAGAAAAGTGCGAGCGGTGCTGGAACTACTCCGTGCGTGTCGGCGAATCTGCGCGCTATCCGACGGCGTGCGAACGTTGCGTGGCGGCGCTTGCAGAAATCGAAGAAGGAGCGGGTGCGTCGTGAACCGCGAACGAATGGGCTGGCGCGCGGCCTACCTTATCGCCGCGTTCGGCATCTACATGACGGATCAGGCGAGCAAGGCGTGGGCTGTGCGCGCGCTGCGTCACGGCGAAGACCGCGACGTCGTTCCCGGACTGCTTTCATTCGTGTACGCGGAGAATCCCGGCATCGCGTTCGGGCAGTTGCAGGGCGGCGGCGCATTCGGACGCTGGTTATTTGTCGTGCTGGCAGCACTCGCAGCCGTCGCCGTGCTCGTTTATTTCTGGCGCACGACGCGCATGGATGACAGAGTGCTCGGCGCGTGCGCGTTATTGCTCGCTGGCATCCTGGGTAATCTAACGGATCGCGCGCGGCTCGGTTACGTCGTCGATTTTATACTCGCGTATTATCGTTCGTTTCACTGGCCTGTCTTTAATGTCGCCGACATGAGCATTTGCGCGGGCGCGTTGCTCTTGATTTGCGATTTGTTTTTACAGGGAAGGCAGAAAACAGTTGTCAGTTCTCAGTAATAAGTTTTCAGTAAAACCTTCCGGCTTATAACTGATTGCTGTTATTCCCAACTGAAAACTCATAACTGAAAGCTGATTACTGAACCATGTATCCAGAACTTTTTCGCATCGGCAATTTCCCGATTAATACTTACGGCGTGCTGCTGGCGACGGCTTTTCTTGTGGCGCTGATTGTCGCCGCGCGCCTTGCGGCGCGAGATGGATTGCCGCGCGAAAGGATTTACGATCTGGGGTTGTGGATGCTCTTGGCGGCAATCGTCGGCTCGAAGCTTTTGCTGTTGTGGGTCGAGCCGGAATACCGCGCGAATCCTTTGCATCTCCTCTCGCTCGATTTTCTGCGTTCGGGCGGCGTCTTTTACGGCGGCTTGATCGGCGCAGTCCTGACGGGCTATGTGCTCGTGCGGCGTTATGAATTGCCATGGTGGAGAACGGCGGACGCGTTTGCGCCGGGCATCGCTCTCGGTCAAGCGATTGGAAGGCAGGGTTGTTTTGCCGCCGGTTGCTGCTGGGGCAAGCCGACACATTTGCCTTGGGGCGTGCGCTTCTCCGCGCTCGGACATCAAATCACGGGCGTCCCCGTTGACGTTGATATTCATCCGACGCAGCTCTACGAATCCTTCGCCGCGCTCATTATCTTTTTCTTTCTGCTCTTGCTGCACAAACGAAAACGCTTCAATGGGCAGGTCATACTTTGCTACGCAGTGCTTTACAGCATCACGCGCTTTCTGATCGAATTCTTGCGCGACGATCCGCGCGGCGACATCGCGGGGCTGACCACGCTCACAGGGCTTTCCACTTCGCAACTCATCAGTTTAATCATCGGCATCGGCGCGCTCGTCCTACTTCTCTTGCGCCATCGCCATAGCGCAACTTCACAGCTTGAAGAAAACGAAGCAACGCGCTCCGCCGCAAGCCACGCCCGCCTGTGAGAAGCAAACAATTTCATGACGCCCGCTGCAACGAAAATGCTGCGACGAAAGCAACGCAACGAAAAGTGATGCGATGAGCGATGAGGAGACAGGAAATTCTGCGGAGACGCTCACGCTTCACGTTCCCGAAACGGAATCCGGCGCGCGTCTTGATGCTTACCTCGCCGCGCACGTTAAGGACTTCAGCCGCGCGCACATCAAGCGACTAATCGAAGACGGCGACGTAATAATCGCAGGCCGCGCCGCCGCGAAGCCTTCGTATAAAATTCGCGCGCACGATGAAATCGAAATCGAACTCAATTCTCCGCTTGCGAGCAACTTTGCGCCCGAAAATATTCCCGTCGAAATCGTTTACGAAGACGGCGATATTGCAGTCGTCAACAAGCCCGCCGGACTCGTCGTGCATCCGGGCGCAGGGCAAGCATCCGGCACGCTCGCCAACGCGCTCGCTCATCGCTTTCAGAATCTGCCCGTGCGCGGCGCGAGTCTCATTCAGCAATCGCGTCCGGGCATCGTGCATCGCCTCGACAAAGACACATCCGGCTTGATCGTCGTCGCGCGCAATCTTAAGGCGCATGAAAACTTGAGCGATCAATTTCGCAACCGCGAGGTTTTCAAAAACTACGTTGCGCTCGTGCATGGGCGCGTCGCACAGGACGCGGGCCGCATAGATCAACCTATTGCGCGCGATCCTTCGCGGCGGACGCGCATGGCTGTGGTGCGCGGCGGGCGTCCGGCGCTGACTCTGTACCGCGTGCGGCAGCGATTCGAGCGCTTCACGCTGCTCGATGTCGAAATCAAAACGGGGCGCACGCATCAGATCAGAGTACACATGGAGTGGCTGAAGCATCCTGTCGTGAGCGATAAAACTTACGGCGGCGGGCGCGACCGTAATTTGTCGGATGTGCCGCAGTTGCGCGCGCGGCTGGCAGCGCTCGACAGGCAATTTCTTCATGCCGAAAAACTAAGTTTCCGACACCCGCAGAGCGGCGAGAAATTGAATTTCACAGCCGCCTTGCCCGCCGCGCTCGCGGAGTTTCTAGACTATCTCGCATAAAGCATCGCCGCCTTTTTGCTTTATCGCACCGCAAGCATTCGGCTGTGTTCCGCAGCACAAAGGCAACGAGCCTTTGCGCGCGCGGCATCAAAGCCGTTGCGTTTTAAGACTACCGGCATCCTTCGCACGGATTCAATTCATTCGTAACTTTTATGAGAACTCCGATTTATTTATCGCTTTTACTGCTTGCGCTTTTCCTCTTCGCACCCGTTTCAAACAATGCTCCGGCGCTGGCGCAGCCGCCGCCGCAAAAAAAAGCCGCTTCGCCGACACCGACGCCCGTTCCGCAGGATCAAGACCAAATCTCCGTCATTACGCGCCGCGTGCGTTTGCCGATCACCGTGCTCGACAAAAAAGGCCAACTCGTGCCGGGACTCAAGGCTTCTGATTTTCAGATTTTCGAGGACAAGCAATTACAGCAAATCGAATCCTTCGCAGACGAGCGCGAGAGCTTGCCGCTTTACATCGGCATACTGATGGACACGTCGCCCTCTGTCGCGGGCAAACTCAAATTCGAGCAAGAGGCCGCGAAGAATTTTATTTATACCGTGACGCGCCCGCGCAAAGACCGCGCCGCCTTTGTGACCTTCGATGATGAAATCAAGCTGCGGCAAGATTTCACGGACAAGTCGGACTCGCTGGCGCGCGCCGTCGATGGAGTAAAAAAGCTCGGCGCTAAAACTTTGTTCTATGACGCCGTCTGGCAATTCTGCGATGAAAAAATGCGCAGTATGCCTGGACGCCGCGTGCTTGTCGTTATCACGGACGGCGACGATAGCAACTACAGTCGCGCCACTCTACGCGACGCGATAGACATTGCGCAGCGCACAGAGACGACGATTTTCGCCATTTCCACGAAAGCCGGATTTCTCTCCACAGTACCGGGCGTGGAAGCCGGACAAGTCAACAGCGCAGTTGACCGTGACCTCGAAAAACTATGCGAGGAAACAGGCGGCGCGGCTTTTTTCAACGGCGACATGCTCGCGTTGGAACGCTCATTCGACAAAGTGCAAAAGGAATTGCGCACGCAGTACATACTGACATACAGGCCGACGAACGAGCGCTACGACGGGCAGTTTCGCCGCATCGACGTGAAGCTTGCGAACGGCGGCAATAATCTTAAGCTGCGAACGAGGCGCGGCTACACTGCGCTTCCAAACGAAACATCCGCGCCCGCACCTGCCAGACGATAAGAATTTTTAGACGATAAAGATTTTCAAAGTAGTGGTAGTAACACAAATGCTTTTTCAAAAATTATCGAGACGTTTCATCGCGTTTCTTCTACTCGCAGTTTTTCTGGCTGGCGTTGCCTTTGTGCGCATCGTGACAATTAGCGCGCAAAGTAAAAGCGCCGCGCCGAACGCAAATCGCCCGCGCCGCACAAACGACGCGCCGACACCGCCGACACCGCAGCAGCAGCAGCAACAAACATCCGCGACGCCGCAAGCCTCTCCGACGCCGCCCGCAAGTGCTTCGCCGCAAGCAACGCCGAAGGACGAAGAAGTAGGGCAGGATGACGGCGAAGTGGTGCGCGTCGAATCGAATTTAACGAACGTGCTGTTTACCGCGACGGACAAACAGCGGCGCTTTTTCGACAGGCTCAAGCAAAGCGACATACGCGTGCTCGAAGACGGGCAGCCGCAACAGATTTTTACTTTTCAAACGCAAGTCGATCTGCCGCTCTCGCTCGCAATCCTGATTGACACCAGCGGCTCGCAAATCAATACGCTGCCCGATGAAAAAGAGGCCGCGCGCGATTTTGTCGATCAGGTTGTGCGCCCTGCAAAGGACGAAGCCGCAGTTGTTTCATTCACGGGCGAAGCGACGCTCGAACAAGGCTTGTCCGGCAACGTCGCCCGCGTGCGCCGCGCAATAGACAAAATCGAATACGTGAACCCGTCCGGCTACACAAAGAACGGGCCGCCGTCGTCTTCTTCGAGCATTCCCGGCAGGCCACCCGTTTACGGAACGCCGCCACTATCAGGCGGAAATCAATCGCTCGCCGGTTCGACGGCGATATGGGATGCGCTCTGGATTACATCCGACGAAGTGCTCGCCGAAGCGCCGGAGCGCACACGCCGCGCCATCATTCTCGTCACGGACGGCGTTAACACGAGCGGCAAAAAAAACTTGCGCGAAGCCGTTGACCGAGCTATCAAAGCGGACGCGATTATCTACGCCGTCGGCATCGGCGACAGTTATCAATTCACGGGCGTTGACGAGGGTGCGTTGCGCAAGGTAACGGAGCTGACGGGCGGGCGCGCTTACTTTCCGCGCAGCCCTTCGGAATTGCGCGTGGCCTTTGCGCAGATTCAGCGCGATCTGCGCGAGCAGTATCTCGTCGCATATTCGCCAACGAATAAAACGCGCGATGGTTCATACCGCCAGATTAAAATTGAAATCGCCGATCCCGATCTGCGCAAACAAAACTTGCGATTGACATACCGCGAAGGCTACTTTGCGAAGTCTGTGGATTCAATCTCGCCGAAACCGCAGAACACGAAGCGCCGCCGCTCGTAAACCCGAGAAGACGGCGAAACTGTTTTCATCTCACAAGGTTCATCGCCGGGCTTTCATCATAGCTGCTTTCAATCTCTACAAATAAACGCGAAGCATGGCAGTCCATCTCTGCCATGCTTCGCGTTTTAAGTTTCGCGCGACAGGCTCTTTTTTCCTCTGTCTGTTATAATTTGTTTTATCGACCCGCCGCGTCCCGCAGCCTTTACAGAAGCGATCCTGAAAGCGCGGCCTGTTACGAAATGAGCATGACATCACATCCCACACCACGCTCCACCATCTTGCTTGTCAACGACAACGCGGAAGTGCGCGAAATGATCGCCGCAATGCTCCAGCACGAAGGCTATAACGTAGTCTCCGCGCCAGACGGATCGAGCGCGCTCGAACTAGCGCATTCGGTTGACCCGGATATTGTCATCAGCGATGTCGTGATGCCGAAGATGGACGGCCTCGAATTTTGCCGCCGCCTCAAACAAGATGCGCGCACAGCGAATATTCCGGTGCTGCTTGCGAGCGGCGTGCTGATTGCTGCCGAAAACACTTTGCAAGGCCTTCTGGCGGGCGCAGACGATTACCTTGAAATGCCTTTTCGCCGTCAGGAATTGCTCGTTAAAGTCGCGCGCCTGATCGAGCGCCATCGCGTCGAGCGGCGTTATCGCGGCATCGTCGAAGAAGCAGCGGACATCATCGGCACAAGCGATTTGCAGGGCATTATCACAGGCATCAATGAAGCGGGCGCGCGCTTTTACGGCTCTCCGGCAACAGAATTAATCGGCCAGCACATCAGCGTTTTGATTGGCGAGGAAGCGGCGGCGACGGACATTGCGAAAAGGCAAAGCCACGAATCGAACGAGCCTTTGCGCTCCGTTTATAAATTGCGCGATGCGCGCGGCTCGCTGCGCTGCCTTGAAAACGTGGTGACGATTGTGCGCGACGCCGCAGGCCGCGCGACAGGCACGCGCGCCGTCGTGCGCGACATCACCGAACGCGTTGCCGCTGAAGAAGCGCTGAAGGAAAGCGAGCGACGCCTTTCGACGCTGTTGAGCAATATGCCGGGCATGGCTTATCGCTGCATTAATGATCGGGAGTGGACGATGGAGTTTGTCAGCGGCGGCTGCTACGAGTTGACAGGCTATACGTCCGCAGAGCTAACCGAAAACCTGAAAGCTTCCTACGGCAGTTTGATTCACACGGACGACGCGGAACGGGTCTGGGACGCTGTGCAAATCGCTGTGCGCGAAGGCAGGCCGTTTCAATTCAATTACAGAATCATCACCGCGTCGGGCGAAGAGAAATGCGTCTGGGAACAGGGGCGCGGCGTGCCGTTCGGCGAAGAAATCAAGCTCGAAGGTTTCGTCACGGACATCACACAGCAAAGGCAGGCCGAGAAAACTTTGCGCGCGAGCGAAGAGCGCTATCGGATGCTGTTTGAAAGCAACCCGCATCCGATGTGGATATACGATACGCAGACGCTCCGCTTCCTTTCCGTCAATGACGCCGCCGTGCATCACTACGGTTACTCGAGCGCGGAGTTTCTCTCCATGACCATCAAGGACATACGTCCGCCGAATGCTATTACGCATCTGCTCGATACAGTAAAAGAGATCGCCGTCGGATTAACTTATTCAGGTTATTTCCAACATCGCAAAAAAGACGGAACGATTATCGACGTTGAAATAACTTCGCACCAAGCGGCGTTTGCCCACAAGCATGACCGTCTCGTGATGGCGAACGATATTACAGAGCGCGTCGAAGCGGAACAGCGGCTAATCGCTTCCGTGCAGCAAATGGAAGCGCTGACGGCGCTCGCAACCGCCGTCAACGACAGCCGCGAGATGGACGAATTGCTTATCGGCCTCGCCGACTCCATCGCTGCCTCGACGGACTACCGCACTTGCCTGCTGGGACTTTTCACGAACGATCCGCCGCACAATCTGCGCGTGTTGTCTTACTCTTCGAATCTGCCACTCGATGAAATCAAACGAATTATTTCCGGCTCGTATCCGCGCAGAGAGATGCGCAGGCTAATCGAAGAAGGAGTCAGAATCGAAGTCGGCGAATTAGGCTTTGCGGCTTACTATCCGCCGGATCGCTATCCTCTGCTTGACCGCTTTCTTCCCGGACGCTACAAGACTCATCTGGAAAAGCCTTTGCATTTCGAAGAACATTGCTGGCATGAAGCGGATGAATTATTCGTGCCGCTCGTTTCACGCGAAGGCGAATACATTGGTTTCATCTCGCTCGACGATCCGCGTTCGGGGCGCGCGCCAGACCACGGCAGCGTGCTGCCCGTCGTCGCGCTGGCAAGACAAATCACCCAACTTCTCGCGCAGCAGGAAGCCGCCGAAGCGCTTTCGCAGCAGGCCGAGCGAGAGGCTCTCATCAATCGCATTTCCAGCGCCGTGCGGCGTTCGCTCGATACAGGCGAAATCTTTCGCACGGCGGTGGCGGAACTCGGCTCGCACTTAAACGTTGATCGCTGCTCGATATTTATGCTCGACCAACAGGCCGGAGTCGTGCGGCAGGCGGCGGAATATTGCGCGCAGGGCGTTTCACCCGTCAACAACGATTACACAATCGAGGCCGTCGGAGATTTGATCGCGGGCGTTCGTCAACACGGCACGCTCGTCTTCGACGATGTCTCGACAAACGAACGCATCAAAGACTTTTACGAAAAGGTTCTGCGCGTTCATGGCGTTTACTCGCTTATCTATGCGGCGATTCGCGTCGGAGACGAAACACCCGCCGCATTTGCGCTCTCGACAACACGGCAATTACGGCACTGGCGCGAATCGGACGTGGCGCTCGTCAAGGCAGTCGCGGATCAAACGGGCATCGCCATTCGTCAGGCGGAGTTATATCAGAAGGCCGCTTCCGCTTCCGCGCGCGAAGCGCTCATCAACCGCTTGAGCCTTGCCATTCGCGCTTCGCTTAGTCTGCCGGAAGTTCTCCGCAACGCAACGCACGAACTCGGCGCGGCGCTCCATGCCTCTCGCGTATATCTGCGGCTTTACGATCCGCTGCGCAAGACTTCGCCCGTCGAGCATGAATACGTCGCGCCGGGCGTTGCCAGCATCGAGCATGTCGATGGCAGCTACGATGATCCAATCGGGCAGCAGTTGCTGCGCTCGATGGAGCCTATCGTTATCGACGACGCGCTGCATTACACGGAAGGCGCAAAGGAATTCAACACGCATCTTCACGCGCACGCCGCCGCGACGAATTTGCGCTCCAGCATTTATTACCCCGTGATCGTCGATAACCGCTATCGCGCCACGCTCTGCATTCACCAAACGGAACGAGCGCGGCACTGGCTCGCGGATGAAATCGCGCTTGTCGAAGCCGTCGCCGCGCAACTCGCAACCGGCGTCGCGCAGGCCGAGTTGTACGAAATAACCAGACGCGCGCGCAAGGAATGGGAAACGACCTTCAACGCGATGTCCGACGGCATTTATATTTTCGACACGGCGGGAAAGTTGGCGCGCGTTAATCGCGCGGGCGCGGCCTTTGAAGACAGTTGGCCGCATCTGCTTTTGGGGAGCAAGTGCTGCGACATACTGCGCGCTGCCGATGGCGACGAGCAAACATGTATCGTCGAAAGAGCATTTGCAGAGAACCGCAGCGTCACAGTCGAAGTCACGCCGGAACGCATCAATCGCCCGCTGCTGGTGACGGTCGAGCCAATCATCGGCGATGAAAGCAAAACAGTCGGCGTCGTCTGCACGGCGCGCGATTTGTCGGAACTGCGCAAGGCCGAAGCAGTCGCGCGCGAGCGTCAAACGCTGCTCACGAATATTCTGGAAAGCGCGCGAGAATCTATCTTTGCGCTCGACACGCGCGGTTATTATCAGTGGTGCAATGAAGCCACCGCTAGAATGAGCGGCTATAAGTTGGAAGAACTCGTCGGGCAGCACTACTTGGAAACTATTTTGCCAGCAGACCGCGAACGCATCAAAGACGTGTTCGAGAGTGCTTTGCGCGGCGTGCCGCAAACCGAAGAGATTCGTTACATCGGGCGCGACGGCAATTTGTATTACTCGCTCGTCGATAAAGCGCCGCTCATTGTCGATGGGCGGACGACGGGCGTGCTCGGCATCGCGCGCGACATCACGGAACAGAAACAGGAACGCGAGCGCGCCGCGCAAGCCGACAAACTACGCGCCCTCGGGCAACTCGCATCCGGCGTCGCACATGATTTCAACAATGCGCTCGCCGCCATTCTCGGGCGCGTCCAACTCGTGCGCCGCAACGTTCGGGATGAAGCGCTGACGCACAATCTGAATATTATTCAGACCGCCGCCGAAGACGCCGCCGCCACCGTGCGCCGCATTCAAACATACGCGCGGCAATCGCCGACAGAAGAATTCGAGTTGCTCGCAATCGATTCCCTATTGCGCGACGCAACCGAAATTACGCGCACTCACTGGGAAAACGAAGCGCGCGCGCGCGGGCTTCACTATGATGTCGCGCTCGATCTTCAGCCGGAGCTATATACGCTCGGCACTGCTTCCGAACTGCGCGAGGTTTTCGTTAATCTGATTGTTAATGCGATGGATGCAATGCCCGACGGCGGGCGTTTGTCCATTAGTTGCGCGAAGAGCGAGGAGCATCTGCGGCTGCTTTTCACAGACACCGGCACGGGCATGACGGAAGACGTACGCGCGCGAATCTTCGAGCCTTTCTACACGACAAAGGGCGTGCTCGGCACAGGTCTCGGCCTCGCCGTCAGCTACGGCATCATCGAGCGCCACCACGGGCGCATCAGCGCCGACTCCGAACCCGGACGCGGAACAACCTTCGAGCTTGCGCTGCCGCTTGTCGTGCCGAACATCTCGCAGGAGTTAAAGAAGAGCGAATCGACTCCGCAGGAAAACGCACCGCTTTCCGTGCTGGTTATCGACGACGAAACTTTTGTGCGTGAGACGCTCGGCGAAATGCTGGAAGTCTTATCGCACAAAGTCGCAATGGCCGGTAGCGGCCACGAAGCGCTCCGAATGCTCGACGCGCAAAACTTCGATCTGATCTTTACAGACCTCTCGATGCCGGAAATGGATGGCTGGGAAGTAGCGCGCGAAATTCGCCGCCGCCACATAGAAACAAGCATCGTGCTCGTCACAGGCTACGGCAAAGGCACCACGCCGCCCGCCGGTGAAGAGAATCTAATCAACGGCGTAATCGGCAAACCATTCGACTTTACGCAGATTGAGGAAACTATTTACAGGGTAAGGGATAAGACCGTAAAGGCGAAGTAACTATTTGCGTAATCCCTCTACCCAAAACTTTCGCCGTGCTTACAAGGGAATAGCACACTTCCCTTCCGGCTTATTATCGCCTTTACGCTGAACAAGAGTCTTATCCGGCGACTTGAGATTAATCGCTGGTTTACTGCGCTACTTCTTTCGTTTGAGATATAGACTAGGGGCATCGCTCCCGCGATTATCCGGGCTGGTGTGTCCCTCGGCTGCCACTAACTCCCATCCCTGTGCGCCAAATGCGTTGAGAGATTTTTCGTCAGTATCGGTATAAGTCAAAATCTTATACTCCCAAACATCTCTCGACTTGTCCTGCTTTTGCGTCAATCCCGTCCAACCCACTAAACAGAGCAGGGAAAGGATTCCACATATCAACATCAGCTTCGATTTCAGTTTCATTGGAAATTATCTCCTTCCTAACAATTCTTCAATCATCACACGCCTCAATATTGAAGCGGTTCCCAAAATAGGATAAGCAAAATTGAATGAATCTTGCAGTACTTATTAAACGGCACGCCGCCCACGTTTTGCGAACTCAGGGCGTACTGCTCAAATAACGACAGCCCTTAAATTTTTTCTTGACAAGATTCCAAACGCAGCTACAATAAATTGGTCTAATGTCGGTCAAGGTGATTCACTCTATTGCCTGTTAACTCTTAGCTGATAGTAAAGCTGATTCTCCATAATAGCGTTCTCTCACTAAAGCTAACGTCACAAATAGCTTTCCTGACCTGAACCTTACTCAAGCGATAAATATGGAGATAGTCCTTTCCGTTTACGAAAAACAATAACCGAATTACCTGCACTTCATAAGCATTATTGTCGGCTATCAGGAAACTCTTGGTGATGGCTAAATTTCGCTTAGTGAATATGTGTTTAGTCTTGCTGCTGGCTATCGGCATGTCGCAGTGCGCCTCAACCAGATCAGCGTCCGATACGCGAGTTATTCCGGTATCCTAAATAAACTTTGAAACACACATTGAAGGAAGAGTACTGTGAGTAACTTGCATATCGGGTTGGCTATTGCTGAATTGAGGATTATGGCAATGAAATTTACAAACAACTTTCTATTAGCAGCAGCGATTTGTGCGGCAATCTTACCCGCGCCGACCAAAGGAATTACTTTAGAGCTTCCGCAAGGGCAGGCAGATGGAAGGCAACAAACTAAAAAGCCCGACAAGCTAAAAGCGGTCAAGCCAGCGGAAACTACTGAACAAGTTGATCCGAAAAAGCTACAGGCCATAAACATAATTGAGAGCGAGATAGACCGCGCCAAGAAATACAATCGTTTGAGCGACAGCATTCGTGTGTGGACTGCCGCCGCCGACGCTCTGTGGAATATTAATCCTCAAAAATCAAGAAAATTGCTTCAGGAAACTTATTCACGCATCGAAGAGGCGCTTCCTCCTGAAAGAAAAGATGAGAATAAATTTGCGACTTCTGCGCGCATTATTTCACTGCGGGGACAACTTCGATCCGATATTCTTGCTGTTGCCGAGCGCCGTGATCCGACGCTGATTAAGGATTTAGTTCATACCGTTGAAGAAGATAAAAACGAGCTAATTGCAAATCACAACGAGCCGATCCTATTCGGCAGCAGCAGCTTTCAAAAAAGAAGCCTGGCGCTTCTCGCCGCGCGTCTCGCTCCTACCGGCCCGAAGCGCGCCGTTGAATACGCAACGCAAAGTCTCGGCTACGGGATTCCCGAAGAACTCCAAGACGTTTTTCGCGCACTGATAAGCGTTGACGGTGGCAGCGCTCACCAGCTTTTTGCGAACGCCACTAACGTCTTCGTCGCCGATACTTCGCCCAACCTTTACGATGCGATAATTCTGTCCGGCTATTTGAAGTGGTCATCTAAACCGGATTCGGATACGGCGCTTGTGCGAAGATTTCTCCAAGCCGCTTTTGATCGAATCAGCCGAGTTCAGGAGCAATCTCTCGCCAACGGTTCGGAAAATGAGGGAATGAATTCAATATTAGTTTTGGTTATCAATCAATTGCAGCCCGTCTGTCAGGCTTACTGGCCGGAGATGGCGAACAGTTTGTCCGCTCTTAATCGACAACTTATGACAAACGTTCGCGTAAACACTTTAAGAGAGGAGGAACTTTTTCCAACTGAGGAAAGCCGGAATGACACGGAGAGAATTCTTGAGCGCGCCGATAAAGAAAAAAATAAAGCCGACCGGGACGCTCTTTATCTTCAAGCGGCAGTGGCTCTGGCGGAGAAGGCCGACTATCCGCGCGCGCTGGAAGTCGTCGCGCGTGCCGAAGACGGTGAAAAGCGCGAAGCCGTACTATCTTACATTCGTCGGTTGCAAGTTCAGAAACTCATTTCTTCGGGCGACCTTTACGAAGCGCTAAAGGTAATTGACAAGATCGATGCCCCGGAGGAACGGGCCGAAGCCACGATTCTCTTCGTCAATGCTGCTCGCAACAAAAGGGATACGCCGCTGGCGCTAGGTGTGCTTAATGACACTCAAAGCTTCTTAGGCGGTCAGCCCGGCTCTGTCAGCTATGCCCGTGCTTACCTGTGGTTAGCCTCTTCTTATTGCACTATCGATAAGCTTGTCGGGTTTGAAATAATGACCGCTGCCATAAAATCAGCAAATAAAACAACGGATATGAATGAGCTTCGCTCGGAGCCGAAGCTTGTTCACCTCGGCGGTTCATCACGTCAGGCAGTGCGAATAGGCGAGAGCAAGGCGGATTTCCGCCCGGGCTTTAGAATACTTGCGCAAGCGGATTTTCCACGTACAGCCATGATGGCAGAGAGCTTTGAGAATCAGCTTTTCAGAGGTTTAGCATTGATTGCTACTGCGGATTCGATACTGAACAAAGCCGATAAACGCTCAAAGTCATAGATTCAATTCTAATAGATTCTCACTTCTCTCCGCGCTCCTTCTCGACGCTTGTTTCCAGATCGACGACTAATTTACGCACGCCCGGCTGATCCAAGGATTCGAGCAGCCGCAGCGATTCGTCTAGAATGCGCCGTTGATATTCAGGCCGCGTGGGATGCCCCGCCACCTGACCGAATTCGCCTTTGTAGTAAACGGCGCGCGGCGCTCGCACAGTATCGGCTATATCGCGCGCGACGGCCAGCATCATCGTCGAAACGCCTGCGTCTTCGAGAGCGCGCGCGACGAGCGCCGTCGTTTGATGACACAAACGCGAGGCTGGAACAAGGAGCGCCGCGTTGACTTCGTAACGCTTTACGCGCGCGACGAGTTCCGGCAGCATTTTATCGGTCATCTGCGCGGCGTCGGGCATGAATCCGCAAAAGCTCCAGAACACTGGATTCAATTTGCCGATGATGCCGTTGCCAGCAAACTCGAAAAGACGATCAACGGGAAATTGCGCGTTCCTGTCCTGCAAAACGAATTGCGGATCGAACCCGCGCGCTGAATAACGCAAGTCTTCTGCTTCGACTTCGACGGGTATCTCACGAAAACTTGCGTCGCCGCCCGACGCGCTCGTATCGAAGGCGTCAGTGCCGTCGATGTACGCGCCCGCCGAACCGATCAACGCGAGATTGAGCATCGGCAAGGCGCGCCCCAACGGTCGAAAAGGCGCGCGCTTGTTTTCGACAAACGGATAATCCTTTCCTACATCATCGACAGATGCACCGCTCTTTTCCTGCCAGCGGCTGTAACGCCCGCGCCAATCATCGAGTTTCTCTATCGTCTCCATCAAACATTTTCCCCGTCTCTATTTTTAGAATCTATCTTCGCTTCGCCACATCAAAACAAAAGCAATGAGCGCGGCGAGTAAACCAATGCCGAGCGCCATCACAGAGTACACATGCCACTGCCCGAACGCGATGCGCAACGGATCATTCGCCGCCACAGCATCGACCGGAACCTTCATCAACATGCGCAATTGTTCGAGCCGCGCGCGGATAATCCACTGCCCTGCTCCCGTCGCCAATGCAACAATTCCAAGCGCGATCAGCTCCGCCCGCAACGCCGCTTTTCTTTTTGCATAAAACAAAGGCGCGCTTAAAAGCAGCAGCACGCCGATCACAAAGCCGCTGATGTTTACTATCACAAGAGTGCGCGACACGATTGCGCCCGCCAATTCGCGCGACGCGGCGAGCACGGCAAACGCACTCGGCGCAACCGCCGCACTGAAGAACAGCGCCGCTCCCAACCACATCGCAATCAGCAGCAATCGCACCGCATGAATCGCCGTCACAAGCGCGTTTCGTTTGGCAAGCGCGCTTCGCTCGGCAATCGCACCATCGCTAAGATTAGCTTTTTGGGCGTCAACGTGCGTCAAGATTTTCCCCGTTGCACTCATACTTCAATAACGCGGCACGCTCCGGTCAACTTCCGAAGACCAGCGATCAATGCCGCCCGCCAGATTACGCAAATTCTTGAACCCTTCGCGCGCCAATATCATACAAACATGCGCGCTACGCATTCCGTGATGACACAGAAAAATAATTTCTTCGTTCGGATCGAGCGTCTTCGCCCATTCATTGAAACGACTTAAGGGCAGCAATCGCGCCGCTTCGATTCGCGCCAACTCATACTCTTCCGACTCGCGCACGTCAATCAAATTCACGGCCTCGCCGCCTTCAATGCGCGCCGCTAATTCCGTCGGCGAAACATCCTCATAATCCATATTGTTTCCAGCAACATTCATGCGTGCGTCTTGCCCGCCCCGCTTTGCAAACGCGACGCGATGACTTTCGCCGCCGTCGCGCCTGCGCCCACCGCCCCGCTGATCGTCGGCGCAAGCGGATTAGCGACATCGCCAATCGCAAATACATTCTCGACGCTTGTTTCGCACTCGCTTGTCACTTGCGCGTATCCGTTTTCATTCATTTCTATCTGCCCGCGAAACAACTCCGTGTTCGGTTCGACTCCGATGCGAACGAGCACCGCGCGGACAGCCATCTCGAAGGACTTGATCGCGCCCGCGCGCAAAATTTCAACTCCCTCGACTTCCGCTTCGCCGATGATGCGCCGCACCGTCGCTTCCTTGAAAACCGTGATGCGATGCTCTGCGCTCAATCGCTCGACGAATTCAGCGCGAGCGCGAAGTTTTACGCCGCGATGCACGAGCGTCACCGTCGGGCAAACTTCCGCCAGCAGCAAAGCGTTTTCCGCCGCCGCGTCGCCGCCGCCGACAACGCACACATCGCGCCCCGCCATTGATTCCCGCTCGCCCGTCGCCGATTCAAAAACGCCGCGTCCCGCCAACTCTTTTTCACCCGGAATATTCAATCGACGGCGGCGCACGCCCGTCGCAATTATCAAGCAGATGGCTTGCAGTTTCTCGCCGCTTCGCAAAATAATCTGCTTCGCACGCGCATCGACGCCTTCAATCTCGACGTTCGTCCATAAATCAAAATCACGACCTTCGATCTGCCCCGCGAACGCATCGCGCAACTCGCGCCCGTTCTCCGCACTCGCTCCCAAATGATTCCCGATGCGGTTATAAACCCACAACAATTGCCCGCCGAGCTCCGGCTTCGCTTCCAGCACGAGCGTGTCCAGCCCTAGTTCATCGCACCATAATGCGGCGGACAATCCGGCAGGCCCCGCGCCGATGATAATCACATCGTAAATCAAAATAGTGGTCGGTAGTCAGTTTTCAGTGGTCAGTTTTCGAGTCAAAGTTTATTAATTGCTTCGGATTAACTCTTGAGAAGTAAATATTTATTGATTGCATCTTACTGAACACTGTCCACTGTCACTTCCTGTATCGCGCCGCGAAGGTATCGGTAGCGTTGCTCGCTATGTCGCGGGCGAATTGTTGGCGAAGCACTGCACCGTAAACGCGTATATCGCGCCCAAGCATACGCAGACGACTGCCCGCCGCTTCGTTTTTTATGTTGGCATTCGCATCGAAATCTTCGTCGCCGTGAACGGCCACGCCATACGGCAAACTCCACCCGTAACATTGCCGGACGACGGTGCGCATTTGATCCATCGCGGTCAAGCCTTTTTCGTGCGACGCGCACAGATAACCGAAAACCTTTCCGGCAAACTCCGTCCAGTGATAATCGAGAAAGTTTTTCATCGCGCCCGACATAGAGCCATGATAATCGGGCGTCGCAAACACGAACGCATCAGCCCACTCAACTGCTTTTCCGGCTTCCAAGACGCTTTCATTTTGCATTGTCGGCTGCGGGCGATACATCGGCAAATCGAGTTCGCGCAAATCCAGCAAGCGCGTCTCCGCCTCGCCCTCTTGTGCGCGCGCGGCTTCCAGCACAATGGTTAAAGCGCGCCGCGACGAAGAGCCTTCGCGCATACTTCCCGACACGCCCAACACCTTAATCGCCACTCTTTAATTCGCTCCTCAAACCGGCAAATACGATTGCCCGCCGACAATACTTTATCTTTATGATTATCAGCGCCAGAGTGTAACGCATTTTCCGGCGCGACGCGAAATTTCCGTTCGTCAAAAGCCGTCGCAGCACGCTACAATGCTCGCACAATTTTACAGAAGCGAAAACCGAAATCGTGAGAGCAAATCCATGAACCAAAATAGCAATCAATCAATGAACGAGATAACGCCAACCGAACTTAAACAGCGCCTTGATGCAGGCGACGATGTGCAGATCATAGACGTGCGCGAGCAAAGCGAATATGACACGGCGCGCCTGCCTGACTCGAAGCTGATCCCGCTCGGTCAAATCCTTAATCACATGGACGAGATAGATTCGACGCGCGACACAGTCGTTCACTGCAAAGGCGGCGGGCGAAGCGCGCGCGCCATCGAAGCGCTGCAACGCGCAGGCTTCACAGGCAAGCTGACCAACTTAAAGGGCGGCATCGGCGCATGGTCGAACGAAGTCGATCCGAGCGTGCCTAAGTATTAAGGAAACAGTTTCCGGTTTTCAGTTTTCAGCAGCGCGTGCGGCGCGCTAGAATACTCTTCAGGAGGATTTTTAGAATATGTCACTCGTCATCTACATCAAGCCCGGCTGCCCTTATTGCCAACAGGCGCGCGATTATTACAATTCCCAAGGCATTTCCTTCACCGAATACGACGCGCAGAATGATCCGGAGCGGCGCGCCGAAATGTTCGCTTACGCGGATGGCGACCCGACCGTGCCGTGCATCGTGCAGGACGGAGAATATACAGGCTCCGGCTGGGGTACGCCGCCGCGTGGTTGAACCGTCAGCGACTAACACAGGCCGTGCGCCTGTTACAAATTTCGTATCGTTGAAAATTTATTCGACGCGCGTTCAGTAAGAAACGGCATATTGATTTCGTTTCACTATTGCCGTTTTACCGAAGCGCGCGACTTTTCCTTTCCTTCGCCGACAACAGAAAACGCCCATGAAAAAAGCGATTCTCTTTTTCACGATTCAATTCCTACTATTTGCCATCATGCTTTCAAACACAGATAACGCATCATCCACCGCCGCCGCGCAAACAAATCCGGCGACGACCACAACAGCAACGCCGAAGCCGCCCATCGCCAAAAAAGTTCCGAAGACGATCAGCACGCACGGCGACGCGCGTGCTGACGATTATTTTTGGCTGCGCGAAAAATCGAACGCCGAAGTCATCTCGTATCTCGAAGCCGAGAACGCTTACACGAATGCGTTGACGAAACCGACGGAAGCGCTGCAAGCCAATCTCTACAAAGAAATGGTTGCGCGCATCAAGGAAACTGATCAAACGGTTCCGTATCACTTGGGCGACTACTTTTATTATTCGCGCACCGAACGAGGCAAGCAATATCCGATCTATTGCCGCAAGCATGATAAGGAACCGACCGCGAACGAAGAAGTCACGCTCGATTTGAATGAACTGGCGAAGGGACACAAATTTCTCGGACTCGGCGCGTATGCCGTGAGCGACGACGGAAACCTTTTAGCCTACACAACCGACACGACGGGCTATCGTCAATACACGCTCCAAGTAAAGGATTTGCGCACCGGAAAGCTTCTCTCTGAAAAGGTGGAGCGCGTCGATACTGTGATGTGGGCGCGGGACAACCGCACCGTTTTCTACGTCACGGAAGACGCTGTCACAAAACGCTCCGACAAATTCTTTCGCCACGTTCTCGGCACAGACAAACACGAACTCGTCTACGAAGAAAAAGATGAACTGTATGACTTAAATGCCGACCGCTCGCGTGATAAGCAGTTCGTGTTCGTTACTTCCGCCAGCAAAACGACATCCGAAGTTCGCTATCTTCCGACGAGCGATCCGGCATCTGCGCCGCGCGTCATACACCCGCGCCAGACAGACCTCGAATACTACGTCGATCATCGCGGCGACTCCTTTTACATACGCACCAACGATCATGCGAAAAACTTTCGCGTGATGACCGCGCCCGTTTCCGATCCGCGTAAAGACAACTGGAAGGAACTCGTCGCGCACAACCTGAAGGTAAAAATTGACGACATAGACCTCTTCCGCAACTACTGCGTCTTGAGTGAGCGCGAAAACGGCTTGCAGTACGCGCGCATCATGGATTTGCACACCAACAAAACGCACCGCGTCGAATTCCCGGAACCCGTCTACGCGCTCGCCGGTGAATCGAATCCTGAATTCGACAGCAACAAATTTCGCTTTCGTTATCAATCGCTTGTCTCGCCGCCTTCCGTTTACGATTACGATATGCAAGCGCGCAAGCGAGAGCTTTTGAAGCAAACGGAAGTACCCGGCTATGATCCCGCGAAGTACACTTCCGAGCGTCTTTTCGCAACGGCTTCCGACGGCACGCGCGTGCCTATCTCCGTCGTTTACAAAAAAGGCTTAAAGCGCGACGGGCATAATCCGACGCTGCTTTACGGCTACGGCTCTTACGGCATCTCTATTCCAGATGCCTTTAATGGTTCGCGCCTGAGCTTGCTTGATCGCGGCTTCGTTTACGCCATCGCGCACATACGCGGCGGCGGCGAAATGGGCGAAGAATGGCGCGACGCAGGCAAGCTGAACCACAAGCGCAACACGTTCACGGACTTCATCGCGTCAGCCGAGCATCTCATCAAAGAAAAATACACCGGCAAGGATCGCCTCGTTATTCAAGGCGGCAGCGCGGGCGGGCTGCTAATGGGCGCAGTCACCAACATGCGCCCAGACCTCTTCAAACTCGTTATCTCGCAAGTGCCTTTCGTCGATGTCCTGAACACGATGCTCGACGCAACCTTGCCTTTGACCGTCGGCGAATATCTCGAATGGGGCAACCCGAACGAGAAAGCGGATTACGACTACATGAAGACTTACAGCCCTTACGACAACATCGAACGGAAAAAGTATCCGACGATGCTCGTCAAAACATCGCTCAACGATAGCCAAGTGATGTACTGGGAACCCGCCAAGTACGTCGCCAAACTTCGCGCGGCAAAGACGGACGCCAATCCGCTGCTCTTCAAAATCAACATGGGCGCAGGCCACGGCGGAGCATCCGGGCGCTACGATGCGCTGAAGGAAACGGCCTTTGACTACGCATTTATTTTGAGTCAATTTGGTATCGCACAGTAATTTCCAAGTTGCTAGTGCAGTGTAAAGTTAAGTCATAGATTTAATGAGTTGCCACTAGCTTCAGCTAGTGGATCAGGTAACACAAGAGAGTGGGCTTTAGCCGAACAGTTCGGCTAAAGCCGACAGATTAAAAACTCTCGTCCACTAGCTGAAGCTAGTGGCAATTCAATAAGACCAAAAAAATGATAACCGGCAACTTGGGATAATTATTGTAACGCGAACGAGAAATTATGAACGGGCAGACGCTGCTTCATTACAGTAATCTCGAAGAGCTTGGCAAAGGCGGGCAGGGAGCCGTTTATAAAGCCGTTGACACAAAGCTTGGGCGCACCGTCGTCATCAAAATTCTTTCTCCCGAATTGACCGCGAAGCAAGCCAATCTCAAACGCTTCGAGCGTGAAGCGCGGCTCGCTTCGTCGCTCGATCATCCGAACATTTGCACTATCTTCGATTTAGGTGAAGCGAACGGCACGCACTTTATTGCGATGCAGTATGTCGAAGGGCGCAACGTGCGGCAGCTTGTCAACGGGCGTCCGCTCGAACTCGTGAGTGCTCTTTCAATCGCGCTTCAAGTCGCGGACGCGCTCACGGCGGCGCACGAACGCGGCATTATTCACCGCGACATCAAAGCGGGCAACGTGATGGTGACGGACACGGGCAACGTCAAAGTTTTAGACTTCGGCCTCGCCAAATTGCTTGACGAAGAAACTGCGCGCGCGCGCGATGTTCACCACACGGAGCTAACGGAGTTCGGCGTTCCATACGGCACGGCGACTTATGCCGCGCCGGAGCAAGCGCGCGGCGATGCGGATGTCGATGCGCGCGCCGACATTTTCTCGATGGGCGTGTTGCTTTACGAATTGCTGACCGGCACATGGCCTTTTCGCGGACAAACAAGCATAGACGTGCGCCACGCCGTGCTGCACGACACGCCGCAGCCAATCGTTGAATCGCGCACGGATTTGTGCCCGCCGCGCCTGCAACTGATTTTGGATCGCGCGCTTCAGAAAGAGCCGCGCAATCGTTATCAGAAAATGGCGGACTTCCGCGACGATCTGCGCCGCGCCTTAAGCGAGAGCCTTGCGATTGCACCAACGACGGAAACGACAGGCGCAGGAGATGCCGCGACCCGCAGCGCGCTGGAAAGCGTCGCCGCTTCGATTATGCCGCCGGTTGCGCCGCGTCATCTCGACGGTTCGAGTTTCGACGCTTATTTGCAAAGAGCTTGGCGCTGGCTGCAAAATCTCTTCGGCATCGAATCGCAATCCACCGTTCCGCGCGCGCAAACGCGGCCACAAACTACGGGCGCGCAATCCGTCACAGAGACGACGCCGCTTCATCTGACGAGCGACGGCATCGCCGACGCGCGCAAATCCATCGCCATTCTGCCCTTCAGAAACTTGAACAACGATGCGGACACGGCGTTCTACGAATTCTCGCTTGCGGATGCCGTGACGACGGAATTAGCGCGCCTTCGCTCCCTCGTCGTGCGCCCGTCGTTTCTCGTCGCAAAGTATCAGGGAAAGACGGACGATCCGCGCGCCATCGGGCGCGAGTTGAACGTCACAGCCGTGCTTGCCGCGAGCTTTCTCAAAGCGGGCGAGAGATTCCGCGTCACCGCGCAACTCCTCGATGTGGCAAGCGGCGATATGCTGTGGAGCGACCGCGTGGATGTGGCGGCGGGCGACATCATAGGCGTGCAGGATCGCATCGCGCAGCACATTGTCGAAGGCCTGCGCATTGAACTCACGCCGGACGAGCAGGGGCTTTTTGCACGCGCGCTCACGACAAACCCGCAAGCCTACGAAGAATATCTGCGCGGGCGCGATTGCCTTGCGCGCTATGCGAACCGCACTTTGTCGAACGAAGATTTCGAGTGCGCCGTCAAACATTTCTCGCGCGCGACGGAACTCGATCCGTCCTTCGCGCTCGCGCATTCGGGCATCGGCGTGTGCTATACGCGCCGCGTCATTAAAGGCTTTGGCGACTGCAAGGATTACGTGCGCGCCGAAGCTGAATTTGTCCAAGCGCTCACAACCGACCCGCAACTAATCGAAGCGCGCTTGCACATGATTTACATTTTTCTTTCGCGTGGAGAGAAAACGCGCGCGCGCGAAGAAGTCAAACGCCTGCGCCGTGAAGCGCCGAATGATGCGGCGACGCACGTCATTGCCGGAACCGTTTATCGCCTCGACGGAAAGTACGACAAGGCTTTGCGCAGCTTTGAACGCGCGGCGCAGCTTAACCCGGACGAGCGCGTTGTCGTCAGCTACAATCAAGCGCGCGTGCTGATGTACGAAGGCCGTTACCGCGAAGCGACAGATGCGCTTGACGCAGGCGCGCGGCTGGAGCCGAAGCATCCGCTCATTAAAACCTTCCGCGCGCGCATCTGTTTTTATCAGGGCGACGCGGGCGAAGCGACGAGAATCCTGCGCGAAGTGCTCGCGGAGAATCCGCAGATGGACGGCATTCGCCCGATCCTCGCAATGTGTTTGAGCGCGCAGGGGCAACACGAAGCGGCGCGTGCCGAGCTAACACCGCGCACAATCGAGAACGCTTCCGCCGATCACGATATTGCCTACTGGCTCGCTTCGGCCTACGCGCTTGAAACAAACAAAGACGAAGCCTTCAAATGGCTGGAGCGTGCCATTGCACTCGGCAATGAAAACCGCGCATGGTTCGAGCGAGACCCGAACTGGGCGCAGTTGCGCGAGGATGCGCGATTCAAAGCCCTGATGAACAACAACAGCATGGCAACGCCCGCCCGCGCCTAAACGCGAAAAAGGAAAGCCTCGCACGCATGAAAACCTTTGTTATAGGAGACGTTCACGGGCGTTGCGCGCAGCTACACAATCTGCTGCAAATGATCGAGCGCGATGCCGAAGAAGCCGATTCGATTGTGCTGCTCGGCGATTTGATTGATCGGGGGCCGGATGTGCCGGGCGTCGTCGATGCGGTTCATAAGCTGCACCGCGAAAAGCCTTCGCGTGTCATCGTGCTGCGCGGCAATCACGAACAAATGCTGCTCGATTTTTTCGATGCGGGCGAACCTCTCTGGTTGTCGCATACGATTGGAAGCAATTGCACGATCGCGCAATATGCAAGCTGTTCAGGTGACGCGGATAAGGCTCTGGAAATGCTCGGCGCAGGAAAAAATGCCGACGAATTGCGCCGCCGGATAACGCAGCTTGTGCCGCCCGAACATGTAGATTTTTTTCGCGGATTGCCGCTTTACCACGAAGACGATCATGCTCTTTACGTTCACGCGGGACTCGACGGCGACAAGCATCCGCGCGACACCGCGCCGCATCATTTGCTGTGGTCGCGCGACGCAAACTTTTTCCGCAACTACAAAGGCAAGCCGTGCGTTTTCGGACACACGCCGACGCCGCTTTTGCCGCTTCGCGGGAGGGTCGGACGCCATGGGATTTATATTTCGCACAGCGCCATCGGCCTCGACACGGGCTACATGCACGGCTCGCCTTTGAGCTGTTTGCAACTGCCGGACTTCACGCTTTATCAAGCCTTCGCCGACGGCCACACCGCCGTTCATCACATCACAGCGTTTATCCCGGAACCACTGCGCCGGATGCAAAAATAGCCGCGCGGTTTGTATATGCAAACCGCGCGGCTATTCGTCGTTTAGCCGTTCAATCGCCGAAGATTTCGGCGCGAAACGTATTCGTCAGTTAGTGAATCTCGCGCGATATTCCGTCGAGGTAATAAACGCATTCACCATCGAGCGGTAATTATTGGGGACGCGATTATCCAGCACGTCGATCCAGAATTTGTAGCCTTCCGCATCCGGGTCGCGCCGCAGATACCCGAAGTATTGCATTAGCACGAACGCGCGGTTGTATTCGGCTTTCTGAAATGATTGATCTTCGATTATTTGCCGCACCACTAGCCCGCGCCCGCCTGTCTGCAACGCCGACAGATAAGCACTACGCTGCGCGCTCAAATTCACGCCGGAGGTTGATTTGATTGTTGCCGCGAGGGCATCGACGAATTGCTCTTGCGTCAGGCTCTGCGGATATTTTTGTAGAAACTCCGGGCGCTGCACAAACGCGTCCGCGAATGTTTGTTTGCTTGCATCGAGGTTTGCGCCGCCGATTACTTGCTCGCGCTCCGTCATGAATTCGTTGAAGGCAGGCTGGCGATTAAGCGTGCCTTTATACATGCGATACACAAACGAACCTGTTTCCTGAAATTCCTGTTCGATAAAGAACGCGGCGGAAATACTAACGCGTTGATCGCTCATGCACTGCGCATCATTCGTTTTTTCGCAGCGGCTAAATTGATCCGCCCAATAATTGAGTCCGCCGTCGTCCGGCGCGCGGTTCAGAAAATCGCGGTAATGTTGATCGACAAAGAAAGAAGGTTCGTCAATCGGGTTGCCCTTGAAGAACGAGAAGCCGCTTGTGACTGTGAAAGTTTTGCGGCGCACAAGAGAGTCTCTTGATTTGAGCGTGAACGTGTAATCTCCCGGCGCAAGATTGCTCAATTCGTAAATGCGTATGAGCGTGACAATAACTTGCCCTGACCCGCCGCCGGTGTATTTTTCGGCTTTCACGTCAACCGAAAAGTCGTTGCCCGTTCTTGCCATCTGTCCGAAATCCGTGATGCGATAACCAGCGTCGGGGAGCGTCAAACGCAAGCGCACAATCGCTCTGTCTCCGAAGGTGAAGACATCGAAGTCCGCTTGATCGGCAGTGAGCGTGACGGGCGCGAAGTTAGCGGGCGGCACGGGCGCGGGGCTTGGCGTCGGCGTCGGCGAAACGACCAACGGAGAAGGAAGCGATTGCCACGACGGTTCGACGTTGAGCCGCATGAAAAAGCGCGTGCCTGTTTGCGGCAGAGTGCTCTGGCCTGAATCGAAAGTGACGGGCGTCGGGTTGCTTCCATCCGCATTCATCGCAACGATGTGCCATGTGCCGATAACGATGCCGTTAATCAAGATTTGCTGAAAGGCGATCTTCGTGCCGTCTGGCGACCATGTCGGATTGTCGTTGTTGAAGTTGGATGCGTTGGTGAGTGCCTTCAAGTTGCTGCCGTCGGCATTCATCACATAGATTTCCGTGTTGCGATACGTGCCGGACAAACCTCTGGCGAAAGCGAGACGCGTGCCGTCGGGCGACCACGCCGGATGCGCGTTAATGGTTGCGCCGCTCGTCAACTTCGTTTGATTGCTGCCGTCAGCGTTCATCACGTAAACATCAATGGTCACGGGCGAATCGGGCAAACCGGACGACGGCAGGCCGGAGCCGGTCGTGAAGGAAATATTTACGGTCAAACGTGTGAAAGCGATGCGTGTTCCGTCGGGCGACCAAGCGGGACTCGTGCTCGGCGCTTTGCTGTCCGTCAGCTTCGTTTGATTTGTGCCGTCGGCGTTCATCACGTAAATATCCGGCACAACGTTCGGGATCGGCGTCAAAGGAAACGGCACCACGACAAAGCTGAACGGCGTGGGCGTCGGCTGCGGCGAACCGGACGGCGAAGGAGACGGCAATGGTGACGGAGAAAAAGTCGGCGGCGGCACGGTAAAGCCCGGCGGCAAGCCCGGCAGCGTTCCACCGCCAAAGCTGATCGCGCTTGTGGGAAGAGCAGGGATTCTGGTGAAGGCGATTTTCGCGCCGTCGGGCGACCACGCCGGTTCGCCATCATTGGCCGGATCATTCGTCAAACGTGTTTGATTCGTGCCGTCGGCATTCATCACATAGATTTCAAAATTGCCGTCGCGGTTACTGCTGAAAGCGATCTTTGTGCCGTCGGGCGACCACGCGGGGCTGACGTTGAGGCCGTTGCTTGTGAGCCGCACGACGTTGCTGCCGTCCGGGTTCACCGTGTAGATATTCGGCAGACCGTCGCGGTCACTGACGAAGGCGATGCGCCCGTTAAATTTCGGCGCGTTGGCGAGCGCCTGCGCTTCATCCTGCGCCGCATCGAAGGCGTAGGCGGGCAGCACTGAAATGAACGTCAAACAGGCGAGGACAAAAGCCGCGCCGACAAATCGTCCGGCAACTTTACTGAAAAACTTCATAACAATTTCCTTTGATAATCGGCAACGAAAAATTGTGTGGAGCGCGCGATAACTCTTGCGTTCAGCCGGGAGAAGGCTTTTGCGCAAGGACGGTACCGGCGCACGGAAACCTAACTGCAAACAACGCGCATTATGAAGAAATTCAGCAGCGGATGTCAAACGATTTCAAGCGCGGCGGTCGAGTATAAACCGCGCGATGCGGCGAAGCGGCACAGTGTCTTTTTTGAGCGGGGCGAGCGCCGCGCACGCTTCATCGTAAACGCTTTTCGCGCGGGTGATGCTCGCTTCGATTCCATAGAGCGAAGCATATGTGAGCTTTTTGGCGCGCGCGTCTTTGCCGGGCGTTTTGCCTAAAGCTTCGATTGTCGCCGTGACGTCCAAGACATCATCCGTGATTTGAAAAAGCAGGCCGAGACATTCGGCGTAACGCGTTATCGCAATCAACTCCGATTCAGTCGCGCGGGCGATAATCGCGCCGCAGCGCGCGGCGGCTGTAATCAACGCGCCTGTTTTGTGCCTGTGAATCGAATCGAGTTCGTCGCCCGCCGCATCCGCGCGCACTTCATCCGTGCGGGATTTATCAAAGCCTGATTCATCTGTTCTTGATTCAAAAGCGATGTCCTGCGCTTGTCCTGCGACCATTCCAAAGGGCGTGCCGGAAGCAACCGCAAGTTCGCTGACGAGGCGCACGCGCACGGCGGGTTCGAGGCTTTCTTCTCCGGCAATAAGTTGGAAGGCGAGGGATTGCAGCGCGTCGCCCGCGAGAATCGCCGTCGTTTCATCGTAGCGTATGTGGCAGGTGGCGCGCCCGCGCCGTAAATCGTCGTCGTCCATCGCGGGCAAATCGTCGTGGATAAGCGAATACGTGTGGATCATTTCAAAGGCACACGCGGCGGCGAGCAAGTCCGCGTCCTGTGCGCCGAACACGCGGCCTGAGGCGATGACGAGCGCCGGGCGAAAGCGTTTGCCGCCCGCGAAGAGGCTCCACCGAATCGCTTCGTGAAGCAAAGCGGGTTCGATTGTTTCAGACGGAACGAAATCATTTAGCCGCGCATCGACTTGCGCCCGCACCTGTGCGAGAAAAGCGGCAACATCGAATTCAACAGCGTCCATGTGGATTATCTTTGTGAGAAAAATTTAGAAGACGCTTTCATTATCGTCATCAATGTCTTCCGCATCCATCGCGCCGGACAAGTTTAAGTCTTCGTCGCCGGTGAAGGCATTCGTGACGGGCTGGCCTTTTGCATCGCGCATTAAAATTTCGATGCGCCGCTCGGCTTGATTAAGCCGTTCCTGACACTCGCGCGAAAGGCGCACGCCGTGCTCGAAGAGTTCGAGGCTTTGTTCGAGCGGCAGATCGCCGCGCTCCAACTCGCGCACGATTTTTTCGAGCGCCGTCAAAGACGCCTCGAAGTTGCCGTTAGTTTCCGCGCCCTTGCCGTTTTTGGCTTCCGCTTTTTTCATTCGACTCCCCTGCTCCAATCCAAAGAGCGCCAAGAAAAACTTGCCACAGAGACGAAGCAACAGTTTTCAGTTTTCGGTTATCAGTTTCCACTTCAGAACTTGCAGCATAGAGCTACCGCCTTATTTACTGAAAACTGTTTCCTAATCTCTGTGTCTCTGTGACTCTGTGGCTAATTTATTTGCTAGACACTCTAATCAAACGTTTTCCGCATCTTCAACGCGGCAATGCAAAACTCCGTGCGCCAGACGCAGGCTGACGGCATCACCGATTTCCACATCGCGCGCATCACGCAAGGCTCGCCCCGCTTCGTTTTGCGCGAGCGCGTAGCCGCGCGTGAGGACGGCGAGCGGCGACAAAGCGTCGAGCGACGCGGCGGCCACCGCCAGACGCCCGCGCTTATCATCGAGCAGATCGTTCGCCGCCGCATTGCGCCTCGAAGATAAAACGGCGAGCCGCATGTCGCCGCGAGCCACGCGCGCGCTTAATTCTGCCGGTGACAAACGACAGTTGACGGCATCGTTGCGGCGGCGCGCCGTTTCCATGCGGCGACGAATCAATGTCTCTATTTTGTGCGCGGCGTCGTTTGTTGCCGCCTTCGCCGCGCGCAACTTTCGCTGCACTTCATCGAAGCCGTGCGACATCGCCGCCTCGTGTACGCGCGTGCGTTCGTCTGCGATGCGATAGCGCATTAACTGAAACAGATCGCGCGTGCAACTTTCAATGTAAGATTCGATTTCATCTTCGCGTTCGGCGACGAGTTCGGCGGCGGCAGAAGGAGTTGCGGCGCGCAAGTCTGCGGCGAAATCCGCGATGGTAAAATCCGTTTCGTGACCGACGGCGCTAATCACCGGAATTATGGAAGCGCGAATCGCACGCGCCACGCGTTCCTCATTGAACGCCCACAAATCTTCGATTGAGCCGCCGCCGCGCCCGACGATAATGACATCGACTTTATCTTCTGTGCGCCCGTCGGCAATCGCCCGCGCGTGATATGCGTTCAATAATTCGATGGCGCGCGCAATCTCGCTTGCCGCTGTGTCGCCCTGCACGCGCGCCGGAGCAAACAGAACGTGGACGGTGCGCGTGCGGCGCGCGATGACCGTCAGAATGTCGCGTATCGCCGCGCCCGAAGGCGAAGTGACAACGCCGACGCGACGCGGCAGCACGGGCAGTTCCCGCTTCAATTCTTCGGCGAATAAACCTTCGCTTGCGAGTTTGTCGCGCAGTTGCTCGAACGCGACGCGGAGCGCGCCCGCGCCGACAGGGTCAATCGCTTCGACATCGAGTTGGTATTCGCCGCGCGGCTCGTAAACAGTCAAACGCCCGCGCGCGCGGACTTGCAAGCCGTCGGACGGGCGAAAGCGTATGCGTTTGTTCGTAGTGCGAAAGCAGGCGGCGCGAAGTTGTGCGCCTTCGTCTTTGATCGTGAAATACCAGTGGCCGGAAGCGGCGTGCGCTTTGAAGTCGGAGATTTCGCCTTCGACCCAGACGGACGCGAAACGCCCTTCAAGCGTCGAGCGGATGGCGCTCGTGAGTTCGGAAACGGAAAGCGGGCGGCGCTCTCCTTCGTCGAAGAGAGACATGAGCAAGGGATGTCTCATCTATCTGGATGGCGCGCTGCCGCCGCTTCGCGCATAGTACCCCTGACGATAAAGCAGACGCAGTTTCTGTTGGCGCAGTTCGGGATTGACGGCCTCGATGCGCACTTGGCGAAACGCGCCGTTGAAAGTTCGATTCGTCGGCGTGTAACCGATGAGATACTGTGAGCGCAGTTCCTGTTCGATCTGCGCAAAGGCGCTGCTCAAGGCGCTGACGGGACGCGGAAAAAAAGCCCGCCCGCCGGTTGAATCTGACAGTTTGCTTAATTCTTTGACGCGCATTTTACCTTCCGGGAACTTCTCGTCGCGTATGCCGATGGAATAAACGACGACATTGGCTTTGATCGCCCGATCAATCGCTTCCTGTTTCTTGCGACGGCTGCGCGTATCGTCGCCGTCCGAGAGTATGACGATGGCGCGGCGCGTGCGCTCCGGCGTCTTCGACAGCACGTTGTCAGCCGTCGAATAGATCGTGTCCCAGACGTTGGTATAACCTGTCGGGTCTTCCTCGAAAGTAAGCGGCCTTTGGTCTGCTTCGGCGCGACGAATGTTCTCTTCGGAAAGTCCCGGCGCAACACGCTCGATGGCGCGGCGCAGGCTCTCCTTGTTGTTCGTCAAATTCTCTTCAATCGTGGTTTTGCCTGTGAACGTAATGATCGCGGCCTGATCCTTTTCCGGGCGCATCACGGCGTCGAGAAACGCGCGTGCGGCATCCTTTTCTTCGGGCAATACTTCTGTTTGGGATTCGCTCGTATCGATTAAAATAGCGATGGAGAGCGGTAGATCAGCTTCGCGTTGAAAAATAGAAATGTTTTGCGGCGTTCCGTCTTCGAGTATGCGCACGTCTTCGCGGCGCAAGTTGGTGACGAAGTGCTGTTCCTTATCAACGGCGGTAAAGAGTATGTTCGTTAAATCAGTGCTGACGCGCACGACTTCCTCATCATCGTCCTGCGGCGGCGCAGCGTTGACGGGTGTTTGCGCGCCGGGGGATACGGGCGGCGTCGGCGTAGAGCGCGGCGCAGGCGTCTGTCGGACAACAGAAGGAGACGGCGTGTTTTGCGCGCCCGCACGCAGATTCAAAGAGCCGCAGAGCGCGAATAATAAGAACACTGCTGCCGCCGTCGCCGCAAGCACTCGCATCGTTTTATTTGGAGTGAACATAATTTGCACCGCCTGTAATCCCGACAAAGTTCGCGTCGTCGATTTGTTGATTGGTTGACTCATTGGCTCAATGATTCAATCGAAATTTATTTAACGCGCGGCGGCGCTGACCGCCGGACTCAAGCGCACGCTTGCGCCGTTGCGATTGACGCGGACGCGGACGCGCCGGTCTTGAGCATCTGCCGCGCTCGATTCGTAAGTGACGGTGTAGGAAAGGCGCAACTGCGTGACGACGTCATCGTAAGCCTTTTGCAATTCTTCGAGGCGCGTCACAGGGTAGTAAACGCCGCCCGACGCGCTCGCTAATTTGCGGCCTTCTTCGTCTGCGCGCGATGTGACGGTGAGATAGCGCGAGCGCAAGGGATCGAGCATTGCTTCGCTGCCCGCCGCCGTCTTAGCGTTAAGGCTGCTGCCGTTTGCCGGAATTAACCCCGAAGGCACATAGACAGGATAAATGAGCGCGCCGGATTCCCTCGTCGAATCGAGCAGGCTCGGAAACGGCACAAAGGATTTGTTGTCGTCGCCGTCAGACAAAATGACGATAGCCGTGCGTTCATTGCGCAAAGGCTTGAGCGTGTGGACGAGCACATAGGCGAGCGCATCGTAAAGCGCGGTTGCGCCGCCCGCGTCGATCTGGTCTAGGCTCGTTGCGAGCGAGCGGCGATCCGTCGAGAAATCCGAAATTAATTGAATGTCATCGCGGAAGCTAATAATGGCGATGCGATCCTGCGCGCTCGCCGTGTTGAGAAAACTGCGCCCCGCCTTGCGTATAAAATCGAGCCGCTCCTCGACGCTGCCCGACACGTCCAACAGCAGCACCAGATTAAACGGCGCGCTCGCTGCCACGACGCTCAACACTTTGCGCGGCTGATTGTTTTCCGTGACGGTGAAATCCGCCGCCTTCAAATCCGTCACGGCGCGCCCGCTTCGATCCGTGACTGAAGCGTTGACGCGCATCGTTTGGCCTTCGACGGGCGTTGCGACATTCACAGACGCGCGGCGCACGGCGAGCGTCGGAGCATTTGCATCGTGCGAGGGCAACCCGCGCGTGTAGTCCGCGAAGAGACGCGGGCTGACTTTGCGTATCGCTTCGATTAAATCGTCGTCGCCGCTGGCAATAATCGCCTGCGCCGCTTTGGTGAAAGGTCGTTCGCGCAAATCTGCGGGAACCATCGACGGATCGACGTTAAAGAGTATGACGCCGCGCTCCGTCGAGAAACGCAATTCGATGCGCGCGTTTTGCTTCGCCTTCGCGTCACCGAGCTTGCCGTTGAGTGTAAATTCGCCGCCCGCTTTTTCCTTTTCCTTTGCGAGTTCGACATCGCTGAAATAACGCGGGCGGCTCGCCTGCCATATAAAATTGTAGCGCACGGCATCCATCGGCACGGCGGCGCGAATCGTGCCTGTAGTGGTTTCGACTTCCGCTTCCGCGACGTTGCCGATGATGTCCACCGCGCCCGCCTTCGTTACGACTTTAACGCGCGCGCGGGCAGGCACGCGGACAAACAAATCAATGCGTTTTTTTTCGGTGGAGGCAACGTCGATCTCGATAAAATCTTTTTCGGCGACGGCGCGCACGTTTTGTTCTGTGACAAGAGCGCCGCTCGATTCAGCCTTAATGTAAATCTTCTTTTCCGCTTCGTCGGAAGCTTCTACGGTGACGCGCCCGCTCGCGTTGCGGATCGTGACGGCGACTTTTTCGGACGCGCTCAACTCCTTTTCAAAGCTTTGCGCGCGCGCTTTCGTTCCAAGCAGGCAACAGCAGGCCAGCACAACACAGGCGCAAACAAATTGTCTTCCGCGTGCGTTTGAAATGTGAAAAATGCCGTGCGTAAAGCTTCTGTCGAACATAGAATTTAATCTTGCCATAAGGCCGCCGGTCAAGCAACAACGGGAAACTACGGCGAAGCAGCGCTTGTTCGCTTTATGAATTTTTCAGGGAGAGAAGACAGCCACGAGAGGAAGCGCGTCGAACCATCAGTATAGAATCAGCATCCGATGCAAAGGGACTGCCGGACGCCTACAACCTTTGCTTGTTTTCCATTCCTTATAGACCAACTAGATGTATAACGATTAACGCATGACGATTAACAAAAGACACGCCGCTTTTATTTGTTCGATGCTCATCGCGCTTTTTGCCTGCGCGCGGATTCCATGTGCGGCGCAGACAGCAAGCCCTTCCGAAACCCGACAACGCACCGTCAATCAATCGCCGACGCCGACTCCATCACCAACGCCGCCGATGCAGACGCGCGCGCCAATCATCACAGGCACGCAACCCGCGCCGACAACAACAACGACGGCTCCTCCTACTGCGCCCGCATTGACGGCAAGTGTTCCGGCGGCGATTCTCACGACGGGCGCGGCCATCAGCGCGGCGCAGCAGAACAGCCGCTTAAAGTTCAATCTCGATTGGTCTTTCGGAGGCCGCCAGCAACGCGGCTGGTATCTCTACACGGCTTTAATCAATCGTGAGACCGGCACGGAAAAAGATGCGTTCACCACAGACTTTGCGCTCGCCATCGCGCACTGGCAGGCGGCGAACAATCTCGCCGTGACGGGCGTGCTCGATGCAGACGCTTGGTATCGAATGATTGCCGTCTGGCAGGCGCGCCGCATTCAAGAACAGGATCGCGCCGAAGCCTTACCTTCGCAGCTACTGACCGCGCCGATCATTGATTTTTATGACCCGACGCGCGCCATTGAATTATTGAAGGTGGAGAAGCAAACTTACGCGGCTTATAAGCGCATGGTCGCAGCGGCGGGGCAGGACTTATCGCTTAAACTACAAATTGCGAGCAACGGCGAATTGTCGATTGCGGAAAAGCGTTTGAAGATTATTTCCTCGTTTCGCTCGAAGGATTATCAAGCGCAACTGCGCCGCCAATCGCCGAACGCAGGCCGCGCCGGACTCGCCCTCAACAGCCCGCACTTCACGGGACGCGCCCTCGATCTATACGTCGGCGGCGAACCCGTCGATACGCGCGATTCCAATCGCTCGGTTCAAGTCAACACGCCCGTCTATAAATGGCTCGTCAAAAACGCCGCGCGCTTCGGCTTTTATCCTTACTATTACGAGCCTTGGCACTGGGAATACATCCCGCACGGCTCTGCCGTTGTTGGCTCTCAATAAAGCGCGGCGATTGGATTTTATTCAGGTATCGGAAGCCTTCGGATCATCTCGCCGCTAAAGACCGTTGTTCCATTACTTGATTCAATTCCCGGCGATTCAACAAGTATGCCGACTGTGACAGTCTCACCATTTACTTGTAGCGTAACGTCTACGCGCGTCGCTTCGTTCGTGTTTATAAGCAGATTTGTCAGTTTGTAAGAATTAAAATTTGTCGCTTTGACTTCCAAGTTGTAGCTGCCGGGAGCCAAAGCGGTAAAGCCGAACTCGCCTTCGCTTGTCGTCGTAGCGCTCAATTTATCTTTGGTCTGCTCGTTAATCAACGTGATCTTAGCTGCGGGAATTACTGCGCCATTGGGATCAAGAACAATGCCAGTGAAATTTACCTGTTCACCTTTCGTAGGCGTTCGCTTGATTTTGAGCAATGTCTCGCGCGAGCAGATTTTGTCTTTTTTGGAGCGAGTCTGACCACCAACGACAGTGATTATCGACGATATGCTTAACAGCATTGTCAAAGCGGCTCCGGCGATTCGAGCAACGCGTCTTTTGAGCGCGCGTAGACCGACAGGGCAATCCTTCGTTAAGACAGTGCCATCGGCGCGGCGATACAACCTCGCGCAAATGCGCCCTTCCGTACTCGCAACCAGCGACTTAACCTGTGGCTCTGTCATCTCTGAAATGTTATAGACATGCAGATTGCATTGGTTACAAAAGCGCGCTTGATTGTCGCCCGTCATATGATCCCACCCTACCTCACAAGGCGAAGCGATACGCATCCGTTCAAGAAAATCGTTTCGCTGAGTCATGGCTGTGCTCCATATAAAGGCAGAGTTCTTACGCAATCTGTTCTTCCTTGAAAAAAGCTGCTGACGCCTTTTATGCAATTGTCCGCGAGCGTGCGGCAGTGCGTTTTTTCACCGGCGGCTTTTTCGTCGCCTGCCCGACGATGGGTTGCAGGCTGCCGTCGGTTAAGGCGCGTCCGGCTTCAAGGCTTTTGACGCTGACGGCGAACTCTTCTTTCGCGTTCGGGCGCGCCAGCATTTTTTCCAGCGTCTCATTGCTCAATTTCGATGAGTTGATGCCGCTGCTGTCGATTTCCTCGCGCAGGTTTTCCGTAGTGTTCGTGCCGCGCCCGTAAACGTCCGGGTAAATGTGCAGCACGCCCGCTTCGATAACTTGCGTATCGTAATCTATTTCGACTGGCACAATCGGATCGAGCGGCGCATCAAGGGTTTTGAAGGTGCGCTTCGCCGTTTCGATTTGCTTTTCCGTGACGGGCAAGGCGCGCGCGGCGACAATCTTTTCCGCGAGGTCGTACAAGTCCGCGCGCAGCATACGCACGCAGCCGTGCGATACGAGATTGCCGAGGTCTGACACTCCCGCCGCCTGATGAATCAAATAGCCGCCGCCGAGCGGAATCTTCATTTTGCCGAGCGGGTTGCGCGGGTCGCTCGCCTTGATGATGTCGCCGGGACTCACGCCCTTGTGCTCCGCCACCCACTCGCTGTCGGGCGGAATCCACGCAGGGTTCCAGATCACTGCCGTCGCATCACGATTGCCCACCACGAGCGGAAACTCTTTTTGCCCGACGCCGATTTGATACGTCTTCACTTCCTTGTTGCTCTGCCACAAGGTCAAACGAAAGGCAGGGATGTTGACGGTAATCCTGATGTCCGGCTGTCCCGCTTCGAGCGCGGCCTTTTCGATACGCCCGCCCGTAAATTTATCCGAGCGCGCCGATTCGTGTTTCGGATTTTGATTAATCGTCTGTGCATAGGACATGAATGCGCATGACGATATGAATAATAATGCGACCACAATGATGATTGATTTTCTTACTTGAACACTCAATTTCGTTTCTCCGCCTTTCTCACAAACCCGCGCCTTTGTCGCCGCCTAAGTTATACGGCAAACTCCGGCGCGTGCAACAACGCTATTGATTGGTGCTCACAAAGTTCAAATGGTTGTCTTTAACGAATGTTCGGGAACGGAATAGATAAAGAAAACGCTGCCTTATTTTTTCATCAGGAAGATTGATGTGAAAGCAGGATCAAGGAGTTTCCACATAATAGCTTTCGCGTCCGTGAACGATGTATTCGGGATGATTGCGCACTTCTATGTGGACTTGGCGCAGGCGTCCGTCGCGCGCTTTGTTCGTCGGGTAATAGCCGATGATGTAGCGGTGGTCGATGTCTGCGAGAATACGCGCGTAGATGTCCTTTGCTTGCTCCGGTTTTTCGAGAAACGATGCGAAGCCGCCCGTTAAATCGGCAACGTGCGCGGCAGCTTCCTGTCCCTTCACCCGAAAGTCTGCGAAGTGCATCATCATCGTTTGTTTCATCATCGCAAGGCGCGTGGAAGTAACTGGGTCGTTTTGTTTTGATGTCGCGTTTGTGTCCGCAAGCGGCGGCAGGCGGCGATGGCCTTCCCACATGTCAGGATATTTTTCCTGCGCGCGGCGGCTTTTCTCGTTCATCAGTCGCACGCGTTCGGCAGTTTCTTCGGGCGAAAGACCGATTAATTTATCGCTCGGAATAACCGTGTAAATTTTCACGCGCGACTTTTCCGCTGCCGCATAAACGTCTGCCATGCTATAGCTTTTTTGCTGCGGCTGCGCGCGTTGAATGAAAGCGTTTCCGCCGAGCCGTTCCACTTCATCGCCGTCGGTTTGAAAAATAATAACCGGCAATTCCTTTTTGCCGGTTAATTCGCGCAAGGTTGCGAGCAGCGCGCTGAATTGCAAACTGCGGCTGTGAAAGCCGTTGACAGAGAGCTTCTTCAAGGAATCGAGCGCTTCTTTTAATTGCCTTCTATCCTTTGTGAAATCAATGGTGAGTTGAACGTCGTCCGTCACGATTGCCATTTCGTCTGTGCGCGTGAGTTGATTGACGAGCTTTTTAGCAGCTTCGATGCTTGCGTCTAGGTACGGCAGTTGGCTCTGGCTGCGATCCAGAATGAGGACGATGGAGCGCGGCAGGCACGCAGTATCGTCTGCGAGCGTACTAATCTGCTGCGGGTGTCCGTCTTCCGTAATGACAAAATCATCATTGCCGAGTCCCGTAACGAAGCGCTTGCCGCCCGCGTCCGTGACCGATATATCCGAGACGGCCAGAAGCGTTTCCACTCTGATCGCATCACCGGATCGAGCGCCGTTTTCGTCCTGCTTCTCATCCGACGTTTCATTTGCCGCGCCGTTGTTTTGTTTGGCTGCGTCCGCTTTGTTTCGCTTGAGGCTCGAGCCGAATGTTTTTTGGCGCGCGGTCTTTTCGGCGACGGATTGCGCATTGCCTGTCAGTGATGGCATCGCACAGGCAAAGGCGACGAAAAACGCGAAGAATAACAGACCGTGTTTTGTAATTTTTTTCATGACGGCAACCTCAAATTCAGTTGGCGGCGGTTCGAGTTAATCGACACTGTGAAGGCGCGTGCGCAGTTCGATTTTAGAGTCCGGGCTTAGATGTAAACCAGAAAAGAAGCGCCTGCCCGATGCCGAGCAGGAAACCGAGCGCCGCGCCGAAGATTTCGATGGTCTTCAAGTGTTGCTGCGCGACGGAGAGAACGAGTTCTTCCAATTTCTCGACCGGGTATTCGGAAACTTTGTTGCGGACGATGCTGCCGATGTCGAACTCCGCGATGGCCTGCGGAAGGCGCGCGCGGGCGGCAGCGGTGATTTGTTCCGTCAACATCGCGGAAGCATTTTCGACGGCGTGCGGCGGCAGTTTATCCGAGAGGCGTCCGACGGGCGCGACCAGCAGGCGTTCGATCTGCGTGCTCAAAACGCCGTTGATGGTCTGCGCCGTTTCCTCGCGCGCGAGCACGGAGAGCAAGCCTTTTGTGAGAAAGCTTTTCAGGCGCGCGGCGGATTCGGGATTGAGGTGCTGCAACAATGCACGTAAGGTGTGCGGGCGAATGCGCATCAGTGCGTCCGTCGCGTAGGCGGAAACGGTCTTGGCGAGTTCCGGGCTGCGCGCGATGTGGACGATGCGCATAGAGATTTGATCCTTGATTAACTCCAACTTATCGGGCGCAATCTGGCCGACGATTTCGTTGATCGGGCGCGCGAGCACGTTGTCAATCGTCGAATCGAGAAAGCGCTCGGCTTCCTGCGCGAAGGCTTCGCCGCGCAAAAATTCTTCGACGCGCGTCGGCAAAGTATTGTTCACCATCTCGTCAACTTCGTTGTGAATGCGTTCGCGCGAGACGAAGATTTTTTTGAAGAACGAAAGCTGTCCGTAATAATCATCGACTTCGCGTTTGATGAGCGCGCCGATTTGCGTGCGCGTGTTCGGGTTCGTCGCAATGCCTGCGAGATGCTGCACGATGGGCGGCACTTGCGCGTCGATGCGCTCCTTGATAATGGCGACGGTGTGCGTCGTGAACATTTCGGCGAGCGTCGCGTTGCTTGCCGCTAATTCTTCGAGCCGCGCGCCGACGAAGTCTTTGATCTTTTTTTCAAATCCCGCTTCGGTGACAAGATTGCGAAAGCGAGTTTCGAGAAAGCCCAGCATCTGCTCGAAGGTTTCTTCGTCGAGCACATCCGAAATCCGCCGCGCAAGTATTTCGTCAACGCGCCGGTCAACGAACGACAGAACGGCGGCGCTCGTTTCCTCACTCTTCAAAATTTCCGCGATGTATTCGGCAACGCGCAGTTGCAAAGCGCTGATCGCATCGAGCACGGGCGCGCGCGCCACCGCAGGCAGGGCTTCGATCAAAGACGGGTACGAAGCGTTCAGCAAATCTTGTGTGTAGCCGCCGACGAAGCTTTCAACTTTGCCTTTGAAAAAGTTCGTATCGAAGAGCGCGCTCACAACCGTGTCCTGCGAAACGAGTTCGTTGCCGACGGCGTTGCCGATTGTTTGCGCGAGACGTTCGCGGTGGCGCGGAATCATGCCCTGCGGCCAAACCGTGATGCCGAAAAGTTTGACGGGATAACGCGGGCGAAAAAGCATACGGATCGCCAGCCACGCCGCGCCGTAGCCGTGAAACGTGGCGACGATGACGAAGCCGATGGCGAGCAGCAATTTGTATGTCTGGTCGTCGATGGCAGCAAACTCCTGTCAGATAAACGCATAACTAAAAGTGTGAACCGATACTACGAATGCTAAACGCAGCCGCCGGAGCAGGTCAACACTTTTTCACGCGCGCGATTCTTTAGTCTTCAACCCACACAACGAACGCGCACCTTATGCCAAGCGTTGTTCATGTAGCCTTTGAAATTCCATATGTGGCGCGCGTGTTCGGGCTGCGTGTTGGCCGCCGAATCCAGCGCGCGAACGATGATTTCGCCTTCGCCCGGCGGCATGTCCAACATGGCTTCCCACAAACACCACGCCCACGACGGACGATCTTCCGGCAGCGTCGCCATTGTCCATGTCTTGCCGCCGTCAATCGAGACATCCACGCGTTCGATGCGCCGGTCTCCGCCCGCCATCGCGTAGCCTTGCACGAGGATGCGCCCTGCTGGAATCTCTTCGTTTTGTTGCGGGCGACAAATGACGGCGTTTAAGGATTGCTCGCCGAGCATCAAGCCTTGCGACCAATCGACGTTTGCGGCATTCGTCTGCGGCGGAAAAAGCTTATAGGCGTGTGCCTGAAAATAGTTATCCGAAGGCTCTGCTTGCAGCGAGATTTCCGAAAGCCACTTGACGCTTCGCGCGCCGATGTAACCGGGCACGACGACGCGCAAGGGAAATCCGTGCGTCGCAGGAAGCGGCTCATCGTTCATTTCATAAGCGAGCAGAACTTCCGCGCGCAAAGCTTTATCAAGCGGAACCGAGCCGCCGAAGCCGAATCGCTTGCCCTGCCTTTCGACATCATCGAGTCCCTTGAATGCGACATGCTGTGCTTCGTCTGTAAAATTTGCCGCCAGCAGAATTTCGCGTAGTGGCGCGCCCGTCCAGACCGCATTGCTGATCGCTTCCGCGCCCCATGGAAGCTCGCCGGGAGTTTCGGCGATCTGCGCCAATTCGTCGCGCCGGTTGCCCGCGCATTGCAGAGTTGCCGTCACGCTTCTGCGCGGAAAGTTTTGCTTAATGTCAGCGAGCGTCCATTGCAGCGGCGTCTTCGTCATGCCGCCGACATTCAAACGGTAATTCGCTTCATTGATTTCCGGCACGGGCGCGTGATTGCGCACAAAGAAAAGTTCCTGCGCGGTGATGAAATTTTCGCGCAGCAGCGGAAGCGGCGCTCCGGCATTCAAAGGCGTTTCTTCGCGCACGATCAGCGACGGATGTTTGTTATGAATCTTCAAAGACGTGTCTTCCTTCACCGGAAACATTGACGACAATGACGCGCATATCTTATTCATACGAACGAAGCATGTCTATTGAGAATTCTTTCGCGCGTCGCGGATTTAGCGAACGCGCGCCGATTGCTTTTGCGCTCTCCGGCGGAAAGTGATAAAAGATTGCGCGGATTAACTTAATTTTTCAAATGGAGATTTGCCGTATGCGTTCCTTCGTTTCTTGGCTCACAGCCGCGACAATCCTTTCACTGCTCGCCGTGTTGTTCGGATGCAGCGCGGCAGTCGTGAAAAGCGATACCACCGCCGCCAACAATCAGCAGCAACAACCGCTTCCGCGCACATCGCCCGCCGGAGACGGAGCCGCGCGCATCACCGTCGCAGACTTGCGCGAAGCACTCGATAAAGGCACCGCCTACGTAGTAGATGTGCGCACGGACGATCAATACAAGTCAGGGCATATCAAAGGCGCAGTCCACATTCCCGAAATGAACATCGCCGCGCGCGCGAGTGAATTGCCGCGCGACAAAACGATTGTCACATATTGTTCTTGACCCGCCGAACTCACCAGCGCCCGTGCGGTGCTCGAACTCAAAAACAAAAATATCACCAATGCTGCTGCACTCGTCGGCGGCTACGACGGATGGAAAACAGCAGGCCTTCCGATAGAACCTGCAAAATAAACTTAAGCTGAAGCAAACGATGAGCGGCAGGATAAAACGTTTTATCTTGCCGCTCTTATCATTTTACGTATTCGGCGTGTCGTGACGATAAGCGAGCCGCTTTTATTTCAAGCTGTAAGAGAGCTGCACAATCCCGCTTTCGTATGTCTTGCAATCGAGGAGTTTCAGATCGGTTTGCCGGTGCGAGCCGCGAAATAAGGGAAGCCCTTCGCCGAGAATAATCGGATGAACGGTGAGAATAAATTCGTCGATCAAACGCTCTTTCATAAAAGATTCGATCAACTCGCCGCCGCCCATCAACCAGATGTCTTTTCCCTTTGATCGCTTCAACGACTCGACAAAAGTTCGGATGTCGCCTGAAACAAACTCGAAGTTTTTATCCGCACTGTTTTTCAGCGTGCGAGAGAAAACATAGTTCTTTATTCCTTTATAAGATGGCGCGCCTCCAAGACCGAGCGCCACGTCATAGGTTTTGCGCCCGAACAAAATCGAATCAATTGATTTATGAAACTCCGTCATTCCATAGTCGGCATCCATAAAGAGCCAATCAATTCCGCCATCAGGCCGCGCGATAAAACCATCCAGACTGTTAGCGATAAAAAGTTTTACCTTTCGCATTTGTTTCCACTCCAAACATAGGAGAAATACCGTACTTTTTCTTTCGCTGCTTTCTGCTTTTCATAACACACGCGTGCCTGCGATGCGTTCGAGTTGTTGCGTGAACTGCGCGCGTGCGAGTGCCGTTTGCCTGCGCCGCGCGAGCACCGCAAGTTCGAGTGAGACGCGTTCGCGCACAGAGTTGCCGCCGTCGCCGGACTGCGCACTGATGCGATCAACCACGCGCCGCAAACATTCGCTCACGCCTGAGACGTAATTTTTCTCATTCAGCTTTCCGGCGTGCAGTTGGACTGTGCCGCCCGGTTTGTAATCGAAGCGTCCTGACGACGGATCGAGAAAAGCGTAATCGTCGGCGAGCGCGAGCCGCGTCTGGCGAAAGTGCGCGTTGAAATCTGCTCCCGTGCTTGCGACGGCGCGCTCGACTGCCGCGATCAACTCGCCGCTCACGCGCGCCAATTCATCCCAAGTCAAAACGCCGTCTGCCGCAGAATCGACGACAGTTTTCGAGTCGCTTGTGTGCGGCGGCGTTACTGTGTGCGTCGTCGTTGCCGACTGAAGGCTTCCGCCCGCCAGATGCGGCGCGTTTCCGTTCGCCGCTTCAATGACATTCCCGCCCGCCGAAACATTCGCCTTAGACGCGTCGTTCGGCGCAAGAAGCGCTTCCGCCGATTCCTCATAAACGCTGACGAGGCCGCCCGCTTCCCTTGCGCGCACCAGCAAGCGTTGCAGCGCCGCATCGCCGACTGCCGTGCGCCCCGTCGCGTGATCTGTTTCGCGCACGCTCGGCGAGGCATCCGCATTCAAAAAAACGTCCGCGTCGTAGTCGTCTAATTCGACGTGAATGTGTCCTGTGAATTTGCGTGCCTGTAAATAACGCACGAGCGCCGCCAGATTGACGAACGCCGTGTCCAGATTTTCGTGAATGAAGGGAGTCGTTGTGTTAGAAGTCATGCGAAATCGAATTTGCCATCAGAAGTTTTTCGCGGCGAAGTGTACCAAAGGTCTACCAAAGATAAAACGAAAAAGTGAAATGGGAAAAGTTGCGGCGGTAGGTCATTTTTTACTGTTGAATAATTTGTTTGCGAGAGATTAAGAACGCGAATAAGCTAGCTAATAAAAATAGGCTGAGCCGAGTGGCTATTCTGTCAGCTTCGTAGGAGACAAAAGACATTTTGAACAGTGGTCGCAGTCCGTCAGTTGGCGCACGCATAAACGTCCACCAAGACGTAATAATCTCCACCACAAAAGCTGCAACTAGAAAAAGCACCCAAGTCTTGAGTTGCCGTTTTGTTTTGCTAGTCATGTTATCTCTCCTAATCGGATTGTACGACTTTTCGGTTTTGCTCAACAGTGAAACTGACCTACTACCAAATCGCGGCGACGATTGCCAGATGATGCCTCGCCAAGCGTCCGTTTAGTCCGCAATTTTACTTTTTACTTTTTCCGTTCTCTGTGCCACACTCCGCACGCGAAAACGATGCCGAATATATTCATGCGATATGTGCGCGTCGTAGTGACAGAGTATGCAGTGGTCGAAGCTCAAAGCGAGAGTCAAAGATTTCATCTGCCCTGAACTTCAGGACAGAATAGATTTCCATCTCACGAGCTACCGTAAGTCCCATGATGGCGCAGATAAGGTGTGGATTACCATTGACAGGCAGCGCGTGTTTAGCTGCAAGCATTATCCTTATGAATCGGCGGAAGCAGAGGCTTATCATGGCGGTCTGCATGGCGAGCAAGTGAAACAGTTATTGCGCGAAAAGGAAATCCACACGCCGAAAGATTTCGGCGATGCTATGCGCGCTTATCTCGACATGCCTATTGGTGAGGCTCTGGAATCTTCAGACCCGCTAGTTAAAGCCTTCGCCTTGGTTGACAGGCGCTCCGGCAAAAGGACGCTAGGGAAACTTACAATCTCTGATACAGAGCATACGCTTGTGAAAGCGTTTTATACTTTGCGTCTCGCTTCGGCGCTTCGAGAATAATTTTCGCTTCCCGAATTTTTCAAATTTCAATCAACCATTCACACACTCGAAAGGAGAGATGATCGCGGTGGCATCTCAACTGTTTAAGACCAAAAGTCCCGATCTATTAATCAGCGAATCGGAAGCGCCGGAGCGTCAAATGAAACGCTCGCTGTCGGCGCTCGATCTAACGGCGCTCGGCATCGGCGCGATTATCGGCTCCGGCATCTTTGCGCTGACGGGAACCGCCGCCGCCGGACAAAATTTTGAAACGCCGATTGAAACGCCGGTCATCAATTATATTCAATCTTTTTTGAGCGGCACGACGGTGCATTTAGGGCGTCCCGGCGCGGGGCCTGCCATCGTGCTTTCGTTCGTCGTCGCCGCCATCGCGTGCGCATTCGCCGCTTTGTGCTACGCCGAACTCGCCTCGATGATTCCTGTTTCCGGCAGCGCCTACACATATTCTTACGCGACCTTAGGCGAACTGATCGCGTGGATTATCGGCTGGGATTTGATTCTCGAATACGCCGTCGGCAACATGGCTGTCGCGGCGAGTTGGAGCGGCTACTTCGTTAAGCTGCTTTATAGTTTATTCAATCTCAAGCTTCCGCTCTGGATGGTCGCCGATCCGAAGACAGCCGCCGACATTATCGAAAAGGGCGGCGACGCCGCGCAGTATTTTTCTTCGACGACGTTGCCCGTCGTCGCTGGCTATCACATCGCGCTCAACATTCCCGCGTTCTCAATCGTGATGCTGCTGACAGTGCTTTTGGTTTACGGCATACGGGAAAGCGCGCGCGCCAACACCGTCGCCGTCATCATCAAAACGACTATCGTTATTTTCTTCATCGCCTTCGGAGCTTTTTACATTAACCCGACGAACTGGCACCCGTTCGTGCCAAACGGATTTACGGGCGTGATGAGCGGCGCGGCCATCGTCTTTTTCGCCTTCATAGGCTTCGATGCCGTCTCCACGACCGCCGAAGAAACCAAAAATCCGCAACGCGATTTGCCCATCGGCATGATCGCCAGCCTTGTCGTCTGCACGCTGCTTTACGTTTTAGTTTCGGGCGTGTTGACGGGCATGAAAAAGTACACGGCATTTGTCAGCGATTCGGCGGCGATTGCGACTGCCGTCGAAGTTTCCGGCAAGCCTTGGGTGCAGGCGGTCATCAGCGCGGGCGCGCTCGCAGGCATGACATCCGTGCTGCTCGTCTTTCAACTCGGACAGCCGCGCATCTTCATGGCGATGGGACGCGACGGGCTTCTGCCGCAGTATTTTTCGCGCATTCATCCGCGCTTTCGCACGCCGCACATCACGACGATCTGGACAGGCATCGTCGTCGGCCTCGTCGCCATGGTCAAAGACATCGGCTCGCTCGCTGACTTAACCAACATCGGAACTCTGTTCGCGTTCATCTTAGTGTGCATCGGCGTCATCATGCTGCGGCGTTCGGCTCCCGAAAGACGCCGCCCGTTCCGCGTGCCGCTTGTGCCGCTTGTGCCCATCTTAGGCGTGCTGCTGTGCTTTGCCTTGATGCTTAGTCTGCCGGTCTTGACGTGGATCAGATTCTTCGTCTGGCTCATCATCGGGCTGGTGATTTATTTTAGCTACGGCATGAGCCATAGCCGCTTGCAGCACGGCAGCGATACGGGCGCAACAGAGCCGACGCCGCCCGTCAATTCCTGACAGGCGCGCTAAACATTCGTGCGCGTTGAAACGAATCCTTACCTGACGAATTTTCGGAGAAGCCTCGTATGAACGCATTGCCGCTGATCGTTGGTGCGTTGTGCGTGATCGCCATCGCGTACAGATATTACTCTGCCTTTATCGCCGCGAAGGTTCTGGCGCTCGACGATACGCGCAGTGTGCCGTCGGAAACGATGTGCGACGGGCATAATTATTACCCGACGAACAAGTGGGTGCTGTTCGGTCATCACTTCGCGGCGATTTCGGGCGCGGGGCCTTTAGTTGGGCCGGTGCTGGCGGCGCAGTTCGGATTTTTGCCGGGCTTTTTGTGGCTGGTGATCGGCGTCACATTGGGCGGCGCGGTGCATGATTTTATGATTCTCGCGGCGAGTGTCAGGCGTCGCGGGAAATCTCTCGCGGAGATTGCACGCACGGAGATTAGCCCGCTCTCCGGCGTCGTCGCGGGCGTCGCCATTTTGTTCATCGTCGTCATCGCGCTCGCAGGGCTTGGCCTTGTCGTCGTCAACGCGCTCGCCGAATCCGCTTGGGGAACTTTTACCGTCGGGTTCACGATTCCGCTCGCGCTGCTGATGGGACTTTATATGTACCGCATACGTCCCGGACGCATCGGCGAAGCGAGCGCGCTCGGCGTCGCGGGACTTCTCTTCGCCGTGTTTTTAGGCGGGCGCGTGGCGGAGTCGAGTTGGGCGGAGACGTTCACGTTTTCCAGAAACACAATCATCGTTTTAATGGCGTCCTACGGTTTCATCGCGTCTGTGCTGCCGGTATGGATGCTGCTTTGCCCGCGCGATTATTTGTCGTCGTATTTGAAGATCGGGACGATTGCGTTTCTTATCATCGGCGTCGTGCTGGTACATCCGAATTTGAACATGCCAGCGTTTACACCGTTTGTCGCGGGCGGCGGCCCCGTGATTCCCGGCAAGGTTTACCCGTTCGTTTTCGTCACGATTGCGTGCGGCGCAATCAGCGGCTTTCACGCGTTGATTTCATCCGGCACGACGCCGAAGATGATTGCTAAGGAAACGGACACGCGCATGATCGGCTACGGCGCGATGTTGATGGAGGGCGTCGTCGGCGTCGTCGCGCTCATTGCCGCCACGTCGCTTTTTCCCGGCGATTATTTTGCGATTAATACGGCGCAAAAAACGGATGCGCAAAAGGCCGCTTACGTTCGCATGATCGACGAGCATGGAAGCAGCGAATTTGATTTGCGCCCGCAGGAGATTGATCGGCTCGAAGCGGAATCCGGCGAAAGAAATCTGCGCGGCAGAACAGGCGGCGCGGTGACACTCGCCTTAGGCATCGCAAAAATCTTCGACGCGATACCGGGACTTCGCGGATTGATGAAGTACTGGTATCACTTTGCGATTATGTTCGAGGCGCTTTTTATCATGACGACGATTGACACGGGTACGCGCGTCGGGCGTTTTCTCGTCGGCGAATTCGGCGGCCGTGTTTACCGAAAATTCGACGAACCGAATTGGCTGCCCGGCTCGATTATGACAACGCTCTTGGTCGTCGCAGGCTGGGCGGCGTTTATCTGGTCTGGCTCCATCTCGACGATCTGGCCTATGTTCGGCATCGCCAATCAACTGCTCGCTTCCGTCGCGTTGTGTGTGGCGACGACGATCATTTTCAATTCAGGCAAAGCGCGCTACGCATGGACGACTTTGTTGCCGCTCACCTTTGTTGCCACGACAACGCTCGTCGCAGGCTGGCAATCTATCACGGACATCTTCTGGCCGCTCGCGCAAAAACAGGAAACGTCAACGCAGGGTTACATCAACGTCGCGCTGACGATTATTCTAATGACGGCGGCGGTGATCGTCATTGTCGATTCAATTCGCCGCTGGACGACGATGCGGTCATTAAGCGGTAAAAGCAAAACTCTCGAGATGGCAGTGGGGAACTGAAGAGATGCCGCACGCGCGTCGTAGATGAAATTGATGGTCGATAATTTTTCAGGATTTAAGTGGCTCGCCAGAATGTGGATCGTGGCGCTGGCGGCGGCGTTGGTGATTTCCGGATTGTCCGCCGCGCGGCAGTTGAGAAAGGTTCCGGATTTTCCCTATGGATGCGATCCCTTCGGCTATTTGCGTATGGCGCAGGAAATTCGCCGCGCGACGGGGAGCGGTACGCTACCGGAATTTGCGCTTGAGTCCGAGCAGACGCGCTTACTTATCAATCTAATGCAATCCAGACAGGTGCAGTTGCCCTCATGGTTGCATGTGGTTGCGCCGCACGCGCATCACTATTTTCCGCAGGCGAATCACGTCGGCGTGCAGTATCCGCCCGGCACGGGTTTGACGCTCGCGCTCTTTCCCGAAAGAACGGCGGTGCATGATCTAAACCGGGCGTTGGTATGGTTGCTGGTCATCGCCGGGCTTGCCTTGCTGGTGCTTGCGGGCGTGCGCGGTGCGTGGATAGCGGCGGGCTTTGTGACGCTGGCGATGCAGTTTGCAATGGAAATCTTGATGAGCATTCAAGATTTATCTTATTCAATCAATGCGATGCTCGCTCCACTACTTATTTCATGTCTCTGCTTGTTCGCCGCGCGGCGTGTTCTCGCAAACGAAGAAAAGATATGGCGCGCGCGTTTATGGAGTCTGTTGTCCGGCCTCGCGTTTGGCTTCGCAGTGCTCGACCGCTTGCCGGTTATGTTGCTTTTGCCCGGTTTCCTGCTCATTATATGGCGCAACTCATGGAGCGGATTTATTAAGGAAGGCGCGGCTGCGTTCTGTGCGGGGCTGTCTATTTTCGGTATTTTTCCGTTACTGATTCACCAACAAAAACTGACCGGCGCATGGTTTCTGCCGACCTATGCAGCATATGACAACACCACGCCGAACCTCGCTATTATACTTCGCAATGTCTCTTTCTATATCAGCGCAACGCCCGGTAGCGAGTTTAACTGGTGGCTGCTCGTATTCGTTGCAGGCTTCGTAGGTTTCGCTTTCGCGTTGAGGCACGGAACGGCGATTATGCCGCTTGCCCAATCGCTCAACAAAAGCCAGATGGCTCTGGCGACGCTCGCGTTGTGGTGTGTCCCGACCGCTTATTTTCTAACGCACGAAGTTACCATCAGCTACTATCTGCTTCCTTCGACATTTGCCGTCGCGGTGTTTCTCGCTCTCGGCGTTTTCACGATTGAAATGCGTGCGGCGGCTGTCACATCGTCGTCGCCGCACAATTCGCTTTTCCGGTTCACGGCGAACGGCTGGCGCAACCTTGCGCTTGTCCTTGCACTCATGCCCGGCGGTCTTGCGTTGGAGCGTGCGTGGAGCCTTTCGCAACTGCCTAGCCCACCGCCGTCGCAGGCGCACAACGTAACGCTGCCCGCCGAAGTGTCCGACGAGCACGCGTGGGTCTGGGCAGATATGTACACAGGCACGCTCTGGTACTACGCGCAAAAGCCTGCTTATAAAATTACGTTTTCCGATCCGGCGACACGCGCGCTTGTGTTCCGCTTTGTCTTTGATCGCGGAGAGCCGCAATATCTACTACGCGATAGCCCGGACATGCAAAAGATGATGGACGAGATTTCAGGGCTTGGCGGCGCGCTCGAACCGCGCGGCGAAATAGACCACCAGCCTTATTACCTGATTCATTGGCCGCCATCCGGCCCCGCCACACAAAACGCTCTACAAACCTCCAAGCCCGCTATGAAAGCATCCGCGTGAGCGCGTCTGGGTGAATGTTCCAGCCGAAGAGACCTGCCAGACCCATCAGCAAACCGAACACAGTCGGGATCATCGCCAGCGCAAAGAGCCAGCGTTTTTGCGTCAGCGCGGTGACGGCTAAAAGCGAAATCGCTATTGATAGAAGCGCGTCCGACAAATCGAATTGATCGTCGCGGAAGTTTAATTGATTGTAGGTCTTGTCGGCTTTGTCTGCGTCGTCCTGCTGCGTTTTTTTCTTTTCGCCCTGCTCTTTGGCAATCGCTTCGTAGGCGTCGAGTTGTTGTTGATAAACGGCTTGCACTGACGGCGGCGCGGCGGCGCGGGCGGCGGTTAATTGCGCGACGGTGGCTTTAGCGACTTCCTCGCGTATGTTGCGCGCTTGATACCAACTGTAGCTGTCGATTTTGTCGGCCTGTGCCTGCTGCATCCCTTGCGCGATGTTGTTGTCCTTAACGCCGCAGATGCCCATAAAAGTCGCAAGCAGAGCGACGGTAATCGCAACCATCGTGTTCAGTTGCCCTTTGCGCTTCTCCGCGCCTGATTTGTCATCACTATCATCGTCGTCGCTGTTGACATACTCCGTCGGGTCTACTTCCATGTTTTCAATCTCCTTGATTGCGCTTAAATGTAGGCGGCGAATCGATTCCCGATGATCTTTTTGCAGTTGAAACTTTTCGCCCGGTTTGACCGTAAAATACGGCATCGCGTTTCAATTTACCATTTTGTTGCTCGTCTGATTCAGACCTTCATTTCTAACACGGAGAACTTCCCGATGAAAACTAAAATCTACTCTCTTCTCTTAACGCTTTCGATTGCGGCAATGCTCACCACACAGCTTGCCGCGCAAACGCCACGCGGCGGCGGCTCGCTTCCGCCTTTGATTCCCAGAGAAAAATTTTTCGACAACCCGGAAAAAGCTGGCGCGCAAATTTCGCCGGACAGCACGCGCCTTGCTTATCTAGCGCCCGAAGGCGGCAAGCTCAATGTCTTTGTGCGAACCTTCGGCAAGCAAGATGATCGCGCTGTGACGCACGATCACCAGCGCGGCCTTCGCTCTTATTTTTGGTCGCGCGACGGCAAACGCATTCTTTACGCGCAGGATCAGGGCGGCAACGAAAACTTTCACATCTACGCCGTCGATCTGGCTGCGCCCGACGCGGCGGCGAAGGATTTGACGCCCTTTGAAAAAGTGCGCGCGGGGATTGTGGACGTGCCGCGCGAGACGCCGGACGAAATTCTCGTCACGCTCAACAAAAGAAATCCGCGTCTCTTCGACGTGTATCGCGTGAAGTTGAGCACAGGCGAAATGACTTTGATCGCAGAGAATCCGGGCAACATCGGCGGATGGATTTCCGATGCGCAGAGCCGTTTGCGCGGCGCAATCGCGCAGACGCCCGACGGCGGCAGCGAAATTCTCGTGCGCGATACGGAAACCGCCGCGTTTCGCTCCGTCGCCAAGTATGCCAATGAGGAAGCGCCCGCGCCGCAAGCCTTCACGCCCGACGGCAAAGGCATTTACATGGGCAGCAGCAAGGGCGCAGACCTCTCGCGCTTAGTTCGTTTGGATATAGCGACAGGCGCGGAGCAAGTGCTTGACAGCGACACGGAAGCTGATCTGGCGGGCGCGATGATAAGCGACAAAACACATGAACTCGTCGGCGCTCTCTATGTGCGTGACCGCGTCGTTTATCATTTGTTCGCGCCGCAACTGAAAAAGGATTTTGCGATTCTCGAAAAAGTTCACGGCGGTGATATTTCAATCGCCAGCCGCGACGCAAACGAACGCCGCTTGATTGTCGTCTATAACGACGATGTCGATCCCGGCGCGACGTATTTGTATGACCGCGCGACCGGCAAAGCTGAATTTCTCTTTCGTCCGCGCCCTTGGCTCAAGCCCGAACAGCTCGCGCACATGCAGCCTGTTTCATTCAAGAGCCGCGACGGATTGACGGTTCACGCATATCTCACGACGCCGCGCAATGTTCCCGCGAAGAATTTGCCGATGGTCTTGAATGTTCACGGCGGCCCTTGGGCGCGCGACACATGGGGCTACAATTCCGAAGCGCAATTTCTCGCCAATCGCGGCTACGCCGTGCTGCAAGTTAATTATCGCGGCTCGACCGGCTACGGCAAACGTTTCGAGCACGCGGCGGAACACGAGTTCGCGGGCAAGATGCACGACGATTTAATCGACGGCGTCAACTGGGCAACCGGCAAGGGCGTTGCTGATCCGAAGCGCGTGGCGATCTACGGCGGAAGCTACGGCGGCTACGCGACGCTCGTCGGCATGACGTTTACGCCCGATGTATTCGCGTGCGGCGTTGACTACGTTGGCCCCAGCAGTTTGATTTCTTTGATTAAAAGTTTCCCGGCGTACTGGAAACCGTTTATGCAGGCGACATGGTTCAAGTACGTCGGCGACCCTGAAGACCCGAAAGTTGTCGAAGACTTAAAGGCGCGTTCGCCTCTCTACAAAGTGGATCAAATCAAGCGCCCGCTATTGATTGTGCAGGGAGCGAACGATCCGCGCGTGACGAAAGCCGAAAGCGATCAAATCGTCGAGGCGATGCGCAAGGCTGGCAAGGACGTGGAATACATGGTGGCGGACAACGAGGGACACGGTTTTCAGAATCCCGAAAATCGCCTTAAGCTGTACGCGCGCATGGAAGCCTTCTTCGCCAAACACATCGGCGGGCGCGCACAAGAAGCCACTGATGCCGCAATGTCGAAGTGATTTACGTCAGATAAAGAAACAAAGCAACTCTCAAAGTGGGCGCTTCTCGTGATGAAGCGCCCGCTTTGTTTTTATGTTCAAGTGCGGCTTATCTATTCGTTGAAAAAGCGTGTCGGCGCACGTTCCTTCGCGCTCCTGCCTGTTGCGGAATAGACAGGCTGCCTAAAAATCGGTGATAATGCACGTTTTTAGCGCGACTTGCCGGAAGAGCATTTATCACACGGGACGCGCTTCCTGTGTGTTAGAGTCTGCCCACAGATTACGCTCGATACTCGGGCTTGCGCGCGTCACCAAAAATTAATTGCATTTAACGAACAGAAAGGACACGTTTAATCGTGGAACAGTTGCTGATGTTTATTACAGGTCTGCTCATGCTCGGCTTCGCAGGCTCATTCTTTTTTAATTCTTTGAAACGCGGCGCACAGACAAGCGCGAGCGCCGATTCGTTCGCGCGCCGAATGTCCGCGCGCGGCTCGCGCATTCATCGCGCGGCGATTGGCGCAGCGGCGACGCTTGCTGCCTTGAGCATAAGCGCGCCTGCCGCATTCGCGCAGGAAGCACACAGAGCGGGCGGCGAAGCTAATTTGAAATTACCGGATTTGTCGCAGGTGGCGTTTTTAGGCGTGAACGGGCGCACATTATTAATGATCGGCTTGCTGTTCTGCGCGCTCGGAATGTTGTTCGGCTTAATGATTTTCACGCAGTTGAAGAACATGCCCGTGCATCGCTCGATGCGCGAGATTTCCGAGCTGATTTACGAAACCTGCAAAACGTATCTCATCACGCAGGGTAAATTCATACTCATTCTCGAAGCCTTTATCGCCGTCGTTATTCTGCTTTACTTCGGCTTGCTGCTGAAGCTAGAAGCATCGCGCGTCGCCATTATTCTGATCTTCAGTTTGATCGGCATCGCGGGCAGCTACGGCGTCGCGTGGTTCGGCATACGCGTTAATACGTTCGCCAATTCGCGCACCGCGTTTGCTTCTCTCGGAGGCAAGCCGTATCCGATTTATGCGATTCCGCTCAAGGCTGGCATGAGCATCGGCATGATGTTGATTTCAGTCGAACTGTTCATCATGCTCTGTATTTTATTGTTTATTCCGGGCGACTATGCAGGCCCTTGCTTTATCGGTTTCGCCATCGGTGAATCGTTGGGCGCGGCGGCGCTTCGCATCGCGGGCGGCATCTTCACGAAGATCGCGGACATCGGCGCGGACTTGATGAAGATCGTTTTTAAGATCAAGGAAGACGACGCGCGCAATCCCGGCGTTATCGCCGACTGCACCGGGGATAACGCGGGCGATTCAGTCGGCCCATCGGCGGACGGCTTCGAGACTTACGGCGTAACAGGCGTCGCGCTTATCACATTTATTTTGCTCGGCGTCGCCAATCCGACGGTGCAAGTTCAATTGCTCGTCTGGATTTTCGTGATGCGCATCATGATGATCGTGGCGAGCGCCGGGTCTTACTTTATCAACGAGGCGGCGGCGAAGGCGCGCTACGGCAATGCAAACGAAATGAACTTCGAGAAGCCTTTGACGAGTCTCGTCTGGCTGACTTCGATTGTTTCAGTCGTGCTGACGTACATCGTTTCATATTTGATGATCCCAGACCTAGGCGGCAATCCGACGCTCTGGTGGAAGCTGGCCTCGATCATTTCATGCGGCACGCTGGCGGGCGCGATCATTCCCGAACTCGTCAAGGTTTTCACTTCCACAGAATCGCGCCACGTCAAGGAAGTCGTCACATCTTCGGAAGAAGGCGGCGCATCGCTCAACATTTTGTCGGGTCTGGTGGCGGGTAATTTCTCCGCTTACTGGATCGGCATCAGCATCGTTGCGCTGATGGCTATCGCGTATCTTTTCAGCAACTACGGACTCGGCGCGCTGATGATTGCGCCCGCCGTGTA